>Ga0310695_10006667_pt1 | contig 18907 bp, 13 predicted proteins | sample RumenRJG_04DNA_FD_203882 | JGI IMG/M metagenome (GOLD analysis project Ga0310695, IMG submission 203882) | Bovine rumen microbial communities from Lethbridge, Alberta, Canada - RJG_04 (v2) (version 2) | ecosystem: Host-associated > Mammals > Digestive system > Stomach > Rumen | place: Canada...
TGGAAATATTATTTCAAGTGGTATTTCTTATAAAAAGTTAAGTCTTATTGAAAAAAGAAAAGGATGGATTGTTGATTTTAAACAATCTTAAATAGCATCAAAGGTTATTATGGAGCGTTTACAATAAACATGTTGTTGGATTTTTTTAAAAAGTACACCTCTCCGTTTAAATTGTCCCGCATTGGAATAATGGGCATGAATATGCGCAACTGCCGCTATATCAGCCCGTATAATCCGAGAGAACTCTACCCTCTGGTTGATAACAAGGTGCTTACCAAAAAGATTGCACAGAAGGCCGGAGTGACCGTGCCGAAACTCATCGGCACCATCGGACATCAGTATGAGGTTTCCAATATTCTTGACATGGTCAAGGATCGCAAGGAGTTCTGCATCAAGCCGGCTCAGGGTTCCGGCGGAAAGGGAATACTTGTTATCGTGGATCACCAGGGCGACAAGTTTATCAAGCCGAACAAGCAGGAACTGGAAATCCTTGATATTGAACGTCATATTTCCAATATTCTTGCCGGTCTGTTCTCCCTTGGCGGTAAACTGGATACAGCACTCATTGAGGAACTCATACATTTCGACAATGTATTTGACGGCTATTCATATGAAGGCGTGCCTGATTCACGTGTTATCGTGTTCAAGGGTTTCCCGGTAATGGCCATGATGCGTCTTTCAACAGCCGAATCCGACGGAAAGGCAAACCTTCATCAGGGTGCGGTCGGCGTTGGTCTGTGTCTGAGAACAGGACGTGCCATACGTGCAGTTCAGTTCAACACGCCTATTGAAATTCATCCGGATACCGGAAAAAATCTCCTTGAACTGAAGATACCTCACTGGAACGAGGTAATGAAACTGGCTTCCTCCTGCTATGAAATGTCCGGACTCGGCTACATCGGTACCGATATTGTGCTGGATCGCGAGAAGGGTCCTATGCTTCTTGAACTTAACGCCCGTCCAGGTCTTGCAATTCAGATTGCCAATGCCACAGGTCTGCTGCCGCGTCTGAGGCAGATTGAAAAACTGCTGGAGGATGATCCCCGCATGACTGTCGAGGAGCGCGTTGCATATTCACAGCAGCATTTCGGTGTTTACGAGTCATAACAGTTACCGCTTTCAGCAGATCACTTTCAAAATGACCGCATTCATGCGGTCATTTTGATCTGCTAACCGGCACTGTCATTAAGAATTTTTTCTCCGGTGGCCTTTATATAATCGTCAAGAACAGCAAAAACAATATCAATGCAGAAATCCGCATTAACGCTGATAAAGTCTCTGCAGGCTCTGACGGCAACCTGCCAGGCCTGCTCGAGCGGATAACCGAATATGCCGGCTGAAATCAGCGGAAATGCAATGGAGGAAAGATTGTTTTCCCTAGCCAGACGAAGTGCGCTCTGATAGGCACTGTAAAGAAGAGTCTGTTCATTGCTGCCGCCGCCGGTCCAGCGCGGTCCCACAGCATGAATCACGTATCCGGCCCTGAGATTGAAACCTGGTGTAATCACGGCGGAACCGACATCGCAGTGTCCGATCTTTTCACATGCCTCTGTCATCTGTTCCGCTCCGGCCGCCCTGAATATAAACCCGCAGACACCGCCTCCCTGCCACAGTCCCGAATTTGCCGCATTGACAACAGCATCGGTATCAGATTCGGTTATGCTGATCTGTCTGATTGTAATTGAACTCATTTCATCTCTCCGGTTAAAATGATTTAGTTCTTCCTTTTTAAAACAGGACGCAAGAAATTTCAGAACGTCAATGGCACGCCTGATCTGCAGTCTACTGCAGTTCACACCCCGATCTTAACCGAACTTCATCTGCATTTCTTTGATTCAATCATAAATTTTCCGCAAAAAACTGCTGCTCAGGATCTTTCTCTCCTGACAGTCCCAACTTGTCATTGCTCTTAATGCCTCTTTCTTCTCCATTAATCCCTTTGCGGACTTTTTTCCGTCAGATAACAAATAAGTTCCATAATGCTCTGATTGATTTCTCTTTCTGCACAAAGAGACAAAACATACCTGAACAGCTGCCGTCGAATATTAAAGCCCCTGCCTCAAGATCATCATCGATGGCAGTTTATGCAATACTTATATAAGTGACATACACAGTATCGCGGCTGATTCTGCCGGGATACAGGAAAAACAGAATCCGCAAGAGACATGAGCTTAAAAATCCCGCTGAAAAAAAAGTCATGTCTTAATTTTTGCTTAACAAAATTAAATATATACCTGAAGGGCTGTATTTTCTCATAAAGCTACCTGTCCAGATAATAAAATCCAGCAGACAGATGAATATCCGTCAGTAAACACAATTTAGATGGTAAAAAATTTTTAAACTATATCCGGAGAATTTTATATATGGAACAGATTGAAGATCATGAAATCATTTCTGAAAATCCAACGGCAGACGATGAAACTGTCTTAGAAATAAAGCCGCAGTCAATCACAGCAAGAAAAAATATTTATTCCAGGCCGGCACTGAAACGCCGCTTCAAGCTCTATACCCATGAATCACATCTGATTTTCCGCCATACAATAAAGAAAATAAGCAAACTGATGTATTCACTGTATGTTGTATACGGCCACCGCCTTAAGGATCCTAAACCTGTTTTGGAAAATCAGGCCAACATTGAAAAACATTTTACTGAAATTGAAAACAGGATCAGAAAGGAAACAGAAGCCAGACAAAAGCTTCTGACGCAGAATAAAACAGATCCGGGCAAACCTGTTTATTCAAACAGTCTGCTGCTCGAGGTCAGTTTAACCACACCGCAGATGGGAAGGTTCATTGATCTGCTCATGATGACAGATGAACTGATCATGACCATTGACAGCTGCTGGCTCCATGGACTGATTGACAGCGAGGTTCGCAGCAGAGAAAACTATGCCTGGCAGCATATTGTTCTTCAGCTGTTTACTCTGATTATTGTAACCTGCGATGAAATCACCTCTTTAATCGGAGATGAGCAGACAGCTGCAGCCACGGAAAAAATTGAAAATATACCTGAAGTTAGGAACTGACAGCATCAATATTCAGAATTATTTCCGACGATCACGCGATATTTAAAACAAAAAAAGACTGCTCATGCAATTACAGCAGTAAGGCAGTCATGCATGATTCCCTGAACATGTATCAAAGTCTCAAAAATCAGCTGCCGGATTTTTTCATTTTGGAGCTTTTTCAGCGTTTACAGGCTTGTGTTTTCTGGAAATTTCCGCCTGCTGCAGACGTTTGGCCGAAAGCTTCAGAAAAGGCTCCTCAAGATCAAAACCGATAAACCTCCTTCCTTTGCTGATCGCTGCAACACCCGTGCTTGAACTTCCGGCAAAAGGATCGAGAATAACATCTCCCTCCCTTGATGCCGCATCAACAATACGTTCAAGCAGATACAGCGGTTTCTGGGTAGGATGCTTTCCAAATATTTTTTCTCTCTGCGGAGTCAGACTGCCTGACCACACATCCTTCATCTGCTTGTTTTCGTTGAGCTGTTTCATGAGCTGATAATTGAAATAATACGGCTCGTCATTATCCAGCTTGGCCCAGAGAATGGTTTCAGTACTGTGGGTAAAACACTTGCAAGCCAGATTAGGAGGAGGATTTTTTTTCTGCCAGATTATATTATTGATAATCTTGTATCCGAGTTCCTCAAGAAGAGCTCCGATAACATAAATATTATGAAGAGTACCGCTGATCCAGATGGTTCCGTCCGGCTTCAGCACACGCTTGCAAAGACTCAGCCACCTGCGGTTGAATTCATACTTCTGCTGATAATCCGTACAGGCATCCCACATGCCCTTGTTTACGGATACCATCCTGCCGCTTTTGCAGGTAACTCCGCCGTTGCTTAAAAAATATGGAGGATCCGCAAAAATCAGATCGGCGCACTGCTCTCTGATATTTTCCAGTGCAACGAACGCATCCGTCCGATACAGCAATGCCGTATCGGATTCGTAAAAGGGTACGAATTTTTCAGGATCAAGATACTTTTCCATGACAGATCTGATTAATTATCTTCGTTGTACAGTTCAAGATCCGATTCGGCAGCCTCGTTCCATGCCTTGTCTGCCTTGGCGTCGTCGTTTCTTAACTGATCAAGATAGGCAAGATAGTTATCATCTATGTCGTTGGTTACATATCTGCCGGTAAAGATTGAATCATCAAATTCGGTCAGCGCCGGATTTTCCTCTCTTACCGCACCTTTCAGATCTTCAAGATCCTGATATACCAGTCCGTCGGCACCGATTAAATCACAGATTTCCTGATTTGTTTTGCCGTATGCTATGAGCTCGCGGCTGGTTGCCATATCAATACCGTACACGTTGGGATATCTTACCTCAGGAGCGGCGGAGGCAAAATAAACCTTCTTGGCGCCTGCCTCACGGGCAAGATCGATGATCTGACCGCTGGTGGTACCGCGGACAATTGAATCATCCACCAGAAGAACATTCTTGTCCTTGAATTCAGACTTGATTGCATTGAGTTTGTTTCTCACGGACTTCTTGCGCTGCTTCTGTCCCGGCATGATAAAGGTTCTGCCGATATAACGGTTCTTTACAAATCCCTGGCGGTACTGTATTCCAAGATATTTTGCAATTTCGAGTGCTATATCGCAGGAGGTTTCCGGTATAGGAATAATCACATCAATGTTCGCATCAGCCAGTTCCCTCTGAATCTTTGCGCCGAGTCTTCGACCCATGTTTACTCTTGACGCATATACCGATACGTCATTGATATAGGAATCAGGACGGGCAAAATACACGTATTCGAAAATGCACGGGCAGAGCTTGGCGTTTTCGCAGCACTGCTGACTGAAGAATCTGCCGTCTTCGGTAATGTAGATGGCCTCACCCGGACGAACATCTCTTTCAAGCTTAAAACCGAGAATATCAAGTGCAACACTTTCCGACGCAACCATATATTCGGTTTTGCCTTCTTCATTTACACGTGAACCGTATACAAGCGGACGGATGCCGTTAGGATCTCTGAAAGCGACAACACCGCCGCCGATAATCAGAGCAAGTACCGCATAACCGCCTCTGATCTGTGCATTTACGGAAGTAATGGCACGGAAAATATCCTCAGGTTCCAATGTAGGATTGGTAACTGATTTTTCAAGCTCATAAGCCAGAACATTCAGCAGCAGTTCGGAATCCGACGTGGTGTTGATATGTCTTCTTGTTACCTTGAGATGACGCTCTCTTAATTCCTTTGCATTGGTCAGATTGCCGTTATGAGCCAGCGCGATGCCGTACGGTGAATTCACATAGAACGGCTGAGCCTCGGCGGCGCTTGAAGAACCGGCTGTCGGATAGCGCACATGCGCAATGCCGATGTTGCCCTGCAAACGATGCATATGTCTTGTTTCAAAAACATCTTTTACCAGGCCGTTAGCCTTTCTTTGTCTGAATTTGCCGTTTGAAATGGTTACAATACCGGCCGCATCCTGACCTCTGTGCTGTAGTACGGTCAATGCATCATACAAAGACTGATTAACCGGGGTTGTTCCGACAATTCCTGCTATTCCACACATAAAAACACCTATTGATACTGCTTTGTTTTATTACTTTTTAAATTGAACCGTCCCAGAAGTGCTCGGGAACGGCTCCTTGAATTATTTTTCAGCTTTTTCTGCGCCTGTTTCATTTACATTCTGAATCAGAGCCTTTTCCTCTTCAGTCAGCGGCTGTGCATCAGACGCATTCACTGCAGAAGGATCCGCGGATGCGGAAGGATCCAGCGGAGAGGTCAACTGGTCAGAAAGTCCGTTCACCATTCCGTTAAGATCGATTTTATCGAAAAACCATACGACAATCTTGTCAAATTCAGGGATCAGATAGGACTCGGCCCAGATCGGCATTTTCTGCACGAAATTGAACAGTCCGAGAGAGAATCCCATTTTGCAGATTGCAAGTCCGAGACATACAATCATGACACCGCGCAGAGCTCCGAAGAAAAGACCGAGCACACGGTCCGTCAGATTGATTGAACCGCTGGTCTTGCGCAGAATGCGTATAATCAGTTCAATCAGAATTGTACCTGCAACAATGCTTATAAAGAATATTGATAAAATCGCCACCGGGATTCTTACATTCTCCGGCAGAGAACTGAGCATGCCGGAATGCGCAAGATTCTCATAAAACAGTTTTGCAAAAGTGAAGGATGCAAACCATTTGATAAGAGAAAGACACTCCTTGATAAAACCGTAAAACAGACTCAGTGTCATGGATAACAGTATGATACCAACCATTACCCAGTCCAATGTATTAAAAGTTATTTCCATCAGAATATCCTGCTACTTGATTGATGTCAGACCGTTCATGTATGGAACAAGAACCTTCGGAACGGTAATGCTGCCGTCGGCCTGCTGGTAGTTTTCCATAACGGCAACCAGGGTTCTTCCCACGGCAAGACCTGAACCGTTAAGAGTATGAACAAGCTCGTTCTTTCCCTTTGCAACCTTTACTCTGGCCTGCATTCTTCTTGCCTGGAAATCAAGGCAGTTTGAACAGGAGGAAATTTCGCGGTAGGTGTTCTGTGCAGGAACCCATACCTCGAGGTCATAGGTTTTCGCTGAAGAGAAGCCCATATCGCCGGTGCTCAAGGTAATAACCCTGTACGGAAGTTCAAGTTTCTGCAGAATATCCTCGGCATCATGAACAAGGCTTTCCAGAGCCTCCCATGACTTGTCGGGCTCAACAATCTGAACCATTTCAACCTTGTCAAACTGATGCATGCGGATCAGACCGCGGGTATCGCGTCCGGCGGAACCTGCCTCGGATCTGAAGCAAGGTGTGTGAGCGGTAATCTTGATCGGCAGATCCTTTGGATCCAGCACGGTATTTGCCACCAGGTTGGTCAACGGAACCTCGGCGGTCGGAATCAGTGAATAGCGCTTGGTCTGACCGTCCAGTTCACAGGTGCCGTCAAGACTGGTATGGAACAAATCCTCTTCAAACTTCGGAAGCTGACCTGTACCCTGCAGTGTTCTTGAATTTACCAGATACGGCACATAGCATTCGGTATAGCCGTGCTCCTGGGTATGAACATCAAGCATAAACTGTGCAAGTGCCCGGTGCAGACGCGCAATCTGACTCTTCATAACAACAAAACGGGCGCCAGTAATGTCGCGTGCCTTGTCAAAATCAAGCTGCGGACCTGCATTGGCTGTTCTGATGCCTTCGCCGAGCGCCACATGATCCTTGACAGGAAAATCGAATTCTCTTGGAGTTCCCCAGCGTCTCACCTCCACGTTGAAGGTATCATCCTTTCCGATCGGAACAGATCTGTCCGGAAGATTAGGAATGGTAAGTGCAATCTTTTCAATTTTTGCCAGCACTTCGTCCTGCTGTGTCTTTATATCGTCAAGTTCCTTTCCGAGCTCTCCGACGGAAGCCATAATCGCGGTAACGTCCTCACCCTTTTTCTTTGCTTCACCGATGGATTTAGAAATAGAATTTCTTTTAGCCTGTAAATCCTGAGTTTTAATCTGCAACTCTTTACGCTGGTTTTCTAGTGATTTAAGAGTTTCTACATCAAGAGTATAATTGCGTGTTGCCAATCTTTCAGCGGCTTCTTCAAGATCGGTTCTTAAATATTTAGGGTCTAACATATTTCCAACTTGTTTTTAATAAAAAGTACTACAATGATAGTTAAAATCTTTGTCGTTATTTTACCAAAACGGAGCTTATATTTACACTCAAAAACAAAAATTATTATTCATGATTGACCGGTTCGGTCGCTTTTTGGTTAAGTTCCGGCAAAGTAAAAAATATCCGGTCCGGCACACTGCACCTCTTTTGTCCGCCGTCGGCAGTTCCATGCCCATGCCGCAAATCACGCCTCTCCTGCAGGGAATGCGCAAATAAAAAGATCCTCCCGCATTTTCACTTCCATGCGGGAGGATCTCATGTTCCTGAATAACCGGATGCAGAAACTACTGCGATGACTTGAAGCTGTATACCGGCTTCATGATATCAATAATGTCAACCGTCTCGCCGATTACATCAACAATATCGTTCAGTGATTTATACGCCATCGGAGCCTCGTCAAGAGTGCTCTGATTTACCGAGGTCGTGTATACGCCTGCCATGCACTCGCGGTATTCCTCAAGAGACAGACTGCTCTTTGCCGCCGATCTTGAAAGCACACGTCCGGCGCCGTGAGGTGCGGAAAAATTCCACTCCTCGTTTCCTTTTCCCACAGCCAGAACACTTCCGTCCCTCATGTTGATCGGAATCAGAACCTTCTCTCCCCTGTGCGCGGCGATTGCACCCTTGCGCAGAATCATTTCATCGGTTGCAATGTAGTTGTGAACGGTGTGGAAAGCCTCTGCGGACTGAAGTCCGGTCCTCTGCAGAACAACCTTCGCCATAATCTCGCGGCTGCGTCTTGCGAATTCCTGACAAATCTCCACGTCATGCAGATAATCGTCAAAACAGCTGCCGCTTACATAGCACAGATCATCAGGCATATCCGGCTTTTGTTTTCTGTACTCCGCTTCAAGCCTGCACAGCTCCTTCTGAATTTCACTGCGGCGTCCCTGTTTCCTGCAGAATTCAATAATTTCGCTTTTCCGTGACAGAAAATCATGATCGCCGCAATGCTGCATTACCGCCATTTTCTGATACAGTTCAGCCACCTGTTTTCCCAGATTTCTGCTTCCGCTGTGGATTACCAGATATTTCGTTCCATCCTTTGCCTCATCAATTTCAATGAAGTGGTTTCCTCCTCCCAGAGTGCCGAGACTGCGCGACAGCCTGACAGTATCATTCAGACTGCGGTAGCATCGAAGTCTCTGCAGATCGAAAGGTTCCTGAACTCTGTCCCAGACATCATGTCCGGAAGGTACAAAATGCACGGCTTCATCTATTTTTTCAAAATCCGGTTCGATTTTTCCCAGATTTACAGTATACATGCCGCAGCCGATGTCCACACCCACCAGATTCGGTACCGCCTTGTCGGCAATGGTCATGGTTGTACCGATGGTGCATCCTTTTCCCACATGCACATCAGGCATTATTCTGATACGGGATCCGACGGTAAAATCGTAATTGCAGATCCTTCGCACCTGCTCTATCGCCTCGCTTTCAACAACTGACGCATAACAGATTGCCGTATTCATTTTTCCTTTGATTTCAAACATTTACATTCCTTAATGAACGGACTTACCTTTTGCCGCTCATTCATTTTTCCATTTGCCATACGATATTCAGGGTATAAAAAAAACCGCTTAATCCGGGGTTGCAGGTTAAGCGGTCTCTTGATAATCCTTGTTACAATCGGGGGTCAACTCTTTATATTTCCCCTCCGGCAACCGCATCCCGATGCCTGCACTGAATAAAAGCCGAAAACCGGATTACCGAGATCCGCCTGCTTAACCGCAGCTTTAAAGCCTTTATATGTGAAATTCAAATCCAACATCGTTCTACCCTGGTTCGTATTCCTGAACTCAACTTAAAAATAAAATGCGTAACAAAAAACCGTCTGACGGTGATCGGATCAGATACAGACGGTGTTTGGCGATAATATACAAAACATGTCCTGCAGTCAAGATTCCGAATATGATTTTCTGTGCGCCGGTTCAAAAAATCATTTAAATCATGACCGCCGGCTGTACGGGCGGATTTCTTCAGAATGCACGCATGTTCAAAAAGTCGGCCGCCTCATATATTCAAACCGGCGGCAAAATGCGATAATTGAAAAAGTCCTTTCCGGAATGAAGCAAACAATGCCGGAACCTGGATCTGAAAAGAACATTCATAAAAAATTTTCCGCAAGTTAAAAGAGTACCGGACCATGCCGCATCGGATTGAAAACAATGAACCTGTCTTCAGGCGCTACAGAAATGAAAACAGAAACAAAAGCAACGGCGTGGTTTACACACCTTCCGAAACCGCCTGCTACATCGCTTCACGGATGATCCGCCATTCAAACCTTCCGTACAGCTGCAGAACCGAAGTTTCGATTCTGGATCCCGCCGCCGGCGAGGGAGAGCTGCTGGCCGCCATGATTAAAGCAGTAATTCCCTTCTGCGGCAGGATTCGCGCTGTCGGTTACGATACCGATGAAACGGCCGGTAAAAAGGCACGGCTTCGCATCAGTAAAATGTTTCCGGATGTCGAAATTGAAATCAGGAACAGAGATTTTCTGGCTGAAGCCGAACAGGGTGCAATTGAAAAATTCGATTTTGTCATAGCCAATCCTCCCTATATCAGAACCCAGATAATCGGCAGTGAAAGATCAAGGAGGATTGCGGAAAAACTTTCCCTGAAAGGAAGGGTTGATCTTTATTACGCATTTCTGGTTCACGCAGGCACTGTTCTTAAACAGGACGGAACAGCAGGCTATATCACCTCCAATAAATTCATGACCGTCGGAGCCGGAGCATCTGTAAGGAAGTATATGCTTGATCACTACAGACTTCACAGCATAACAGATCTCGGAGACACCGGACTTTTCAGCGCCTCCGTACTTCCCTGCATTCTGATTTTCTCCCTTGGTGAAACATCATGCGGCGGCAGTGTCTCCTTCACCTCGGTATACAGATCCGGCAGCCAGTCTGAGCCCGCAGGCTGCAGCCAGACCGCAGGCATTTACGATTCCATTGAAAAAAACGGTTCCTTCCGGCTTCCCGACGGCAGGATCTTCAGTTTCCGCCAGGGAACACTGAAATACCGGGAGAAAGGAGGTTTGTGGCTCATTGACACCGATGAAAACCGTAAATGGCTTGCAGAAGTCAGATCAAATACCCGGATGCATTTCTCGGATCTCGGAAAAATACGCGTAGGCATTAAAACCACCGCCGACAGTGTCTTTATCGGCGATGACTGGTCGGGCGAAAAGGAGGGAATCGAACTGCTGAGACCTCTGATCACCCACCGCAATGCCGGACGGATTGTTGCCGGAGCAGATCTGCCTGAATGGAAGGTTTTATATACCCACACCTCTCTGAATGGGAGGAAGACAGTCTGCAGCCTTGACGACTATCCGAAGAGCAGAGCATATCTTATGAAACACTACGGGCGTCTGTCCCAGAGGAAATATATAGCCGGCAGCGGAAGAAAATGGTATGAAATCTGGGTGCCTCATCATCCGGATTCATGGAAACAGAGAAAGATAGTGTTCAGGGACATTTCAGACAGACCTCAGTTCTGGCTGGATGAAAGCGGTGCCGTAGTCAACGGTGACTGCTACTGGATTGAACTCGGAGACCGGATTGCTGACGATCTGATTTCACTGGCACTGGCCGTTGCCAACAGTTCATTTATTGAAAAATATTACGATCTTGAATTCAATAACCGGCTGTACTGCGGAAAAAGAAGATATCAGACCCAGTATGTGGCGGAATTTCCGCTCCCTGACATCAGCTCCGACGAAGCGATGCAGGCGATCGCCATAGTGAAAAAAATCACCGCCTCAAAAGATCCCGGACTGTTTGACCTATACCGTGACAGACTTGACGAACTTGTGGAAAAAAGCTTTATAAATCCGCATTTTACCAATGAAAAAAACGCGGAATAAACGGCAGACGCAGGTTCCGGAACGCAACTATTCCATCTGATTCAGACGTTCTGAAAGCTTGTCGAATTCCCTGTTAAGAGAAGAGGCGTAAATTTCATTGACAGCCGGCATGGTGAATTTAAACAGCGCATTGTAGTCGCTGCTGCTCTTCTGGACAATGCTGATCAGACTGCTTGCCACATTTACGGTATGATACATGTTGCGAGCAACCTTGATGTTACGTTCGATATTCGGACGTTCAGCCAGAATCAGCGCCTGATAATTCTGCAGAATCTCCTTGTATTTCTTCGCAATCACCACTGTTCTGGTATTCAGTTTGATATTGGACAGCAGAACCTTGTCGGTATTGTATCCGCTGATGCTTTTGGCATCCCTGATAGCCTGATGAGCCTGATCGATCAGCCGGTCGATTTTCTCGCAGTTCTGCTTTAAATCCTCCACTGCAAGATCCTGCGCATGACGCAGGGCTATAATGGTAACAAGATAAATCGATGCATAACGCTTGACCACCGCATTATCGGCATTGTCCTTCATCTGCACTTCAATGGAATTAAGGATCTGCTTCATGGAATCGGTTACAAGCAGCATCTTTGACAGCGTAGGTCCGGATACCGAGGATAAAATGAAATCCAGCTGTTCGCGATCGATTACAATGCCGTGCCTGTTGAGACTGGCATGCAGCTGATCTCTCATCCGGTTTATTTCCTGTCTGAGATCCTCATTCTTCTTATCCAGTTTTTTTACATCGGCGGTTATTGATTCCTTGGTTGTTGCAAAAGGATTCCAGGAGGAGTCTTCAGCGGCAAAGTACTGGGCGTTCAGTTCCTCCTTTTTTTTGTTGTTTTTGAAAATTTCCTTCTGGCAGTCGTAGATTTTCTTGACCAGTCTGCCTGATTCCTTGTCGGTAAGAATATCAATGGCCTTTTCAAAAAAGCTGTCGTACGAATTGAACAGAGACCATCCGTAATCGGATTTGTCCTGAAGCAGAGCATCGTCGTTTGAACCGGACAGTTCGGAAATGCTGCGCCAGAGTGATTTGAAATCGGTGTTTCCTATTTCAAGATCAAGAGCAAGGCACGAAGGCGAAATACCCATGACGAAACTTAATGACAGGGCTGTTAGAAAGGAAGTTATTTTATTCATGTCCGCAATTCCCGGGAATACTTAAAATCATGCCTAAATTATATGAAAAAAATCACGCAAGTCCATTGTTTTATGGAGTGCCGGACCGCTTCTTTCGAAAGAAGGATACTGCACAGGCGCCGGATCAATGCGTCCGTCAGTCCGGATATCTTTTGTTCCTGCTCTGACGATCCAGTTCCCTGAGCTGTGCCAGCTTCTGGGAGATTTTAATTTCCGTGCCCCGCTGGTTCGGCTGATAAAACACCTGATCTCTGAGTTCCGGCGGAAAATAGCACTCTCCCGCCGCATAGGCGTTTTCCTCGTCATGAGCATAACGGTAGCCCTCGTGATAATGCATTGCCTCCATCAGCCTGGTAGGAGCATTGCGCAGGTACAGAGGAACCGGCAGATCAGAGGTCTGCTTTGCAAGTTCCCGCGCCCTGTTCCATGCTGTATAAACAGCATTGCTCTTCGGCGCCACTGCAAGATAGATTATCGCCTGGGCGATCGCCCGTTCTCCCTCGGCGGCTCCCACCCTTTCGTAGCAGTCCCATGCATTCAGAGCCACACGCATGGCGTTCGGATCAGCATTTCCGACATCCTCGGATGCTATCGCCAGCAGCCTGCGGGCAACATAAAGCGGATCTCCGCCGCCTGCCAGGATTCTGGCGTACCAGTACAGGGCGCCGTCGGCGCAGGAACCGCGGATTGATTTATGGAGAGCGGATATATAATCGTAATAGCTGTCCCCCTTTTTGTCATATACCGCGGATTTCTCCCCCAGCGTTTCAATGATCAGCGGCACCGATATCCGGCATACACCGTCCGCATCCGAAGGTGCGCAGTCGATCAGGGCTTCAAGAAAATTGAGAACTCTGCGTCCGTCGCCGCCTGCATAATCAATAAGGATATCCAGTGAATTGTCGAGAAAGACCACCTTGAGTTCCTTCAGAACATGATCCTCTCTCAGTGCCCTGTTTACGATCTGCAGCAGATTTTCCCTGGATAATTTTTTGATGGTATAGACTCTGAGACGCGACAGTAGAGCGTTGTTCAGTTCAAAGGAAGGATTTTCGGTTGTTGCGCCGATAAAATAAATGGTTCCGTTTTCAATATAGGGAAGAAAGGCATCCTGCTGGCTTTTGTTGAACCTGTGCACCTCGTCGACAAAAAGCACGGTTTTTTTGCCGGCATTGCGGTTCTTCTCCGCACGATCAATGGCCTCGCGTATTTCCTTTATGCCCGAGGTGACTGCCGAAATCTTCTGAATCCGCGCATGGGAATGGCGGGCCACAATCTCCGCAAGAGTCGTCTTGCCGGTGCCGGGAGGTCCCCAGAAAACAAGCGACTGGCAGATGCCGAGATCGATGGCTTTTCTCAGAGGTTTGCCAGGGGCAAGAATATGCTCCTGACCGATATATTCACCGATGGTCAGGGGTCTCATTCTCGCGGCAAGAGGAAGAAAATCGCCTGAACCGCTTTCTTCGGCACCTTCATTTTCAGAAAGAGCGGAAAACAGATCATAGTTATCGCTGATCATCTACCGTTACTCCCTCGGGAACCGTAAATTCAAAATCCCGGGATGAAGCCTTGTAATTGAAATCTCGCTTTTCGAAAGTATATTTTACAGTCTGTTTGTTCTTATCTGTATAGCCTATGGAGGCAAGCCCCTGTTTGTCGAAGGATACATTGTAAACAACCGCGGTATCCCTGGCCTCGATATTGAAGCTGTCCGGACCGGAAGCTGTGATTTTGAATTTTTCCAGCACCTTCGGACTCGGGTCGATTATCAGCCAGAACGGTGAATTCTGAACAATTTTGTCAAAGGACAGAATGGTTACCTGGGCCACGGACGGATCATAGCTGTAGAGTTCCTTTCCGTTGCAGACAACGGCATTGGCCTCCGGTTCAGCGGTATCAAGACGGAATGATTTCGCGGCGGTTTCAATTATGATTCTGCCGTCATAGGTTTCAAGCTCGAGACCGTCCTCATCGGTAATAACCTCATGAAAATCTGCAGACATGGTTTTCAGAGCTCTGGATCTGGCAAGCAAATCCTCGGTAGCGCCTGCAAAACACCAGGAAGATGCCAGCATCAGCGCGGCACCGAACATAATGCGTGTTAATTTCATTTATCCTCCGATACGTTTATCTGTTTGCATATTCATTTCATATAGACATGCAAACAGGCTTAAAATTCAGTTTTTTTAAATCAGAAGCTTCAAAAACAATCAGAAAATCAGTAACCGTCATCGCCGAAGCTGTTTATTGCGCCGGTATCGGTACCGTTGCTTGACAGGAACGCCTCGCATCGATCCTTGAATACATTGCGCTTTCCTGCCGAATTAAGAGGCTTTGAGATCAAACCGAGATCCTCAAGCTGATCCACAATCTTGCCCGCACGCGGGAAACCTACGCCGAGACGGCGCTGCAGCAGAGATGCCGAAGCCGAATTGTTGTCAAGGATCAGGCGGATTGCATCAGGCAGCAGATCGTCGTTTGCATTGGCGTTGCGGCTTGCCTCGAGTTCGGCCTTTTCACTAGGAAGCGCGTTTTCCTCAGTAATCTCGTCATCAAGAACAGTGTCGACATACTGCGGTTCACCCTGCTGTTTCCAGAATTCGACAATGCGATCGATTTCCTCAGGAGAAACATATGCGCCGTGAACGCGGATCGGATTGTTCGAACCGGTCGGACTGTAGAGCATGTCACCGTTGCCGAGCAGACACTCCGCACCCTGCTGTTCGAGAATGATGCGTGATTCCATGCCGTTTGACACAGTGAAGGCCACACGTGAAGGAATATTGCTCTTGATAAGACCGGTAAGCACGTCGGAACGCGGAGACTGGGTGGCGATAATCATGTGAATACCTGCAGCACGCGCCTTCTGGGCCAGTCGGGCAATCAGCTCCTCCACCAGTTTTCCTACCTGCATCATCATATCGGCAAGTTCATCAATAACCACCACGATATAAGGCAGCTTCTTCAGATAAGGTCTTTCATTGCTGAGCTGATCGGTGGCATTCCATAAAGGATCCAGGATCGGGGTTCCCATTTCAATGGCCTTGACCACCTTTTCATTGAATTCATCGATCTTTTTAACGCCGAGTTTCATCATAAGCTTGTAGCGGCGTTCCATTTCACCAACACACCATCTTAATGCATTCGGTGCGAATTTAATATCCGTCACCACCTCGGTCAGCAGATGAGGAATATCATTGTATGAGGAGAATTCAAGCATCTTCGGATCGATCATGATCAGTCTCAGATCATCCGGTGTCGCCTTGTACAGCATTGACAGAATCATGCCGTTAACGCCGACCGACTTTCCGGAACCGGTGGTACCTGCCACCAGCAGATGCGGCATCTTGGCAAGATTCATAACCACAGGCTGACCGACAATATCACAGCCCAGCGCACAGGTGAGTTTTGCCTTTGATTCCTTGAATTTATCGCTGTCTATCAGTTCCCTGAAGTAGATTGTTGTTCTTTCGGCATTAGGAATTTCCAGTCCGATATAGGTGGTTCCAGGAATAATATCAATTACGCGCAGACTCTTGGCGGAAAGTTCACGGGCCAGGTCGCGTGAAATGTTATTAATGGTCGAAACCTTGGTGCCTGGAGACAGCTGCAGAGAGAAACGGGTAACAACAGGACCCTTTTCGTAGCCTACAACCGCCGCCTCGATTCTGAATTCCTTCAGTTTCTGTTCAATGAGAAGACCGAGCTGCTCCAGCTGCTCCTTCGGCACCTCATTGGTGCGCGCAGGAACATTTCTTAACAGATCTACTCCCGGCAGAACTTCCGGATCATAGGTGTCCTTAAGAACCTCCTCGTCGTATTTCGGATAAAACGGACGTGCATCCTCCACCATGCCGTTCTCGTCCCTGCGGCGCTCTGTACTGCTTTGTTCATTCTGTCCCGCATCATCCGTGCCGCTGTCAGGAGACTGCGCCCACGGTGCATTCTGAAGTTTCTGCTCGTCCGCGGCACTGATGAAGCGGTTCTGCGCCCCCTGCGGCGCCGAAGCGGCAGACGGATCTGCGGACCAGTCCTCATCCTGCAGTTCTTCATCCTGCTCATCAATTTCCCCGATCCGGAATCCGAAATCCGATTTATCGTCATCGCCGTAATCGTTTCCGGAACGTGACTCCGCTGTATCTGTTGGGATTCCGTTCAGTTTCTCAGGTACATCGTGAATGATGCTGAAATCAAATTCACGGCCGGAATCGGAACCGGAGGTTCTGTTTTCATTGTCGTACTGATCGAGCACGGAACCTGGTTCAATTGAATCCAGGAATTTATCAATATCATCCTCGAGAGGATCGGAAGGGGTATTCCGGACAGCGGAAGCTCCCGCCGGTGCAGCAGGAGATGAGGCCTGTTTTGCAGCGACGGACGAACCGGTGCTGTTCATATTGACGGCGGCCGGGGCATTTCTGCCGCTGTCAAAGGTAACTGTTATTCTCCTGCCGTCTCCGGTGCTGCCGGATGCAGGTTTAACTGCGGCTGCAGGTGCTGGCGCATGAACTCCGGACGAAGTGGCAGCCGCGGTACCGGCTGCTGCAGGTGCGGTCCTGCCGGCAGCATCTGTTCCGGATGGTGCGAATGAAGTATTCTGCGGGGCCGTCTCGGCTTTCGGCGCATCGGCATTCACCCTTAAAGGATTCACTGCAGGCTCGGCCGCGGATGGATTCTGCCTTCTTTCTGCAAAATCAAGGTTGAGTTCAGGTTCCACTCTTTCGCCGGTACTGCTGTTTGCCTTTGCACGCTGTGCCGTCAGATCCACAATTCTTGAGCCGTCCCTGCTTTTTTCCGGCTGAGGAGCGCTTCCGTTATCAGAAGGCTGTACGGATTTTCTCTGGCCTTCGGAATTTCTGATAATAGGAGGATCATCGTCATCGTAAGCCGAACCCGCATAGCGGATTTCATCATCATCACGCAGATAGATAACAAAGCCGGTTTTCGGATCGATGGTGGTATATTTTGATTCCTCGGGATCCTCCTTTTCCCTAGAAGCGCTGTTGCTTCTCAGACTTGCAAGCTGTTCCTCTGCCAGACGGCGATCGCGGATCGATCTGTAGAATACCGCATTGTATACCAGATCGCCGATTACATCGCAGATTGTCAGCCAGGAAACTCCGGTAAACAAAGGAATACCGCACAGAAAAAGAGCAAGGTAGATAAGCGAAGTACCCAGCTCGTTGAAATAGGAAATTGAAATTGTCGACAGAATTGTGCCGACAATGCCGCCTGAATTGTACGACGGCGCATTCAGCACATTCATGCTGATCAGCACCAGTGCCGAACAGAATATGAAAACAAAGCCGACAACTCTCAGTCCTATGGTGAACCAGTCGAGCTCCCATATATTGAATTTCTTGATCAGAATGCAGAAACCGAGGTACAGAAGAGCAAGCGGAAACAGATATGAACCGTATCCGATGAAATTAAGCATTACATCGGAAATCAGAGCCCCTACCCTGCCCACCAGATTGCTGGTATGGGTTGAAAATCCTGTCTGCGACCAGCTCGGATCCTGACTGTCATGGGAGGCGATGGCAACAAACAGAAAAACTGAAAACAGTATGAGCAGTATAAAACAAGACTCGGTTACACGTCGAGGTCCGCTGAGCGGCTTATCTTTATAATTGAACAACACGGCAATGCCCTAATTTATCTAACCTTTATTTTAAGTAAAACAGTTCTTATTCTTATTAAAACAAACTGAAATTATAACATTTTACGAGCATTAAATTAAATGGTTTTTAAAACACGCCGGACCGCAAATTCACGTCGCGAGACCGGCGGCGGCAATGCGGCATCAATTAATGACGGTGCGGCGAAAACCGGAGCATGACAAAAGAAATCCGCCGCGCGGAGTTTTAATTCAGGATTCCGTCCGGCATCATGGCATTTACGGATATGCACAGTATTTGCTTTTCAGGCGGCAAAAAAGCAGGTTGTTCAACCGCTGAAAAAACGTTGTAAAATGAATGCAGTACAATAATATAAAAACAAAACATTAACAGAAGTCACAAAACTCGTTTTTTTTTCAAAAAAAGAAAAAATTGCATTTTTTCACGATTTGTAGTTAAATTCAAAAATCGGTGATAAACAAGCAAGTATAAAAATAATAGGCTCTGTTGTAATTATGTATTGATTATATCCTTGTTAACAATAATCATCAAACAGACTTTAAATTCCAAAATATACTTGTTGTTTGAGTTTTAAAATTGACATATTTAAATAATTTAAA
>Ga0310695_10006670_pt1 | contig 18889 bp, 21 predicted proteins | sample RumenRJG_04DNA_FD_203882 | JGI IMG/M metagenome (GOLD analysis project Ga0310695, IMG submission 203882) | Bovine rumen microbial communities from Lethbridge, Alberta, Canada - RJG_04 (v2) (version 2) | ecosystem: Host-associated > Mammals > Digestive system > Stomach > Rumen | place: Canada...
AAATTCTCCTGTTTGAAGTGATGAAATTCTGCGCGTTATTCCGTTTCCCTTATTGCGGCCACGGGGCATCCCTCGATAGCCTGCTTTACCGACTCGCCGGCGCATTCTCCGCCGCTATCGAGAAAACCCCTCCTTTGCGCTCGTTCATGGCGTCTCCTTCACGAATCGATTATCCGTCCGTCGAGCGAGAGGGTGACGACCTGCCAGGGGATGAACTTGCCGGAAGCCTGCAACGCCTTCTTCGCGGCCATTTCGAGTCCGCCGCAGCATGGGACCTCCATGCGCACGATTGTGACGGACTTGATGTCGTTCTCGCGCAGAATATCCGTCAGTTTCTCCGCGTAGTCCACGGGATCGAGCTTGGGGCATCCGACAATCGTCACCTTGCCGCGCATGAACTTCTGATGGAAGTTCGCGTAGGCGTAGGCCGTGCAGTCCGCCGCAATAAGCAGCTTCGCACCTTGGAAGAATGGCGCTTTGACCGGGACCAGCCGAATCTGGCACGGCCACTGGGCGAGTTGAGAATGGGGAATGGGGAGCCTGGAATCGGGAGGGCCGACCTCTGTGTCGGCCACGGCCGGGACAGAGCCCGGCCCTCCCGTCCGATTGAACGTGCGCATCGCCTTGCCAGGGCAGCCGCCGGGTGGCGGAGTATGTCCTTCTGGATGCAGCGTCATTCCGACGGCCTTCATCTTTTCCTGCATCTTCGCCATCTTCCGCTCTTGCACGGCCTTTTCGTCGTATGCTGCCGCCTCGCGCTCGACGATCTTGATTGCACCGGCAGGACATTCCGGCAGGCAGTCGCCCATGCCGTCGCAGTAGTCGTCCTTGACAAGCTTCGCCTTGCCGTCCACCATCGCAATCGCGCCCTCGTGGCAGGCGTTCGCGCACAAACCGCAGCCCGTGCATTTCGCTTCGTCGATTTCAACAATCTTCCTTTTCATGTCGTCTTGACTCCTTTCTCGTGATGACGGCGCATAGTATAGCATTTCCGCCGAACGAAATATGTTGGCGCGCCAACATTGTGCTTAAATAAATGGTATAATATCAGCCAATGCAGTCTAAAGACACACATCTGCTCGCGCAGGCCAAGCTCGCAGCCATATTCGAAGGAATCGGAATCGACAACCTCCACGCGCTTCTTGCATGTCTCGGTGCGCGTCGCCGCCGCCTTGCAAAAGGCGAGGCGCTGATGCACACGGGCGAGAAAGCCGATCGTATCGGCGTCGTGCTGTCGGGCTCGCTGGCCGTCTCGACCTACGACCTCTCCGGCCGCCGCACGCTCATCAAACGCATCGGCCCGGCGGAAATAGTCGCCGCTGCGCAGGCACTCGCGGGATCGGACACTATGAGCGTCGACGTGGAAGCGGATGAGGACAGCGATGTCCTGACGCTTAAGTCAGACCGCATTCTCGCGCCGTGCGAAAACGCCTGCGCGTTCCATGCGCGTCTCGTGCGGAATCTGATGCAGTCGCTGGCGGTCAAGACGCTGGAGCTGAACCGCAAGATCGACATCCTTTCGCATCGCTCCACCCAGGACCGCCTGATGGCCTACCTACACGCCGTCGCGCAGCAGAAGGGCACGGATGATTTCGATATTCCGTTCAACCGGCAGCAGCTCGCCGACTTTCTCTGCGTCGAACGGAGCGCGCTTTCAGCGGAAATCAGCCGCCTGTCCGCGCTCGGCCTCATCGCGTCGCGGAAAAACCACTTCTGGCTGCGCCGGAAATGACGGTCAAAGGCTCAAAAAGCCGCCGACTCGTCACGCAAGTTTCATGACGCGGGCCGGATCGATCCCAGCGGCCTTGAGCGCGTTCCTGTAGCCCGAAACGCGCTCGCCCATGTAGAGCGGTGCGCCGGCGGTGCGCGGCTGGCTGAAGCCGCCGTCGAACATGCGAATTGCCTTGATCGTCATTTTCAATGCTCCTTAGAGCCAGACACTCGTTTCACGTCCCGCGCTTTCTCCCCGGCTTTGCGTCCTGCGTCGTAGACGCGCTGCATGACAGCCGGGTCGTGGCAGACGCGCGAGATCGGCAACGGCTCGTCCGGCGCGATGAGGACGGCCTTGCCGGCCGCGACGCGCGCGTCGATGTAGTCGAGCGCCTTGTTGTACCAGATATGTCGGGTCTTCAGCGCTTCGTAAACGGCTGGATACTGTCGCAGCAGGGGCTTCAGGACGCACAGGCGCCGGCTCGGGAACTTTCGGTAGCCGTGCGGTCGGGTGGTCACGACGACGTTCCGCTCATAGCCGAGCGACTCGAAGTAGCGGAGCGGAATGCCGTCGGACAGTCCGCCGTCAAGGTACAGTCCGCCGTCGATCGCCACCGGTCGCGCGACGATCGGCATGGAGGCCGAGGCGCGAATCCAGTCGAACGCGCGCGCGTCGGCTTTGTCGAGTTGCCTGTACACGCTCCGTCCGGTCGCGCAGTCGGTGGCGACGATGTGAAACGCCATCGGATTCGCCTCGAACGCCTTTGCGTCGAAGACGTCGAGCTGCATCGGGAGTGTCCGGTAGCAGAATTCCGCGCCGAAGAGGTCGCCCGTGGTCAGGAGCGACCGCCACGAGCAGTAGCGCGGATCACGGGCGAACCGCTTGTTGTAGCGGATGACGCGGCCGATCTGTCCGCTCTTGTAGTTGCAGCCGAAGCACGCGCCGGCCGACACGCCGACAAGTCCGTCGAACGTGACGCCGCGTTCCATGAGGACGTCGAGCACGCCGGCCGTGAACAGCCCGCGCATCCCCCCGCCTTCAAGCACAAGTCCAGTCTTCATTCTGCTATTTTACCAAATATTGCGCCGGAGTTGTGGACGGTAAATCACGGGCACGGCTACGGGGCGCGTTCACGGACGGCCGCATGGCAGGGCGCGTTGTCCTCAACGCGCCGCACGGCGGTTGGGGGACAAACCGCCCGACCGGCACCGCCTGCGCCGAGTTCCGGATGCCAGGTGAAGGCGGTGATCGACCGCCAGCGGACGGCGGTGGGCCGCCCGTCGAACGTCGACAGCACCTCGACCTGCGGCGCGACGGCGGTGATGGCCGGGGCGCGGATGAAGGTCATCGGCACGTCGGGCCGACCGTCAAACGTGCCGGCCGTCTTGAAGCTGCCGAGCTGCCGTCCGTAGGCGTTGCGGCGCACGGTGACGGGAAGGACGCCGAACCAGCGGGCGGGTCGCCGTTCCGCACGTTCGCCGTCGGCTTCAATCGTCTCCGCCAGCAGAATCAGTCCCGCGCACACGGCGAACACGGGAAGCCCGCCGTCCATGCGCGCCTTGAGCGGCGCGAACAGGCCGAGATCCGTGAGCAGCTTGCCCTGCACAGTCGATTCGCCGCCGGGCAGCGCGAGCAGATCCATCGCGCGCGCGAGGTCGGCGCGCCGCCGGATTTCGAACACCGCCGCGCCTTGCGCGCGCCAGTACGCCGCCATCTCGGCGAACGCGCCCTGGACGGCCAGCACCCCGACGGTCATTTCCCGCGCTCTTCCATGATGGTCTCGATCTCGTCGGCGTTGATGCCGACCATCGCGGGACCGAGGTTTTCCGAAAGCTGCGCGAGCAGCCCGGCGTCCTGCCAGTTGGTGACGGCCTGCACGATCGCCGCCGCGCGCTTCGCGGGGTCGCCGCTTTTGAAGATGCCCGATCCCACGAACACGCCCTCCGCGCCGAGTTCCATCATCAGCGCGGCGTCGGCGGGCGTGGCCACGCCGCCGGCCGCGAAGTTCACGACGGGCAGCCGGCCGTTGTCGTGCACGAACGTCACGAGGTCGAGCGGCGCGGCCAGCTCCTTCGCCGCCTCGCCGAGCTCGTCCGCGCGGAGCGACGCGATGCGGCGGATGTCCGACTGCATCTTGCGCAGGTGGCGGACGGCCTGCACCACATCGCCCGTGCCGGGCTCGCCTTTCGTGCGGATCATCGTGGCGCCTTCGCCGATGCGCCGCAGCGCCTCGCCCAGGTCGCGCGCGCCGCACACGAACGGCACGGCGAACGCCGTCTTGTCGATGTGGTGCGTGTCGTCCGCCGGCGACAGCACCTCGGACTCGTCGATGTAGTCGATCTCGATGGCCTCCAGGATCCGTGCCTCGGCGATGTGTCCGATGCGGCATTTCGCCATCACGGGAATGGAGACGGCCGCCTGGATGCCCTTGATCATCGCGGGGTCGCTCATGCGCGAGACGCCGCCCGCCGCGCGGATGTCGGCGGGGATGCGCTCGAGCGCCATCACGGCGCACGCGCCGGCGGCCTCGGCGATCCGCGCCTGCTCGGGCGTCGTCACGTCCATGATCACGCCGCCCTTGAGCATCTGCGCCAGGTTGCGGTTCAATTCCTGCCGGTCTTCCATGTCTCGTTCCTTTCGTGTGGTGTCGGTGGCAAATATTATCCCACAATCCAGGGACGAGCGGGTAATCGGAAATCGTTGCACGCGGCAATCGGCGGTTCCGATGGCTGACCGCCGCTCCCCGCTTTGGTTTCACCGGAATGAACGTCCGGTGAATTTGATATACTATCGGCAGTTAAACAATGATGAGCTTGCTGACAGCTTTGCTGCTTGCCGCCGACGTGCCGCTTGTCGGCAGTAACGACGTCACCGCCGCCATCTTCACGGGCGATGTCGGCGAGGGCGTCGCGCCCGGCAGGAACAGCCACATCCTCTGGGATGCCGGCGCCGACCGGCCGGACAGGAAAGGTGACGTCAAGGCGATCATCACATCCACGAAGCGCGACTTGAAGCAGAAAAGTGTCCAGCTGTGGGCGGGCGGCCCGTACTGGGCGGATCGAAACATTGGCGCATCGAGCCCCGAGGATGCGGGTCTCTACTTCTGGTGGGGCGACACGACGGGCCATCGTCCGTCGGGGACGACGTTCAGCTTCCCGTTCTTTCCCTCGAACACGCCAACCTACAACAAGACCCCTGCCACGCTCCAAAGCGAAGGGTGGGTCGTGTCGAAGAACGGCACCTGTGTGCTTGCACCTGCGCATGACGCGGCGCATGTCAAGTGGGGCGGCTCCTGGCGCATGCCGACGTATCAGGAACTGTACGATCTCTGTTCTACCTATTGCGACTGGACATGGACGACGCGGAATGGTGTGAGGGGGTATATTGTTCGCGGCAGAGGCTCTTATGCAGCCAACAGCATTTTTCTTCCGGCGTCCGGCTACGGCTACGGGACTTCGCTCAGATATTCCGGTTCGGACGGCGGCTGCTGGTCGTCCGTCCCGGACTCGGACTACACCGGCACGAGGTACCTCTACTTCAGCTCGGGCTACCACAGCACGAGCTTCAGCCTCTACCGCAACAACGGGTTCCCTGTTCGCCCTGTCCAAGGATCCACCACGGACTCGTCGGCGGGGGCAGCAGCGTCCGCGAAGGGCGCTTACTTCAGGTTCTTCCGGTAGAATGCCTCGATGCGGTCGAAGGGGATCGCGTCTTTATCACCGCCGTCGTAGAGATCGCAGTGCGACGCGCCCAGGACGATGACGAGCTCCTTGTTGTCGCCCGTGAGCATCTTGAAGGCCGTCTCGCCGAAGTAGCGGCTGTGCGCCTTTTCGCCGTGCAGGATCATGACGGCAGTCTCGATCTCGCCCGCGTAGGCGAGCAGCTTCGCGTTGATGAACGAAAGGGCAGACGTCTTGTTCCAGCCGCCGTTCGAGTTGAGCGAGCGCGCATGGTAGCCGCGCGGCGTCTTGTAGTAGGCGTGGTAATCCTTCATGAACTGCGGCGCGTCGTCCGGCAGCTTGTCGGGGACGCCTCCGCCAAGTTCGTATGTTCCAGACGCGAAGTCTTTGTTTCGCTGGGCGTTCATCGCCGCCTTCTTCGCCTTGCGCGCCGCCGCGCTGTCTTCGCTGTCGAAATAGCCGTTCGCCGTCACGCGTGTCATGTCGTACATCGTCGCGGCGACCGTCGCCTTGACGCGGGTATCGACCGCCGCCGCGTTGAGGGCGAGCCCGCCCCATCCGCAGATGCCGAGGATGCCGATTTTCTCCGCGTCCACGTCGTCGCGCGAAATGAGATAGTCCACCGCCGCCTGGAAATCCTCCGTGTTGATGTCGGGCGAGGCCACGTAGCGCGGCTCTCCGCCAGACTCGCCCGTAAAGGACGGATCAAACGCGATTGTCAGGAAGCCGCGCTCCGCGAGCGTCTGCGCGTAGCGCCCGCTCGACTGCTCCTTCACAGCGCCGAACGGCCCCGACACGGCGATCGCGGCAAACCTCCCGCTCCCGGTCTTTGGTTTATACACGTCCGCCGCGAGCGTGATGCCGAAGCGGTTTTTGAACGTCGCCTTGGCGTGTTCAACCTTGTCGGACTTCGGGAACGTCTTGTCCCAATCCTGCGTGAGTTCAACGGCGTTAGCCGCTGCTGCCAGTGTCATTGCCAATCCTCCTATTATTAGTTTGTTCATTGTGTCTTCCTTTCTTGCATTGAGAAATCACTGCGGCTTGACGTAGCCCATGCGCTGGATGTCTTCGTCCGTGCGGTTGCCGTGAATGACGATACGGGAAAGCGCCTCCTCCACCTCGGCCAGTTCGTCCGGAGAGAGCGACACATCCGCCGCGCCGAGGTTTTCCTCGATGCGCGCGTCGGAGCGCATTCCTGGAATCGGCACGACATGCGGCCACTTGGCGAGCATCCACGCGAGGGCGAGCTGCGCCTTGGTGCAGCCTTTGGCCTGCGAAAGTCTCTCCAGCGCGTCGAGAAGCGGCTGGTTCGCGATGACGTTTTCTTTCGCAAACCGCGTGATCGCGCGGCGTACGTCGTCTCCGACGTACGTCATCGAGGCCGTGTACTTGCCGCTCAGGAAACCGCTCGCCATCGGCGAGAACGCCACAAAGCCGATTCCCAGCTCACGGCAGAGCGGGATCACCTCTGCCTCGAACATCCGCTCCATCATCGAATACTCGCTCTGCACCATCGAAAGCGGCGTGACGGCATGCGCGCGGCGAATCTGCTCCGGCGTGGACTGGCTCTGCCCCCAGCCGCGGATCTTTCCCTCCTTGATCAGTTCGCCCATGACCTCCGCGACCTCCTCCGGTCGACTCGTCAGTGGAACGCGGTGTTCGTAGTAGCAGTCGATGTAGTCCGTGCCGAGACGCCGCAGAGAATCTTCGAGCGCCTTGCGGATGCCCTTGGCCGTCAGCTTCTCCGCGTCCGAGATGTCCTGGTCGCCCACCTTGCACGGCGTGAACTTGGTCGTCAGGACGATCTTGTCGCGGAACGGCTTGACCGCCTTGCCGACAAGCGTCTCGTTCACGAAGGGGCCGTAGACCTCCGCTGTGTCGAAGAGCGTGCAGCCCATGTCAAACGCCTTGCGCATGAGCCGGATCGACTCCTCTTCCGGCGGCAGGGCACCGTAGCCGTGGCTGAAGCCCATACAGCCGATGCCGACGGACGACACTTCAAATTGTGCAAGTTTACGTGTGGTCATGACGTTGTCCTTTCAGTGTTTGTTTCATTATTTTTATCTCACGCGGAGAGGCGGAGAAGCGGAGTGTGCAGAGTTTGTTACCGCACAAACATTATTCTCCTCTGCAATCTCAGCATCTCTGCGTGATAAAATTTCTACATTCCGTAGGGTGGATCACTTGCCCAGCTGCTTGAGCCACTTGGCGACGGCGCTCTTCACCGATTCCGGCTCGTTCTGCGCGACGTGTCCGTAGAGCGAAAGCCCCGTAAGCTCCACCTTCGCCTTCGTTCCTTTCTTTGTATCCGTTACTTCGTCGCTTCGGCGTAGGCGGCGTCGTCCACGGGCTCGCACCATTCGTTGGATTGCTCCGTGCCGGGCACTTCGAGCGCGATGTGCTGGAACCAGCAGTCCGGCGCGGCACCGTGCCAATGCTTGACGTTCGCGGGAATGTTCACCGTGTCGCCCTTCCTGATGCGCCGCGCCGGCTTGCCCCATTCCTGATAGTAGCCTTCGCCGGCTGTTACGATAAGCATCTGCCCGCCGCCCGTCTTCGCGTGGTGGATGTGCCAGTTGTTGCGGCAGCCGGGCTCGAACGTGACGCCGAACGCCGGCACCTGGTCGAGCGTCAGCTTGTGGAGGTAGCTATTGCCGATGAAATATTTGGCGTATGCCGTGTTCGGCTCGCCCACGGGAATCGGCGACCAGTCGGCGGGCAGATTCGCGGGATCGCACGGACGCTGCACGCGGCGCAGGATCGCCTCCGCCTGCGCGTCGGTTATGCCATTCAACTTGCCGATGGCGATGTGCGCCTTCATCTGCGGCGCCGTCTCGGGACACGCCGCGAGCGCGGCGATGGTGACGATCTCGCGCGTGCGCCAGTCGACGTTGGATCGCGCGAAGATGTCGCCGAAGAGATGAGTCTTCAGGTATTCGTCGAGCTGCGGATGGAAGTCGAAGAGCGTGCCTTTGACCGGTCCGCCGCAGAGCTGCGTCTGGTTCGCCGTGCCGATCTCCAGCGCTTTGCCGCCGAGCGAGCCGCGCGGCAGATCCGCCGCGGGACCTTCCGCCGGCTTCACTTCGTCCGCGACCTTCATCAGCGTCGCCGCCGCGTTCAAGGCGCGCGGAAAGCCGCAGTAGGCGTAGAGCTGGCCGACAAGCTCCTTCGCCTCGTTGAGCGTGAGCCCCGCGTCGAATCCCGCCTTGAACGACGCGCCGAGCTTGTCCTGCTCGCCCCGCGCCGTTCCCGCGCCGATATCGACGACGGCTTTCTCCCGTGCGGAAAGCTCCGCCGCATTTGCCATGATCGCACTGGCCATTGCCAATCCTCCTATTATCAGTTTGTTCATTTCGTGTTTCCCTTTTATCTCACGCGGAGAGGCGGAGAAGCGGAGACGCGTTCCCTCTCCGCTACTCCGCGTGAGACAGAACCACTACAAACTCTGGCGGAAGATTTCGGCGACCTCCTCTTCCGTGAGCTGCTTGTAGCCGCCATTCAGGCGGAACGTCGCTTTCACGAGATCGGGAATCATCGCCTCGGTCGCGCCGAGTTCCGTGATGTTCATCGCAACGCCAATTTCGCGCATCCACGCCTCCAGCGCGGCGAGCCCCTCGTCCGCGATCTGGTCGTCGCTCTTCCCGTCCGCGGAAACGCCCCATACGTTTGTGGCGAAGCGGGCGAACTTCCTAAGTCCGTACGGCTTGATGAGCCGGTAGTACGGCAGCGACACGGCGGCGAGCGTCATGCCGTGCGTGGCGTCCGTGAGCGCGCTCACGGCCTGGCCGAGCATGTGGACTTCCCAGTCCGTCGACTTGCCCATCGCGATCAGCGTGTTGAGCGCCCATGTCGCCGTCCACATGATGTTGCTGCGCGCCTCGTAGTTTTCGGGATTCTTCACCGCCGCGCGCGACGAGACGACGAGCGAGCGCATCAGCCCCTCGGCGATGTAGTCGCTCGTGTTGTCGTCCGTTCCGCTGAAGTACTGCTCCAGGATATGGCTCATGATGTCGTAGATGCCGGACACCATCTGGCGGCGCGGCACGGTGAGCGTGAAGCGCGGGTTGAGGATCGAGAACTTCGGGAAGACGGCGGGGCCGAACACCTTGCCGACCTTCAGATTCGCCGCGTGGTTCGTGATGACGCTGCCGCCGTTCATCTCGCTGCCCGTGCCGACCATCGTGAGCACGCTGCCGACGGGGATGAGGCGACACGTCGGCTCCTCGAAGCGCGTGAAATACTTCTGCCAGGGATCCTCCTCGCACCACGCCGAGACACTTACCGCCTTCGCGTAGTCGATCGTCGAGCCGCCGCCGACGGCGAGGATGAGATCGACGTTGTTCGCCTTCGCCTTCGCCGCGCCGTCCAGCAGCTTTTCGAGCGTCGGGTTGGGCATCACGCCGCCGTCCTCGACAACCGTCTTTCCGGCCGCCTTGAGCGCGGCGACGACCTGGTCGTAGATGCCGTTCTTCTTGATGGAGCCGCCGCCGTAGCACAGCTGGACCGTCGGGCCGAACGCCGCGAGTTCGTCCGCGAGGAATGCCATCGCGTTCTCGCCGAAGTGGAGCCGCGTCGGGTTGTGGAATGTGAAGTTTCCGTTCATTGCTTTTGTTTCCTTTCGTGTTTGAGTTTGCGTTGTTGAAAATCTGCTTCGGGCCGCCGCCCGTGCCGGACGCCCGGTCAGAACGAAACGTTCCGTCCGGTCTCGCGGCGGTAGCGCGCGAGAAGGGCGTCGACGTCCGCGACGGCGGGCAGGCCCTCGCGCTGGGCGGTTTCGTAGTACCACACCTTGAAATCGATGCGCTCCTTGAAGCTCGTCACTTCCGCGAGCTGGCGCGCGACCTCCCGGCTGTGGCGGCGCATCAGATCGAGCCGCTTTGCAACGGTCTTCTCGCCGCGCGCCGTGAGCGCGACGTACTCCTTGATGGCCTTCAGCGGCATGCCGGTCTTCTTGAGGCAGGTGATGAGGCTGATCGCCCGCAGATTCTCCTCGGTGTAGACGCGCCGCGCGCCTTTGCGGGCGATGCCGCGCAGCAGGCCCTCCCGCTCGTAGTAGCGCAGCGTCTCCGCGTCGTAGCCCGTCTTGCGCGCGGCCTGCGCGATCGTGTAGACCGCCTGATGTGCCTTGTCTGGGTTGTTCATGCCGCGTATTATACTACTTTGAGTTTACTCAAAGTCAAGGGGCGGCGGAAAGGACGCGCGCGCGGCCGGCCGCGCCCCCTTCAGGCGCCGGGCGCCGCGGGCCCGATCGTGCGGACCGCCCGGGCCGGCACGCCGACCGCGAGCGTGTTGTCCGGGATGTCGCGCGTGACGACCGCGCCCGCGCCGATGACGACGTTGCTGCCGATGGTCACGCCGGGGCAGACCGTCACATTTCCGCCGATCCACACGTTGTCGCCGACGGTGATCGGATAGGCGTACTCCAGCCCTCTGTTGCGGCGTTCGACGTCGAGCGGATGGCCGGCGGTGTAGAAGCTGCAGCCGGGCGCGATGAACACGTTGTCGCCGAACGTCACCCTGGCGCAGTCGAGAATGACGGTGTTGTGGTTGGCGAAGAAGTTCGCGCCGATCGCGATGTTGTAGCCGTAGTCGCACCAGAAGGTCGGCTGGATCGTGAAGTCGTCGCCGTGCGTCTTCCCGAGGAGCTTTCGGAGGATTTCCCGCTGACGGCCGGGTTCCGTCGGCGAGACGTTGTTGAATTCATGGCAGAGCGCCTTTGCGCGCGTGCGCTCGCGTTCCAGCTCCCTGTCGCTGTTGGCATCGTAGATCATGCCGGCGAGCATTTTCTCTTTTTCGGTCATCTGTCGAATCTCCGTTTGAATGATCCGTCCGTTCAGCCTCGTGCCGGGCGGGCGAGGCACCCCGAGCTGTCGTGTTTTTCTTTCAAGCCTTATGCGGTAGTATATCAAATCTCACTCGCGCGCATCAGGTGGAAATTGTTCGGCCCCGGCGGCGGACGTCAAAAGATTTTTGTCAGAAAGTTCGGGCGAAGTCCCCTGTCTCTGTGTAAGCGCGAGAATGGGCTTGCGCGGAAGACGAAAGGAACACGACAATGAACAAGGCAATACAGAAGATGATGATGGCGCTCGCGGTCTGCGGCGCTCTTTGCGGCACAGCGATGGCGGGACCGAAAGGAAGCACGCTGCCCAAGGGGAAGGCACCGACGGCGATGAAGGCGCCGGTGCGGAAGCCGCAAGCGGCGAAGGCTGCCGCGCCTGTCCGGCAGAAGGTCAAGACGTCTGCTCCGGTCCGGCAGACGGCGCAAGCGACGAAAGCGCCCGGAAGGGCACCCGCAGTGGCTCATGCTGCTCCCGCGCGTCCGGCGCCCCGGCACGAGGTCGCCCGTCCGGCCCCGCCGCCGCCCGCGCCGCATCACGAGCCGAAGCACCACGCGCACCACCACAGCACCACCCTCCATACGGAGGACTGGTGCGGGATCGGCGCCTCGTTCCTCGGCGGTCTGATCGGCGGTCTGATCGGATCTTCCATCTGACGAAACACTGAACAACAAGCGAAGAAAGGAACCACACCATGAACAAGATCAAACTCATCGCCGCTCTCGCGGCAGTTGCCTTCGCCGGAGTCGCACTGGCGCAGCCGGGAGGCCAAATTCCGGTCGGAAACATCGAGCGGCACCATCACCACCACCGCCATAGTTGGCGGATGCCGCCCCCGCCGCCTCCGCCCCCGCATCACTGGGGCATGCCGCCTCCCCCGCCTCCCCCGCCTCCCCCGCCGCCTCCGCGGCATCGCTGCTGGCGGTAACGGAAAGGGTAAAAGGAAGAAGCTGCCGGGTCGAAACTCGGCGGCTTCTTCGTTGCCAACACCGCCGTATTTTTGCTATGCTATTGGCGTAACAATTTGCAACAGACTTATGAAGATGCACCTTGCGAGAGTTCTGATGATTGTTGCCTCCGTCTGCACGATGGCGGGATGTGCGAATCTGCGAGTTGGCGACGGGCGGGACGGCTTTGTCTCGCTTGCGGAGGCTGTGCCGGACGCGATTCTCGAAATCCGGTACTATTCCACCTACAACTTCGTGGGCGGGCGCATCGACGGCTACGAACAGCCGTGTGCGCTGCTCTCGAAGGAGGCGGCTGCGGCGCTCAAGGCGGCGAGCGACGAGGCCGTGCGGCGCGGCTATCGGCTGAAGATATACGACGCTTACCGTCCGCAGCGGGCGGTGGCGCACTTCATGCGCTGGGCGAAGGACGCAAACGACACACGCATGAAGTACTGCTTCTACCCAAACCTTGACAAGTCGGTGCTGTTCGAGCGCGGCTACATCGCCGAGAAGTCCGGCCACAGTCGCGGCAGCACGGTCGATCTGACGCTCTTCGACATGAAGACCGGCAAGGAAGTCGATATGGGCGGAACTTTCGACTGGTTCGGCGTGGAGTCCCACCCGGACTACAAGGGCGTGACGGAGAAGCAGTACGCCAACAGGATGCTGCTTCGCGAAATAATGACTTCACACGGCTTCAAGCCGCTCGCCGAGGAATGGTGGCACTTCACCCTTGCCGACGAGCCGTATCCCGACACCTGCTTCGACTTCCCCGTGGAATGTTTGTCTCGCGCAGAGACGCTGAGGCGCAGAGGAGAGAGTCATGACAGAAAATGAGATAACGGGTGATATTCTTGACGCTTCGATCAAGCTGCACAGGCGGTTTGGCGCGGGCTTGCTGGAGTCTGTGTATGAGACGCTTCTTGAGATTGAGTTGAAGAAACGGGGTCATAAGGTAGAAAGGCAGAAGAGTATCTCGTTCGAGTATGAGGGGGTGGCAATCGACAATGCATTCCGTCTTGATATGCTCGTAGATGACAAAGTGATTGTCGAGTTGAAATCGACAGAGAAGATGAGCCCTGTATTTGCGAAACAGCTCAAGACATATCTGGCAATCACCAATCGGCAGGTTGGCGTAGTAGTGAACTTTGGTATGTCAACTTTGAAGGAGGGGTATCTTAGATTCGTGAACAATTTTTCCGAGCCACCTCTCTGAATCCAACACCCCGCAGACTCCCAAGAATCCTCTGCGCCTCTGCGTCTCTGCGCGAGATAACAACTACTCCCTGCCATTCCTTTCCCCAAACCACACAAGGAAAGGAAAACAACAATGGCAAGGGAAAAAGGAACAGGAAACCTCCAGAAGGAGAAGAGCGGACGGTGGACCGTCCGCATCGGGATAAACGGGCACAGGATCAGCCGCTCGGCGAGGACGACTGACAGGGACAAGGCGGAGGCGTTCTTGAACCGCTTTCTGGCCCCGCTGGGGCTGGGGGCGACGAGACTGCCGCTCGCCGAGGCCTGGCACCACTACGAGATGTCGCCCAACCGCCGCGACCTCGCCCGCTCGACGCTCGAATCGAAGCGGATCGTGTGGATGGGCTTCGCCCGGTGGATGGAGCACAACCACCTCGAAATTGCACATCTCGCGGAGGTGACGGAGACGGCGGTCGCGGAATACCTCGCGGAGTTCCGCTGCCACCATTCGGCATCGACCTACAACGGACACGTCTGCGTCCTGCGGGAGATATTCCGGGTGCTGGCGGACAAGGCGGGCATCGTACACGACCCCTGGGCGGGTGTGTGCCTCAAGGCGGATGATTCGATCAGCCGCCGGGAGCTCTCCTTAGACGAGGTGGAGCGGCTCTACACAGCCGCCTCTAAGGAGGGAAAGGAGTGGAAGCTCCTCCTGATGACCGGCATTTACACCGGGATGCGACTCGGGGACTGCTGCCGCCTCAAGTGGGAGGATGTGCATCTGGACCGGGGCGTCATCCAGATCATCCCTGAGAAGACGAAGAAGCATGCGCACGGCAAGCCAGTAACCATCCCCATTCATCCATCGTTGATGGCTGAATTGAGGATTGTGAGGGAAGAGGGAATTGTGAGGGAAGAGGGAATAGGGAAGAGGGAAGAGATGGGAACGGGGAATGGGGAACGAGAAACAGGGAATGGGGACGTGGGTCAGGGGACGAGTGACGCGGCGGTAGGGCGCGATGACCCCATCGCGCCGCACGCTTTCGTAAACCCCAAGGTTGCAGATTTGTACATGAATCGCAAATGGCAGCTCGACGAGGGGCTTCGGCGAATCTTCAAGGCGGCGAACATCACAATGAGCATCCGTGTTGAAGGACGCTGCCGGAAGACCGTCGTGGCGTCTTTTCATTCGCTCCGGCACACATTCGTGTCGCTCTCGGCCAATGCCGGAGTTCCGCTGCCGGTCGTTCAGAGCATCGTAGGGCATTGCTCGACCGCCATGACGCGGCACTACTATCACGAGAATCTCGACGCCTTGCGTTCAGCAGTCGCATCGATTCCCGTGATAGGGAAGAGGGAAGAGGGAAAAGGGAAGAGAGGGGATGAGGGATGGGGAATGAGGGGTGAGAAAAGAGGGACTGAGGTTTTTGACAAGATTGACGGGGCTACGGATTCTTCCTCTTCCCTCTCACCTCTTCCCTCTTCCCTCAAGCGTGGCGGCATCGCCGCCCGCTTGCACCGCCTCGATCGCTTCTTCGCCAGGAACCTCATCACAGAAGAGGAGTTCAAAGCCGCCCGCGCCCGGATTCTCGCCGAATTGTAGCCCATTCCATCTGCACATCTCTGCACACCGGCGGCACAATGAACGTAGCCTTGCGCCTATGCACACGGCGCAGGGTGGCGGTTCTTTTATTGTGGGGTATGCAGAGAATGAGCTGAAGGCTGGGTTCTCAGCTGCTGGTGCTCAGTTTGTCCCGATTTCGGGCGAGGGCATGGATCTCTGCGATATCGTCCCGACCGGCTACAACAAGGACACATATGTTGGGGGATCTATCAGCATACAGTCGCTTGATGCGAATGGTTACACAGTCGCTGGAAGTAAATATTTCTGGTATGACGATGAAGACGGTACGGCATGGTTTGATGGTAGCGACGAAGAGGTTGTCAGGGGACAGGTTATGTTTAATCCAGGTGAAGCCTTGTGGATAAACGCGAATTCTTCAACTGAAGCGCTTCAGTCTTCAGGTCAGGTTGCAAACGGAGCAATTGATGTATATCTTCGTGCGGGCTTCAAACTGGTTTGCAATCCGACGCCAGTGGCTATTCCATTTAATGATGACAACAATGATGGTAAGTTCATTGCGCCAATGGGATATGGTGCTAGTTATGTCGGTGGGTCCATCAACGTTCAGAAGCTTGACAAGGATGGCTATACTGTCGCTGGCAGTAAGTTTTTCTGGTACGACGATGAAGATGGTACAGCATGGTTTGATGGTAGTGATGAAGAGGTTCAAGGCGAAGTGCTCAATCCCGGCGAGGCAATTTGGGTTAACGCTAATTCAACATCTGAGAAGTTGAGCTTCCCTTCCGCGCTCTAAAATAGTAATTTCAATGTTTGCGGCACAGGGTCGCGAGCTATTGAAGAACAAAAAAAGGAAAACACAAATGAAGAAACTGATGATTATTGTCGCAATTGTCTGTGCGGCGGCTGTCTCACAGGCGGCGTCGTTCGACTGGAAGACAGCTAAGAGTGGTGGTGCTGTAAAGGCGTTCGAGGGCGGGTCTCTCGTTGCGTCCACGGCCTACATATTCACGGCTGATAGTGCCTCTGCGATTGTGACGGCTTTCGCTGCAGGCGAGGATTGGACTGCTGGTGCGCTTGACAGCAACACGATCTCAGCTGCTGGTAAAATCGCCATCAAGGACAACAAGTTCACCTATGGTGGTGCTGGCGTTGCTGCAACAATTAATGCAATCTTTGCATTCTCTGAAACCGTTGATAGCAAGGATTATCTCTATATTTCTACTGTTGCATCAGCTAACGGGCCGGCTACTGGCTCTCAGAACATCTCCTTCACCGAGGGTGGCGTCTCGACTGCGCTCAACGATGTTACTGCTGGCTATAAAGGTGCTGGCTGGTACACGGCTGTTCCAGAGCCGACGAGCGGACTTCTCATGCTTCTCGGCATGGCAGGTCTTGCCCTCCGTCGTCGTCGCGCCTAATCGCGCTGAAGCGTAAATGACGCAAAAGCCCGTCCGTGATTGCACGGGCGGGCTTTCAATTTTCAAAGCGAAATGAATTGGAGCATAACATACAGGGCCAAGGACGGCAAACAAACCGTCGGAGAGTTCGAGGCGGAGAGTCGAGAGGCTTTGTTCAAAGCGCTGGCCAGCAAAGGCATAGCCGCCATTAGGATCGAACAAGGGACTAGCAAACAGCCTCAGTCCAAAACTCGGCAATCCACACTCAATGTCATGAGAGGTATTGCGGCAGGCGCGATTGTAATCGCGCTCGCAGCAGGTTCATGGTATCTTCTAAAACAAAGCCACATTGAGCCTACACACAATGTAAAGGAAAAGAGGCAATCAAGGATAGTCGAGGCAACGCCAGAAATCCCCGCGAGATCTGTAGACCCTACTCCTGAACCCCCAACCCGCAAAGAAGTCCCTTATTGGGAGCGAGAGTCGCCAGTGGGTCTTACATTTCGCCAAAAGATGAAGTGGAACATCCACCACCGTCCTCCAGCGGCCTACACAAACAACACTTCACAGACCGAGCCGCGTCCCGCATACGCCATTTTTGACACGCGGAGCGACAACTCAATAGCGGCGTTGCTGACTGTTCCGCCGGGGACTGCGGCTGTTGGCGACCCAGAGTATGAACTTTGGTTTACGCGCGATTTCCTTAAGTCACTCGAAACGCCAATAATCGTAACGAAAGACGATACGCCGGAAGAGGCGCAATTGAAGCGTGACATGATTGCAACAAAGATCGATCTAAAGGCACGATATGATGCCGGAGAGGACATTGCACTCATCATGAAAGAGTCGCGAGAGGAACTTCAACGACTGTCCGTCTACAGGACGGAGATTGAATCAGCCTTTCGCGAGATGACAAGCAAGCCCGGCATTACGGAACAGGATGTAGACGACTTTGTCGAGTCGGCGAACATCATGCTTGAGGCAAAAGGAATAGCGCCAATGACACTTGGCCCGATTGCGAAGCGGAGGCTTCTTCGCAAGGCAAATGGATATTGAAGGAGTAAACTATGAAGCATTTGATTCTTACAACAATTACACTTGTCTCTGCATTCGCCCTGGCGGAATCGCAGACAAATGGAGCTACGAGAGTAAAACGGAAGCTGAACCGCGAGCAAATGATGGAACGATGGAACGCAAGGACGGGGGGCGAAATCCAAATCCCCAACTCCCAGCGCGGAAATATCGTATTCGTCAACGCACAGAACGCTGCCGACGAAGGACTGATATTCGAGGTTGCAGACGGCTTTGCCAAAGAGCATCATCTGAAAATCGATGTTCAGAAAGGTGACTTCTCGCTTCCGAATCCTACAATCAAGGGGAGTGCATCGCTCTTTATCGTCAATGATGCCAATCTTCCAACGATTCTTCATGCGCCTGAAAACAAATGGACAATGGTCAACCTGTCTCGTCTCCGAGAAGGAAATGGCAGCAAACCGCAGTTTTACTCGGAGCGCGTGAAAAAGGAGGTGACTCGTGGCTTCTGCCTTTTGGCTGGGGCGCAGACATCCAACTACCCCGATTCGCTTCTGACGAGCGTGACAAGACCTGCTGACCTTGACCGTTTTCTTGGATGCCGGCTCCAGGTCGACATACAAGAGCGATTCATCCCCTATCTAAAGGGTTTTGGGATTACTCCAGCCAAGTTCACAACCTATCTTGAAGCCTGCCAGCAAGGTTGGGCACCCAATCCTACTAATGATGTGCAACGGGCTGTCTGGGAGAAGGTTCACGCCATCCCCGACAAGCCGATCACCATTGAATACGATCCGAAGAAAGACAAATAGGGTGCGGGGGATCAGGCCTTTTTGCTTGAAACCGGCAAGGGGCCGGCGGCGCAAAGCGCGGCGGCGAGATCGTTGAGCGCGAGGCAGTTTTGCCGGAACGCGCGGGCCGACGCCGTGTGGCGTTTCATGTCGAGCGCCGGAATGTGCGGCGTTTCGGGGAAACCTGAAAGGATCAGCATCCGCCCGGCGGCCAGTTCGCGGCTGTCCTCCGCCGACGGGTCGTAGCGCGGCGGCAGGGCGCACGGCAGTAGCTTGATGAAGCGGGCGCGCGGCTCGGCCTTGAGGCGGCGCAGGGCCTCGCGCTCGCCCGGCGAAATGAAGCCCGAGACCGGCACCCAGCCGTGCCGCGCCTTGTCGACGATTTCAGCGATGGCGACGGCGTGCTCGGCGACCGTTTTCTTGAGCGTGAGCCGCACGTGAAAAAGAAATGGCGAGCCGAGCAGCGCAAGCGCGCCGATGCCATCGAAGCGGCGTGGCGCAAAGGCGGCGAGGCGCCGGGCGCGAATCGCGCGATGGCAAAGGAAAAGATCGGGGTTGCGCGCCTTCCACAGCGCGCGGTCGGGATTGAGCCGGATGTAGTGGCGAATGGCCTTCAGCTGGCGCGCGTCGAATGAAAGCTCGATATAGCAGTCGCGCGCGAAGATGACGGAACGGAGGGGGGGGGGGGGCCCCCCCCCCCCCCCCCCCCCGG
>Ga0310695_10006672_pt1 | contig 18887 bp, 15 predicted proteins | sample RumenRJG_04DNA_FD_203882 | JGI IMG/M metagenome (GOLD analysis project Ga0310695, IMG submission 203882) | Bovine rumen microbial communities from Lethbridge, Alberta, Canada - RJG_04 (v2) (version 2) | ecosystem: Host-associated > Mammals > Digestive system > Stomach > Rumen | place: Canada...
ACTGAACCTGCCCAAGCACGATGCGGCGGTAGGCTTTGTTGCAGCCTGTCTTGAAGCCCTTGATGGCCAGGCCCAGATGCTGATCCATTCTTTCCTTCACGAAGAGTATGCCATGCAGGTGGTCGGGCATCATCTGCAGGGCCAGCACTTCTATTTCAGGGTATAGCTCATGGGTTGCCCACCAGCGTTCTGCGACGGCTTGCCCCAGCTCGGTCAGCTCCACCCGTGGCTCATCGGGGGTATCTGGAGCGCCATCACTTCGCCCTGCCACCTGACCGAAGAGTGGACGGCGACCTTCGGTCACCATCGTTATCATGTATATTTGGCGCCCCTGATAGTCGTGACCGACGCAACGGCGGTTCATCGAGGCTATCTTCTCGCCCGCGAAGGCTTTCTGCTTCTCGTAGGTTTCCTTGTCCATGTCTTATTCTTGTCCGATTTCGCCCAAGTTGGCCAAAGGTACAGCTTTTTCTGCTAACCACCAAATATTTCGGACGAAATCTACACTAACGCTGGAATATTTTGCCCGAAAGCACCGGTGGCTGTTGAGATGGCAACACGCTCAACGGCTAACGGAAGTTTATCGCAGCACCAGCACCTCGTTGTCCTTGAACGCCTCGTAGCCGCTGGTGACGACGCGCTCACCGGGTTCCAAGCCTTCGAGCACCTCGTAGTACTGCGGATTCTGACGCCCAATGCGAATCTGGCGGCGATAGGCCTTGCTGCCGTCGGCGGAGAGGACGAAGATCCACTGTCCACCGGTGGTCTGGAAGAAGGTGCCGCGCGGGATGAGCACAGCCTGCTCGGGTTGTCCCAGTTCGAGGTCGATATAATAGGTCTGGCCTGTGCGGATGTTCTCGGGCCGCTGACCCCGGAAGATGAAGTCGCAGCGGAACTTGCCATCGCGCACTTCCGGGTAGACCTTGCGCACCTGCAGCCGATACTGCCGGTCGCCACGCGTGAAGGTGGCTGTCAGTCCTTGCCGCACACGGTCGATATAGTGCTCGTCTATCTCGGCCTGCACCTTATAGTCGGAGAGGTCGTTCAGCTGACCAATCTTCTGCCCGGGCTGGATGCTCTGTCCCAGCTCCACATCGAGCAGACCGAGTTCGCCGTCGATGGCAGAACGCACCTCCAGCTTGTCCTTACGCTGGCGGACGAGCACCACGTTGCGGCGCATCGCCTGCAGGTTGTCCTCCATCTGGTCCATCTGAACCGTGCGATAGAGAGAGTCTTGCTTCAAGCGCTTCGATACCAGCGCGCGTTTCTTGGTGGAGAGCTGATAGTCTTCCTGCGACTGCAGAAAGTCTTCCCGGCTGATGAGCTTCTCGCCATACAACCGTTTGTTCTGCTCGAAGGTGCGCTGCTTGCGCCTGGTGTCCATTTCGAGCTGTGCCTGCTCCGTCTGGTTGTTCAGCCGGTCTTGCTGCATCGCCACCTGGGTGTTGCGCAGCATGTTCTGCTTCTCGGCCAGCTCGGCCTCGGCATTCAGGATCTGCAGGTCGAGGTTCGAGTTGGACAGGCGCACGATGACATCACCTTTCCTGACATGCGAGCCCTCCTCTACCACCTTTTCCACGACGATGCCCCCCTCCTCGGGTGATATCTGCACCACCTGGATGGGCATCACCTGTCCGTTGGTGCGCACATAGTCCTTAAACTCGGCGCGCCTTACTTCGCTCACGGTCAGCTCGTCGCTGTTCACCCTGAGTGTCGAGGCATGACTGCCAAACACCAGCCAGCCTCCAGCAACCAGCACCATAAACCCAACGGCCATGTAGGGCCAATACTTCAGCAAACGCTGCACCTTTGTCTTTTCTATTTTTCTGTCCACTTTTGTAATTTACTATTTGACGATTTACTATTTACGATTTATTTACTATTTGACGATTTATTCCCAGATGGTCGCACCGCGATAGTAGCGTATGAGATGCTCCTTCACCATCGCCATGAGGCGGCATTGCAGCAGGGTGGCCTTCGAGTTGAGCAGCTCGGAAGACGTGGTGCGCAGCTCTATCGCCGTGGTCAAGCCTTCCTCGTATTGCCGGCGCGTCAGCTGATAGGCGATGCTGTCGGCCTCCACCTTCTTCTCCATCTGCTCCGTCTGTTTCAGATAGCCCTGCCAGTCCTGAAAGGCTTCGCGGCAGAGCTTTGCCAGCTCCAGTTGCTTCTGCGCATAGGCTTCTTGGGCGATGCGGTAGTTGTTCTTGGCTTTGCGCACACTCGTGATGGTCTGCAGCCGGTTGAACAGGGGAATGCTCAGCGTAGCCGCCACGTATTGGCCCATATTGTTCCGGAACTGGCTGCCGAAAGCCTCGGCAGTATGCGAATGCAACGTGTGATAGTAAGTAGTATTCAGGCCCGCACTAAACGAGAGAGTAGGGAAAAAAGCAGCGCGAGCCTGATACCACTCATGACGCCGACTCAACATGTCGTAATAGCTGGCCTGCAGTTCGGCGTTTGTATCTGACGCATATACAGTCTGTATCTGACGCATATACGGGGTGTATTCGGGGCATATACAGAGTGTATCTGACGCAAATACAGTAATAGCAAGCGTATCATTCAGGGGGAAAGCCATTTCCTTCTTCAGTTCGAGCAAGGCAGAAGCATGAAGATTCTGCTGGCGGAGCAGTTCGTAGTCGGCCTCTGCCCGTTGCGATTCCACCTGTGCCACATCGGCACTACTCTTGCGCCCCACCTCCTCCATCAGGCGTGACTGACTGAGCAGCAGTTCGGTCTCGGCTACCTTCTGACGAGCCATCCCGACCAGTCCTTCGTAATAGGCTACGTGGGCGAAGGCCTGCAGCACGTTCAATGCCGCAAGGTTCTGTCTCTGCCGCAGCGCCGATTGCCCCATCAGCACGCCCGCCTTGGCGGCACGGAGCGCATGCAGTCGGCTGAATCCATCGAAGACGGGCAGCGAAGCCTGCAGGGAGTAGCCGTTATAGAAGGTACTGACATCGGTATAACCGTTGGTCTCGGGGTTGATGGCTCGTCCGAAGTTGTACTGAACGCCGACGGCGGCATCGACAGCAGGCAGGAACCGCCCGACGGCGCCTGTCTGCTGCGCCTTGTAGTTGTCCAGCTCCAGCTCGGCACGCTTCACATCGTGGTTGTGCTCCACAGCATATTGCATACATTGCCGGGCTGTCCAGCTTTGCGACGATGAGGCAATGGGACAGAGGGCGACGACAACTGAAAAGATAACGTTTCGCATACTTTTTCTGTTTTATTTTCGATGCAAAGTTAGTCCGTTCGATGTTTCTGCGCAAGCTTTTGGAAGGCTCTGACTGCAGATTGTCTAAAAATTAGACACTATATTGTATGATTATTAGACAAATGTTTCGTAACTTTGCAGGCAAAACAGCTGGACGCGACACATCGCGCCCCTTCATTGATGATATATGAATAAATACGGAACCATACTCGTCGTCGACGACAACCCGTCTATCCTGACGGCGATGCGCTATCTCTTGGACGGGACCTTCGAACGCATCCTGACGCTCACACAGCCTGACGGCATCCTAAAGATGATGGCGCAGGAGAAGACGGACATCGTGTTGTTGGACATGAACTTCTCATTGGGAGTGGACAGCGGACAGGAAGGGCTGTTCTGGCTTCGAACCATCCGCAAGCAGCATCCGCAGACGCCCGTGGTGCTGCTGACGGCCTACGCCGACATCTCGCTGGCGGTGAAAGGACTGAAGAGCGGGGCTGCCGACTTCATCACGAAGCCGTGGGACAACGATGAGCTTGTGCGCAAGCTGAAGGATGTGCTCGACATGCAGAACGAGATAGTGACGCTCGACGAGATGGAGAAGGACCACATCCGCCGAACGATCGATCGCTGTCACGGCAACCTCACACAGGCAGCCGACATGCTCGGCATCACCCGCCAGACGCTCTACAACAAGATGAAGAGGATTTAGTGAATGAAGAATTGAGAATTGACAATTGATAATTGATAATTGAGGATGATGATTAGCTTATATATAATAATAGGTATAGGCATCGTGGGGTTGATGGCTGTCAGCATGATTCACCATCAACGGTCGCTGAAGCTTCGTGCCCACTTGATGCAGGAGGCTATACGCAACAGCGACTTCACCTTCCGACTGCCCACCAACGGACTGCTTTCAGGCGAACGGGCCATGCAGCAGACGCTCAACCAGCTGGGCGAGACCATCCGCAGGCAGGTGAACCAAAGCGAGGTGGAGTCGTGGGAACGACTGACGCGCGTGCTCACTCACGAGATCATGAACGCCGCAGCACCCATCACCAGCATCAGTCAGTCGATGCTGGGGCGCAACGATGTGAAGGGCACTCCGCTCGAACCCGGTATGCAGGCCATCTATGACACCTCGCGCCATCTGAGTGAGTTTGTGGCCAACTACCGCAAGATGTCCGAACTGGAGAAACCGATATTGGCCGACGTGCTGCTCCGACCGCTGCTCGACGATGTCAGTAAGGCTTATGCCGAACTGTCCTGGGAGATAAGCATTCCTCCAGAGACATCGGTGCGTGCTGATGCCAGCATGCTGCGACAGGTGCTGATGAACCTCACGAAGAATGCGCTTGAGGCTCACGCGAAGAAGATGGTCGTCGTACTGACGGAAGACGGCTCACCGCGGAAAAGTGGATGGCTGCAGCTCTACATCGGCAACGACGGACTGCCCATCGCCGCAGAGAACCTGCCGTCGCTCTTCGTTCCTTTCTTCACCACGAAGCGCAGAGGCAGCGGCATCGGTCTCTCCCTAAGTCGTCGCATGATGATTCAGCAAGAAGGCATGCTGGACCTCGCCGAGAAGCAGTTCGGCGCATGCCGGGCCGGATTTATCCTCAGCATCTGCGCTTCGCCATTGTAAACTACCCTATTGCTTGATAAGGGAAGGAGGAGGTTACGCTTCCCAGCGTGACACCTGCCCCAGACGTTCGGGTGAATTAGAAATTCGCCCGCCTCTCCTCGGGAAGGTCGGGAGGGTGCCTCAGAGATAGTCTCTGATGCTGCCGTAGATGGTCTCTGATGAGGTCAGAGATTATCTCTGATAAGCTCGGAGATAGTCTCCGATGGGCTCGGAGATTATCTCTGACGGCGAAGGCTACCAAGGGATTCGCTGCTGTGGCGAATCAGACAGCGATTGTAACATTAAAGTGACGAAAAAGGATCAACAATTGTTAAAACGCATTTTTCCTGCCACCTAAAGCGTTATTTTCGATGGGGTAAAACGCATTTTTCGCGCACTAAACTCACAAAAACCGCATCTACAACAGCTAACAAAAGTTAATCATCTGTTAACGTATGTTTATCAAAATAATCGATTAACAACTTTTTCGTCACATTGTGACAGTGTGACAGTTACATTTAGTACCTTACACATGTGGTGTTGGTTAAAAATCGAAGATTTTATCTATATACCTATATATTATATATATTATTATATTATTACTATTATTATATATACATTATTTTTATTATATTATATGCGTTTTAACGCAGTTTTCGCAGAGTAGTGAGCGTTTTTGGCTGAGTAGATGCGGTTTTTGCTTCTTTACATCGCATTTTTGGAGATGTAGTTACGCGCCATCTCCAAAAATAAGATAACACATCTTAACAATCGGAATATGTAAAGGTACTAAATGTAACTGTCACAATTGTCACAATGTCACTAAATCGCGCAATTCTGCCCACAGAAAGCCGCCGAAAGAAACAAGCAACGCGATCATGGCGGCTATCAGCAAGAGCAACACAACCAGGACGACGGCAGCCTGGAGGGCACGCTTGTTCACCTCGCTGATGATGTGCTCGTCGCCATCGACAAACCCCTGCACCATCGCCATGTTCTTGGTGTTGGCACGATGGAAGATGTCGATGACGTCGCCCACAAAGAAAGGTATCATCCCCAACAGCACGTCGCGCAGCGTGTTGTTGAGGACAGCCAGCGTCAAGGGGACGCTCTTGATGACAAACAAGGAGAAATAGACGAAGGGGACGGCGCTGAGCATAGCGACGGCATCGCCCCAACCGGGAATGATGCCGATGAGCGCGTCAATATAGTAACGGTCCATATAGCGTGTCAGGTAGTTCATGGCCTGATACGCCTTATTGCCCATCAGTCGGCTACGCTGCAGCTGCCGTCGTTCTCCTTCGTTCATTCAGGGGGCTTACTGATGCTGTTCGCGCAGCAGGTCGTTGACGGTCTTCACGGGGTTGAACGTCGAGAGGGGCACCTCCACGAAGACGGTGTTCCAGTCGCTCATTGCGCCGTTCCACAGGCCGGGCAGCTCAAGGGCTTTCAGCTCCTTGCCGTTCTTGCTCTTGTTGCTGATGAAGCCTGTCGACTTGTCAACATATTTCGGCAAATCGAACGGGCGGCCCTGATAGTCCTTGATAGCGCAGACGAGGTCGACGGGGTTGAAGTGGGTTCCCTCGGTGAACATGCGCATGCTGTCGGCGTTGTTCTTGTCGATCTGGCTGCTCTCGAGAATCTGCAGGCTGACCGTTCCGTCCTGATTATAAGTGAGGAACGGGCCTCCACCGGGCTCGCCGACGTTCTTCACAACACCGCAGACACGCATCGGGCGGTTGAGCTTCAGGCGCAGATAGTCGGCCATCTGCTGGTCGTCGAAGCCGCTGACAGCCTCGTTGCGGCAGCACAGCTCGTCGTAAAGGAAGGCAGCCATCTCGTCGAGCTCTTCGCGCGAGCAGTTGCCCTCGTCGAGCTTGCGCAGATAGGCAAAGGCTTTCTGCTGCAGGCGCACCAGCACGCCGGCGATGACCTGTTTGTACTCCACCGTGTCCTGCTTCAGGCGGTCGGGCACCACGTTGTCGATGTTCTTGATGAACACCACGTCGGCATCAATGTCGTTGAGGTTCTGGATGAGTGCTCCATGTCCGCCCGGACGGAACAGCAGCGAGCCGTCGTCGTTGCGGAAGGGTGTGTTGTCGGGATTGGCAGCGATGGTGTCGGTGCTGGGCTTCTGTTCGGAGAAGGTGATGTCGTAGCTCACGCCGAACTTACGGGCATAGTAGTCTTTCTTGTCGGCGACACGCTTCTGGAAGAAGTCGAGATGCTCGTGGCTGACGGTGAAGTGGACATGTGCCTCGCCATTGCTGGCAGCATAGAGAGCACCCTCCACGAGGTGTTCCTCCATCGGGGTGCGGGCACCCTCGGGATACTGATGGAAGAGGAGCATACCCTTCGGCAGCTGACCGTAGTTGAGTCCGTCGGCACGCAACATATTGGCAGCCACGGCCTTATAGTTGCCTTCAGCCATGAGGGCCTTGATGCCCTTCCCTTCGTTCTTCTGGCAGGCAGCGTCCAGTTCGGCATAGAAGGCGAAGCGCTCGATGTTGTCGAAGAAGCGCTTCTCGAAGTCGGTCGTCGGCACATCGTAGGGAGCGTCGACGAAGGCGAACATATCCTTGAACATACGGCTGGCTGCACCGCTGGCAGGCACGAACTTCACGATGCGATGACCGCTGGCCTTGTAGTCGTTCCAGCATTGCTCGTACATCCCGCGCTCTTTCACGTCGGGGGCTACGATGCCGTTGCCCACACTGGCGGCGGCATCAAGACGAAGGAAGGGGAAGCCTGTACGGAATTCGCCCATCTGCACGTCGATCTGCTCTGGGGTGATACCCTTCAGAGCGATTTGTTTTAGGTCGTTTTGTGATAACATTTTGATGGTTTTAATGATTGTTGTTTGATAAAATTGCTACAAAGATACAATCTTTTTTGCAATCAGAGGCCTTTTTCCGATAAAAAATAATAACTTTGCACCAAAATATTGTTTTATCGCCAACAAACAGACGATCAGATGACGAACTATCCATTAGTGTTTACCAAAGAAGAAAGACGAGAGGCCGCCGAGCTGCTGCAACGATTGCGGGTGGCCATAGCGCCTTATCTACACGAGGGCGACGAGCAACACGTCAGAGACTTCGTGCGCGAGTCGCTGCGCAACAACGAGATACAACGCGACGTCTTCGGACTGAACCCCATCACGATGAGTTTCCAGACTGCCTTGCTGGCCATCGAGGAGGAAGGGCTCAAGCGCGACGGCGTGCTGGCCATCATCCTCTATACCTGCGTCACGGGGGGCAACCGCAGCATCGACGAGATAGGAAAAGCCTTCGGACAAGACGTGGCCACCATCATCCACGGACTGGTCAGGATACAGGAACTATACAAGAAGAACCCCGTCATCGAGAGCGAGAACTTCCGCAACCTGCTGCTGTCGTTTGCCGAGGATATGCGCGTGATTCTCATCATGATAGCCGACCGCGTCAACCTGATGCGCCACATTCGCGACACACGCAACGAAGAGGCCAAACGGCAGGTGAGCGAGGAGGCCAGCTATCTGTATGCCCCGCTGGCCCATAAGCTGGGTCTCTACAAGCTGAAGAGCGAGCTGGAAGACCTGAGCCTGAAATACTTAGAGCACGATGCCTACTATCTGATTCGCGAGAAGCTCAGCGCCACGAAGAAAGACCGCGACGCCTATATCGAGAAGTTCATCGGCCCCGTGAAGCAACGACTCACCGAGGCTGGGCTCCACTTCCACATCAAAGGCCGCACAAAGAGCATCCACAGCATCTGGCAGAAGATGAAGAAGCAGAAGTGCGGCTTCGAGGGTGTCTACGACCTCTTTGCCATCCGCATCATTATTGAGTCGGGGAACGAGGAGCGGGGAGCGGGGAGCGACAACAGCATCAGGACACGCGAGCATGCGCTGTGCTGGCAGGCTTTCGCCATCGTGACCAACATGTATCAGGGCAACCCCAAGCGACTGCGCGACTGGCTCAGCGTTCCGAAGTCGAACGGCTACGAGAGTCTGCACATCACCGTGTTAGGACCCGAGCAGAAGTGGGTGGAGGTGCAGATACGCACCGAGCGCATGGACGAAGTGGCCGAGCGCGGTCTGGCTGCCCACTGGCGCTACAAGGGCGTGAAGAGTGGCGGCGGCATGGACGAGTGGCTGGCACAGATACGCACCGCCCTGGAGAACAGCGACGGACGGATGATGATGGACGAGTTCAAGATGGGGCTCTACGAAGACGAGGTCTACGTCTTCACGCCGCGCGGCGACCTGCTGAAGTTTCCCAAGGGGGCTACGGTGCTCGACTTTGCCTACCATATCCACTCGCGCGTAGGTAATGAATGTACGGGCGCGCGCATAAATAATAAGGTAGTGCCCTTCCGCTACGAACTGCAGTCGGGCGACCAGGTGGAGATTGTCACCTCGTCGAACCAAAGCCCAAAACAAGACTGGCTCTCCATCGTCAAGACAAGTCATGCACGCGCCAAGATTCGTCAGGCACTGAAGGTGACGCAGATGAAGGAAGCCACGATGGCCAAAGAGCTGTTGGAGCGACGGATGAAGAACCGCAAGATAGAATGGGACGAGAGCGTGATGAACCAACTGGTGAAGAAGCTGGGCTATAAGGAGACGCACGACTTCTACAAGCACATCGCCAACGGTCAGCTCGACGTCAACCATGCCCTCGACCGCTATGTCGAGCTACAGCAGCAGCTCAACGGACAGGCTCCGCCACAACAGCCGCTGCAGAGCGCCGAGGAGTTTGTCTTCGAGAATCCCAACGAGGAGATGGTCTATTCGAACGACGATGTCATCATCATCGACAAGAACCTCAAGGGGGTCGACTTCCAGCTGGCCAAATGCTGCCATCCCATCTATGGCGACAAGGTGTTCGGCTTCGTCACGGCTGGTGGCGGCATCAAGATTCACCGCCACGACTGTCCCAATGCTCCTGAGATGCGCCGACGCTTCGGCTACCGCATCGTGCGTGCCGCCTGGAGCGGTAAGGGTTCGTCGCAATACAGCATCGTGCTGCACATCGTGGGCAACGACGATATCGGCATCGTCAACAACGTGACGAGCATCATCTCGAAGGAGGAGAAAATCATGATGCGCAACATCAACATCGACAGCCACGACGGACTGTTCAGCGGCAACCTCACGGTCAACGTCGACGATACGGCCCGACTGGAACAGCTCATCAAGAAGCTGCGCACGGTGAAGGGCGTGAAGCAGGTGACAAGAATTTAGGAGAATTGACAATTGAGAATTGACAATTGATAATTGACAATTGACAATTGAGAATTGAGAATTGACAATTGAAAACTGGATAAAAAGGAAAGGCAGTGGTCCTATAAGCCGGGTTCTGTGCGGGCTCCTCGATAGACGGGGAGCCCGTGCTTGTCATTTATCTACACCGTGAGTCGCCCCACGGCTCCAGCATTCTACCCTCCGCCGCAAGAGCCCCGGCCTTGTCGCATCCTTGCGGACGCTCAGACCTTCGTCTACTCGGGCGGGCCACCCTCTCTCGGTCGGTTTACTTGAACTTGCAGCCCCCAGTGGGTACAGCCCGACGATCACCCGCCGGCTGGTGGTCTCTTACACCACCTTCTCACCCTTACCTATAATAAATATAGGCGGTCATTCTCTTCTACCCTAACCTACCGTCGCCGATAGCTTCTATTTTCGGAAGTGGGGTACCCTGTGCTGCCCGGACTTTCCTCTCGTGCCTCTCTGGGCCACCAGCGACAAGCCGGACCACTGCCTTTCGTGCCTGCAAAGGTACGAATAAGTGAGAACAATACAAAACAAAAAACGTTTTTTTTTGTTTTTATTGTCGAACGGAAGTACCTTCGACGTTAGTCAGAGGTACGAATAAGTGAGCAAAAAGACAAGAAAAAGTAAGGAAAAGTTTGTTATCACAAAAAAAATGCTTACTTTTGCATTGCATTTTTATCCACACGGACAACAACAGATTATTTCAATCAATATTTACTAAACAAAAAAACAAAACAAAATGGTAATACCAAGTTATTTCTGGATTGTACCCATTGCCTCCATCGTGGCATTGGCAATGGCGTACTACTTCTTCGCCACAATGATGAAGGAGAGTGAAGGAACAGCGCGCATGCAAGAGATTGCAGGCCATATCCGACGCGGTGCGATGGCCTATCTGAAGCAGCAGTACAAGGTGGTGGGCATCGTCTTCGTGGTGCTCTGCGCTTTGTTCGCCTTCATGGCCTACGTACTGAACGTACAGAACCCGTGGGTGCCCTTCGCCTTCCTGACGGGTGGTTTCTTCTCTGGACTGGCTGGCTTCTTCGGTATGAAGACGGCCACCTATGCTTCTGCCCGCACGGCTAACGCAGCCCGTGAGAGTCTCGACCGCGGACTGAAAGTGGCTTTCCGTTCGGGTGCCGTGATGGGACTGACGGTGGTGGGTCTCGGTTTGTTGGACATCGCCATCTGGTTTGTCGTACTGAACTGGCTGACGAGCGACAGCCTCATCTCCATCACTACGACGATGCTTACCTTCGGTATGGGTGCTTCGACACAGGCTCTCTTCGCACGTGTCGGCGGAGGTATCTATACGAAGGCTGCCGATGTGGGTGCCGACATCGTGGGTAAGGTGGAGGCTGACATCCCCGAAGACGATCCGCGCAACCCCGCCACCATCGCCGACAATGTGGGCGACAACGTGGGCGACGTGGCCGGTATGGGTGCCGACCTCTACGAGAGCTATTGCGGCAGCGTGCTGTCGACGGCAGCCCTCGGAGCTTCGGCCTTTGCTGCCAGCGCCGTGGAAGGCATGCAGCTGAAGGCCGTACTGGCGCCGATGATGATTGCCGCCGTCGGTGTGTTCCTCTCGCTGCTCGGCATCTTCCTCGTCCGCACGAAAGAAGGAGCCACGATGAAAGACCTGCTCCGCTCGCTCTCGCTGGGAACGAACGTCAGCGCCCTGCTCATCGCCGTGGCCACCTTCGGCATTCTCTATCTGCTGGGCATCGAGAACTGGCTCGGACTGTCGTTCTCCGTCATCAGCGGTCTGGCTGCCGGTGTCATCATCGGTCAGGCCACAGAGTACTACACCTCTCATTCGTACAAGCCGACACAGAAGATTTCGGAAGCCGGACAGACAGGTGCCGCCACCGTTATCATTAAAGGTATCGGCACGGGTATGATCTCTACGTGCATCCCCGTGGTGACCATCGGTGTGGCCATCATGCTGAGCTATCTCTGTGCCAATGGCTTCGACCTCTCGATGAGCTCTGCCAGTCTTTCGCACGGTCTCTACGGCATCGGTATTGCTGCCGTGGGTATGCTCTCCACACTGGGTATCACGCTGGCTACCGACGCTTACGGTCCTATCGCCGACAACGCTGGTGGCAACGCTGAGATGTCGCAGCTGGGCGAAGAGGTGCGCCATCGTACCGACGCCCTCGACGCACTGGGCAACACCACAGCTGCTACGGGCAAGGGCTTCGCCATCGGTTCGGCCGCTCTGACCGCCTTGGCCCTGCTGGCATCGTATATCGAGGAGATAAAGATTGCTATGGAGCGTGCCGGCATCATGATGCAAAACGTCAAGGGCGAGATGATCTCGGCTGCCGAGGCTAACATCCCCGACTTCATGAACTACTTCCAGGTGAACCTGATGAACCCGAAGGTGCTCGTCGGTGCCTTCATCGGAGCGATGGCTGCCTTCCTCTTCTGCGGTATGACAATGGAAGCCGTTGGCCGCGCTGCCGAGAAGATGGTACAGGAGGTGCGCCGTCAGTTCCGCGAGATAGCCGGCATCCTGGAAGGTAAGGCCACTCCCGACTATGGCCGTTGCGTGGAGATCTCCACTCGCGCCGCACAGCACGAGATGATCATCCCCTCCGTCCTGGCTATCGTCATCCCCATCGCTGTGGGCATCATCCTCGGCGTTGCTGGTGTGCTGGGCTTGCTCGTTGGCGGCTTGGCAGGCGGTTTCACCCTGGCTGTCTTTATGGCTAATGCCGGCGGTGCTTGGGACAATGCGAAGAAGAACATCGAAGAAGGCAACTTCGGCGGCAAGGGCTCGTTTGCCCATAAGGCCTGCATCGTGGGCGACACCGTGGGCGATCCGTTCAAGGACACCAGCGGCCCCTCGCTGAACATCCTCATCAAGCTGATGTCGATGGTGAGCATCGTGATGGCTGGCCTGACGGTTGCTTTCAGCGTTTTATAGAATAGCTTTTATTTAGAACGCAAAGACGCAGAGAGTTTCTTTTTCTCCCTGCGTCTTTTTATTTGGAACGCAGAGACGCAAAGACGCAGAGAGTTTTTCTTTTCTCCCTGCGTCTTTTTATTGTAATGTAGGAGGTCACGCTTCCGAGCGTGACAACTGCCACCTCTGCGCTAACGTAGGAGGTCACGCTTCCCAGCGTGACAACTGCCACCTCTGCGCTAACGTAGGAGGTCACGCTTCCCAGCGTGACAACTGCCACCTATGCGCTAACGTAGGAGGTCACGCTTCCCAGCGTGACAACTGCCACCTATGCGCTGCTTATGCGCTGTTGCGACGCTGGGAAGCGTCGCCTCCTACAATATGCGCTGCTGCGGGCGGAAACGCCGTTCCTCCCCTACGGTAGACTGCCACTTCACACCATCTCCAGTTGAAGGGGCCAATAGAGTTCCTCCCCTTCGGGGAGGTTAGGAGGGGTCTTTCGGACAATCTTGGAAATAATAGCTGGAGCCATCGAAGCAATGGGTGCAGATGCGGCACTTGGGCAGCCCGATGGCCTTGATGAGCGTCTCTATCTTATTGAACTTCACGCTCGTCAGCCCTAACCGACGACCTATCTCCTCCACCATCCGCTTGTATTCGGGACTGTCCGTGCGGGCATATTCTTCGAGCTTCGCATTGGGGTCGCCCTCGAAGTCTTTGATAACCTGCCGCGTGATGAGCTCGAGGTCGCTCTTCGACGACGTGAAACCGATGAACGGACAACTGTAGACGAGTGGCGGACAACTGATGCGTGCATGCACCTCCTTGGCACCATAGTCGTAGAACTCGCGGACGTTGTCGCGCAGCTGCGTTCCGCGCACGATACTGTCGTCGCAGAACACCATGCGCTGGTCTTTCAGCAGGGCACCATTGGGGATGAGCTTCATCTTTGCCACGAGGTTGCGCTGGCTCTGCTGACCGGGCGTAAACGAGCGAGGCCACGTGGGCGTATATTTCAACACGGCGCGCTTGTAGGGGATGTTGTGACCTTCAGCATAGCCGATGGCCATTCCCACACCGCTGTCGGGAATACCGCATACGCAGTCGGCCTCGGTATCGTCTTCGGCACCCATCACCTTGCCACTCTCCTCGCGGACATACTCGGAGTTGACGCCCAGATAGTCGCTGGCGGGGAAGCCATAGTAAACCCACAGGAAGCTGCATATCTGCTCGCACTTGAAAGGCCGCTGCATCACCTCGATGCCATCGGCGCGAAGGCGGACAATCTCACCGGGACCCAAGTCGCGCACCACCTTATAGTCGAGGTTGGGCATGCTGGTTGTCTCGGTCGTAACGCAGTGGGCACCCTCCTTCTGTCCGATGACGATGCTGGTGCGTCCCAGTGCGTCGCGGGCAGCAATGATGCCGTCCTCGGTGAGTATCAGCATCGAGCACGAACCCTTTATCTTCTTGTAAACCAGGTTGATGCCGTCGGTGAACGTGTTGCCCATATTGATGAGCAGGGCGATGAGCTCCGTCTGATTGATGTTGTTGGCACTCATCTCGCTGAAGTGCATACGCTCAGCCAGCAGCTCGTCGGCTATCTCGCGCATGTTGTTCACCTTCGCCACCGTCACCACGGCATAGCGCCCCAGGTGCGAATTGACGAGGATGGGCTGAGGATCGGTGTCGCTGATAACACCGATGCCCGACTTTCCCACAAAAGTGTGGAGCTCGCTCTCGAAGCGCGAGCGGAAATAGTCGCGTTCCAGACTGTGAATGCTTCTGCTGAAGCCCTTCTCTGCGTCGAACGTCACCATACCCGCACGCTTCGTGCCGAGATGCGAGTTGTAGTCGGTGCCGTAGAACAAGTCGTTGATACACTCTTTTTCTGAAATAGTTCCGAAAAAACCTCCCATGATTATTCTTTTTTATATTGTTTGATGGTTGCCACGATGTATTCCGAACGGGTGCCGATGCGGAACTTGCCGCCCCAGATGCCGATGCCGCTGCTCACGTAGTAGTGGGTATCGCGACGCTGGTGCTCTCCGAAGGCACACTCGTAGATGGTTTCTGTTATCCATGATATGGGCCACACCTGTCCGTGGTGGGTATGGCCGCTCAGCTGCAGGTCGACGTTCATCTGCTCGGCATGCTCCAAATGGTAGGGCTGATGGTCGAGCAGGATGATGTAGCGGTGGCGGTCGATGGGTGCCACAAGGTTCATCACCGTCTTGCGTCGCCGATTGCTGCGGTCGTCGCGCCCCACGATGGCGATGTCGCCCCAGTTGAGCACCTGGTCGCGCAGCAGGGTGATGCCCGCCTCTTTATAGAACTTGAGTGAATTGGGCTCGCCGGCATAATATTCGTGGTTGCCCAGCGATGCCACGACGGGGGCTTCCAGTCGGCGGAACTCTTCGGCCATGCGTTGCTCCATGAGCGGACGGATGCTGCGGTCGATGATGTCGCCGGCTATGAGGATGAGGTCGGGATGCTCTTTGTTGACGAGGTCTACCCACCGTGCCAGCTCATGTCGCTGGTTGTGATAGCCCAGATGGAGGTCGCTCATCATCACCACCTTGAGCGGGCGGTCCAGATGCTTGGCTGTGGTGAGCTCCAAGGGCTGCCGCACCTTATGCCGATAGTGGATGTTGCCGTAGACGAAGATGGCCAGCATCACCACGAGGATGGCTGCCGAGCCCTGCCAGCTGTCCTTGAGCCATGCGGCGGGAACGACGTGCAGCAGCCGGCCGATGTCGAGCACGAGGAAGATCATGAAGAGATAGAGCAGGACGATGAGCCACGACGTGCCCACCTCGTAGATAGCCGTTGCCAACGTCATGGGCAGCGTGTCGAGCACGGGAGCCAGCGCCATGAAGAAGCAAGCAAAGGCTGCCAGCATCAGCACCATGACGAGAAGCCGGAACCCTAACGGCAGGGGCAATATCCTCCACGTATGCCACATCACATAGCCACTTCCCAAGAGGGGAAGGAGCAAGAAGATGAGCATTCCTAATTTCATGATGCTAAAGTGGTTGTACTGCCTTTGATGAACTAATGATTAGAAACAAAAAACGGATGAACCTTGCGGTCCATCCGTTGTGGTTTTGATTAGGCTTCCTGTGCAGGAGCCTCTTCAGCCGGTGCAGCCTCAGCCTCAGCTTCAGCTTTGGCGGCAGCGGCGGCAGCCTTCTTCTCGGCCACCTTCTGAGCAATAGCCTCGTTCACCTTCTTCTCGGCCTCGAGGTTCTTGGCAGCGGCTTCCTTCTTGGCGCGGGCGTCCTTCTCGCGGATAGCGTCGAAGCCCTTCTCCTTAGCCTGCTTCCAGGCGTCGAACTTAGCCTGCACCGCATCCTCGCCGAAAGCGCCCTTGCGGACACCTGTGCGGAGATGCTTCATCATGTAGACGCCCTCGTTGCTCAGGATGTTGCGTACGGTGTCTGTAGGCTGAGCACCTGTCTCTACCCAGTAGAGTGCACGCTCAAAATTCAAATCTACTGTGGCAGGATTGGTGTTGGGGTTGTACGTACCAATCTTCTCAGTAAATCTACCATCTCGTGGTGCGCGAGCGTCGGCGATGACGATGCGATAGAAAGCATAGCTCTTACGGCCGGCACGCTGCAGTCTGATTTTTGTTGCCATTTGTTGTTGTTTTGTTTGTTTTGAAGTGAATAAATTTGAATTTCATGCCACCAACTCGTGATGGCGGGTGCAAAGTTACGGCTTTTTCTACGTTCCCGCAACTTTTCGGGCAAAAAAGTGCTGTTCTTTGCCTTACTTTTTCACCTTCTCGGTCTTTTCCTCTTTCTTCTGGTTGCCTTTGTAGGCCTTGTTCAGGCCGTTGATGACGTCGCGGGTGATGTCGTAGGCCTTGTCGGCGTAGAGCAGTCCGTTCTTCGTGACGATGAAGGCATACTTCTTGTTCTTGTTATACTGTTCGAGGAAGTGCTGGATAGAGTCGTTGACGGCCTGCAGATAGTTCTGCTGCTCGTTGGCCAGCTCGTTGTCCAGTCGCTGTGCCAGGGCCTGGAGGTCGGCATTCTGCTTCTGCAGTCCGGCGTTCACCTGCTCAGCCTGCTGCTGTGTGTACTTGTTGCTCTGCAAGTCTTGCTGGAACTTGGCGGCTGCAGCCTGGAGCGACTGCTGCTTCTGAGCCAGCGTGTTGCGCGAATTGAGTGCTTTCTTCTCGAGGATGGGCTCCATATACTTGCAGAAGTTATACTGCGACATGATCGAGTCTACCTCCACGTAGGCTATCTTCATCTCGTTCTGAAGAGAGTCTTTCTGTGTCTTCTCGTCCATCTTCGGTGCCTGATTGTTGCACGATGCCAAGGCGAGGACGGCTGCCAAGGCTACGAAAACTGTTTTCTTCATTCTTGTCTTTGTTTTTTATTTTTTGAATTCTTTAATTTTCTAATTCTTTTATTCTTTTACCTCTTTCCTCTCTGTCCTGGTCTATCACGCAATGAATGCCCATCTTCCTGAGGGCGGGATTGTCGTGCACATGCTGCGAGGAGAACTTGCCGTTCTTCTTCAACAGCAGCTTCACCAACATCAGCAACATGCCTGCTGCTAACAGGCCGATGCTCAGCATCAGAGTGGCTATCATACCTTATTATATATAGTAAGCGATGAATTTGGCCGCAAAATTAGCAAAAATATTTCTTCCGCGCAACATTTTGCTGTAAAAAAGAAGAAAAAGTTGTTGGCAACCACATTAGCGCTAATGTAGGAGGTCACGCTTCCGAGCGTGACACCTGCCATTTTTGTGCTAATGTAGGAGGTCGCGCTTCCGAGCGTGACACCTGCCACATACGCGCTTCTTATGCGCTGTTGCGACGCTGGGAAGCGTCGCCTCCTACGTTGCCACTTATGCCGGAGTTGCCGCTGACACTTTTGACGCTGCCTGCCAGCTACTGGTTCTGACTCTCAACCTTGATTGTCTGCAGCCGTGGCTGTTGATAAACTTTCTTATTCATTGTTTCTATGTGGTCAAGGAGGTTTTAAATGCCGTCAGAATCGGCATAGAGGCCATTGCTGAGTGTGAAATAAGCACGGTAGGCACCAACTTTAAAGCCCTCTGTGGTCGGATAGTAGAGGGTGTTGCCATCGCCCATACAGAGATCATTTACTTTTTATTCGTTTTTTATACCATTCGTGGCGGTGTCTGCCCGTGCTGTGAGGAGCGTCTGGAGAGGCTCTGATTGCATTGCGCTGAGCTTGACATTGCAGTGTGGAAAGGGTGTTGCGGGACGCTGATGGCATCGCTCCGGCGCGCCTCCTCCGAAATGCAGTGTAAAGATACGACTTTTCTGTCAGTCTGGCAAGGATTTTGAGGAAAAAGCGATAAAAATCCTGGGATAATTTATTTTTTCAACACGAATAATCACGAATACACACGAATAAACATAATTTTTTTCAGAACGCAGAGACGCAAAGACACAAAGTTTTTTTTGTCAACACGAATTATCATAAATGACCCACAAATTTTTCATAAATAATTTTTGGATAATTCATGGATAATTCGTAGAAATTCGTGTTAAAAAATCTTCGTGTTATAATAATCTTCGTGTTTGTTCGCGTGCATTCGTATCTTTGCGGCATGAAAGTAAAGATACGAAATCCCGGAGGCGATTTACCTCATTGTCTTGTACTGAAATAGGTTGACTCATGGATCGCCTTAAATGTTAAATTATCAAAGTCATTTAAGAATTATGGGTAGACAAAAATTCAGTCGCGCTTTGAAGAGCAGTATTTGCATTGAGTACATGCAAAGCGGTAAATCACGGAAGGAAATAGCCATGAAATATAACCTTCCGAACGTGGGAACGCTATCAGGTTGGATAAATTCCTGCCTAAGTCCTTTGGAAAT
>Ga0310695_10006674_pt1 | contig 18884 bp, 16 predicted proteins | sample RumenRJG_04DNA_FD_203882 | JGI IMG/M metagenome (GOLD analysis project Ga0310695, IMG submission 203882) | Bovine rumen microbial communities from Lethbridge, Alberta, Canada - RJG_04 (v2) (version 2) | ecosystem: Host-associated > Mammals > Digestive system > Stomach > Rumen | place: Canada...
TTTTCGGTTCGGCATATTACTGTGACCACCCTGTGGTGCCGATGGCGAAGACTGTGGCATGCCTTAATTTTGAGAGCATAGGCCCGGCTGAGTTGACTCGTGATGTTGTGATTCTTGGTGGGGGAGCAAGCGACATAGACAATTATTATGTTGCTGCTGCCGCTGCACAAGGCAGGCATGTTAATTTTGATAACGACAACTCTGATGGCTGGTTTTATCGCTCCGACCATTATAATTTTGTGAAGAAGGGTGTGCGTGCTGTGGTCCTGGAGAACGGCCGCCTTCCCATCGATGTGAGCAGGCCCAATCAATACCCTATGCCGGTGTGGTATCACAAACCATGCGACGAGTATCATGACGACTGGGATCTGAGCGGCACATTGTCCAACGTGAACCTGATTTTTAGCGTAGGGTTGTCGTTGTCAAACAATGTGAACTAGATGCCTTTGGTTGAATCGCAAATAAAAGGAGCAGTCCGTTTCGCAACGTCCTGCTCCATGTTTTTAAGCAAAATTCATCAAAAGGGTTTTTCGCTTCTTCATGGATGCAAAATCAGTAGATTACTCTTCATACACTATTGACTTCTGTTCTGTGTTCCTTCTTTTGTGAGGCTGGTTTGCTGTCTGATCGTGATTGAATGATTGATCAGGCACCTTGTGGATCTGGTTGCAAAGTTAGGGCGAGTGGGCGAGCTGACCAACAATTGGGCAAGTTGTGAATTTCAGTTTTTCGAAAAATGTAAACAAATGAGCCAAAATCAATTGTCGCTGCTATTGTTTTTGGTAGTTTGGTCGGGGTGTGTTGTTCGCGACCTCTTGAGGTAGAGCGATGGTGTGATGCCTGTGATGCGCTTGAATGCGGCGATGAAATTGTTCTGTGATTTGAACCCTACGCTCTGTGCGATGGCCTGGAGTGTGTAGTTGCCGTAGTGTTCATGGTCGCTCATGCGTCGTTGCGCCTCGCGTATGCGGTATTGGTTGATGAACTGGGGCACGCTCATGGCAAGCTTAGCCTTGATGACACGTGGCACATAGTTGATGTTTGACCCCACTAGTGCCGTGAGCTGTGCAACTCCAAAGTCAGGTTGACAATATTGTGTGGTGTTTTCCATGATGTCTAGAATGCGTTGCATGAGCATGTCGTCGCCCTGTTGCGACTGTGTGACCTTCTTGTTGGTCGGTGGGGCAGTGTCAGTAGGCTTGTCGGGTGGAGGCTGCATGAGGGTGTCAATGCATTCTGTTTTTGTGTAGGTCCGATGCATCTTTCGTCGTCGGTGTCGGCGTGCGATGACGATGCTGGCTGCCATGGCGATGGTTATGGCCAGCACCGCCGCAATGATAGCTGCCTGCTGTGGCGGGCTAGGGTTAACGCTCAACAGGCCGCCGGCGACCTGTGGCATGATTTGGGCAGATACAAAAAGTCTCATCTCATCTCTTTTTTAGTGGTTTCGAGTTTCGGGTATTGTGTGACGCATAATTGTGCCAACCTTGTCTCTCGTCAAGTTTCTGAAATGTTAGCGCATCAGAAACCTGAATTAGGGAAAATGGTGTGTTCGTTTATAAAATCAGCACAAATTACGGAAAAAAACGTTGAGACTTACAAGTGTTTGCTAAAAAAAGTGTGTTTTTGTGGCCAAAAACTGCCGATTTGGGTTAGTCATCTAAACATCAAAGGCACGCACAACTGTGACAGTCGGTGCGTGCTATGATGTTGTGTCTCATTTTTCTGAGACGTTCTTCCCGTCGGGGATGATTACTTGGCGGGAGCGGCTGGAGCCTGCTGTGTCGGAGCTGTTGTGGCGGGTGCCTGTGCAGCCGGTGCCTTCTGGGCATCTTGTGCAGGAGCTTGAGCAGCAGCCTTCTGGTCACCCTCGGCCTCGGTACCAAATGCAGGAGCCTGAGTCTCGGTGGTGGGCAGCTTCTTGATTTGCGGTGCGCCTTGCACGATGCTGGGTGCCTGAACAAACGCCGAAGCGATGCTCAGCACGCAGATAAAGATGGCCAGTCCCCAGGTAGCCTTTTCGACGAACTCGGTAGTGCGCTTGACGCCAGCGAACTGGTTGTACCCGCTAACGTTGGCAGCCAGACCTCCGCCCTTGGACTTCTGAATCAGGACAACGCCCACGAGGAGCACAGATGCAATCAAAATCAAGACTGCAAAAATTACATAGAGTGTCATATCGTTAATTTTGGTTTAAAAGTTTCTGATTTAACACCAATTTCCGCAAAAAGCGAATTTGGTCTGCAAAGTAAATACTTTTTTCTGGATTATCGGCACTAATATGCTCAATAATTTCAAGTGCCTGTGCAAATTTCTTTCCGGCGATGTAGCTCATGGCTAGGCTTTCGGAGAACATGGTGTCATCGTTCTGCACAGGTTGATCAACCTGATCTTGAGCTATTTCGGCAACCTCTTCGGCCTCGACGTGTGGCTGTGAAGGTGCTTGTGCAACCTGTCTTTCTCGCTCCTGACTTTGTGCGATAAAATTGTCGATGAGTTGGTCTTGGTCGCTCATAGGTTGCTTGTGCCTGTTGGCTTTCTCTGCCTTGTCCTGTGCCGCTAGCACGTCGGCATAGTCCGGCATCGGGTTGAAGATAGCCTGGCTGATGGCCTGTATTTCTTTTTCGCTCGAGTGTCCATACTGGTCAAGGAACTTGTCGATGGTAGCCTCAGTGTCGGGTGTGTCGGGCTGTGGCTCGCTAGGGTAGAAGTTCTCGAAAGCCTTTGCATCCTCTCCCAGTTGCAGTGCCAGTGCCCTGCGGTCGGGGCATGCGATGGCCAGTCGCGCCAGCAGGTCTTCGTTTCCGGCGATGCCGTTGCGTTTGAGAAAGATGAGCATAGGCAGTGTTGAGTAAGGTGCTTCGCTCATGGCCTTGTCAAGCCATTCTCGTGTGACAGGCATCGTGTCGTCGTCGAGTATGTGTTGCAAATCGTCAGTCATGTCGGTTGTGAGATGTCGGTGGTAGTTACCAGTTGCCCAGTGTGGCGTTGAAGATGAGGTCAGAGAGGTCTTTTGTGATCTGGTTGCAGAGCTCGTCTTGCACATCGGTAAGCATTTCGCTGCTCGAGAAGTCTCGATAGGCCGAGAACGTCTGGTCGGTGGACAGTTCTGGCTTGCGGTTGTCGATATACTTGATGCGCACGGTGATGGTGAGCCTTGTCTGGCTGGCATATGCGTCCTCGCCCACGGCCTGTGGCGAGAGGCTGTAACCCGTGATTTCGCCTTCCATGCGCAGGTCGCTTGCCGCGTTGTCGACTACCCGCAGTCGTGTCTGCTGCTCAATCATGTCGATCATGCGGTTCTCAAACAGTTGCTGTAGTGGCGGGTAGACCAGTGCTGCTCGTATTGGGAACTCTCCGAACGAGATGGTGCGATAGGTGTTGTAGTCGATTGACGCGCCATTGAGTGTGTATCGCGGCAGGCATGCTTGCACCATGGGCATCAGCGCCATGGTGATGAGCAGTGTGAGTATTTTGAGTGGGCGTGTCATCTGTCCAGGTTGTAGAGCTTGATTTTGCGGTAGAGTGTTCTCTCGCTGATTTGCAGCTCTTGTGCTGTGGCCTTGCGCCGTCCTCCGTTGCGGTTGAGCGACTCGATGATGGCTTCGCGTTCGGTCTCCTCAAGTGTCTTGACGTGCTGTGCCTCGACTTCCATCACTTGGTTGTCGCCATTGAGTTCCATCACTTGTTCGTATGGCTGGTCGATGGTTTGCGGCTTGTGTGATGTGATGTCCCGTGGCTGTATGAACGACTCGTGCTCGCGTCCATAGCCCAGTTGCTTGGACTCTCGCCTGAGTTCGGCCATGTTCATCGAGTAATGTGGCGTGACGGGTGGGGCTGGCGCTCCGCTCATCTGCTTCTTGATGTCGTCAATCTCGTTTTGCAGCTTGGTGATGATGGCAAACATCATCTCACGGTCACGCGAGTAGTCGACCTGTGCCGGTGCGCCGACAGTTGTCAGTTCGGCCTTGGGCAGGTAGTCGCTGAGTGTGTCGGCTGTGACTATTGTGCCAGCCTCGAACAGTGCCACCTGCTCGATGATGTTCTTGAGTTGTCGCACGTTGCCCGGCCAGTGATATCCCAGCAGTCGACGTCGTGCGCTGTCGTCGAGTTCGACCTCCTCGACGTGGTTGTTGTCGACAAAGTCGTGCAAGAACTTGCGTGTGAGCAGCAGGATGTCGTTTCCGCGCTCACGCAGTGGTGGCACGTCGATTTGCACGGTCGAGAGTCGGTAGTAGAGGTCCTCGCGGAACTTGCCGTCCTTGATGGCTTGCGGCAGGTCTTTATTGGTGGCAGCCACGACACGAATGTCGGTCTTCTGTACTGTGCTTGATCCGACCTTGATAAACTCGCCGCTCTCGAGTACGCGCAGCAGTCTAGCCTGTGTGCTGAGGGGCATCTCGGCCACCTCGTCGAGAAAGATGACTCCACCGTTAGCTTCCTCGAAGTATCCCTTGTGGTCTCGGTCAGCCCCAGTGAACGAACCCTTGACGTGTCCGAATAGCTCGCTGTCGATGGTGCCCTCGGGGATGGCTCCACAGTTGACGGCAATATACTTCTTGTGCTTGCGTGGGCTGTTCTCGTAGATGATTTTAGGGAAGTGCTCCTTGCCCGATCCGCTCTCGCCGATGACAAGGACCGAGAGGTCGACCTGCGCCACTCGCAGTGCGCGCTCGATGGCAGCGCGCAGTGCCGGTGCCTGTCCGATGATCGAGAACCGCTGCTGCACTTGCAGCACCTGTTTATTCATATCATTTTTTTGTGCCATACCTTATTTATATAGTAATTTTAAAAGACCGCGCTTTGCGCTGGTAGATCGTTTCGATGGTAGACCGCGTTTTGCGATGGTAGTGGATAGATGTTATTATACATTATGCATTATTCATAATGCATTGTCAGTCCCACTGCTTCATGGCATAGGTCTGCTGCTTAAGGAAGGTGCCTAACTCGTCGGTAGTGGGGTGCTGTGCCAGTGTCTCGGGCAAGATGGGTTGCCCTACCGAGATGCGGAACGTGTCGCCCTTGCGTCTGAAGACTTCGCTGGGCAGCTTGAGTGTGCGCAGGCGCCAGTCAATCATTCCCAAGATGGTGAATGTGATGCTATTGTGCCCATGGAAATAGATGGGAATGACAGGCACTTTGAGCTTCTGGATGAGTCGGATGACGCTGGGTTGCCACTGTCGGTCCTCGATGTGCAAGTCGTGTGTAAACTTGCTCACAGCCCCTGCTGGGAAGAACCCCAGCGGGTGGCCCTCACGCACATGAGTCATGGCCTGTGCAATGCCGCGCATGCTCACTGCTCGCTTGGCCGGGTCGTCGCTCTGCAGGGCGTCGACGGCAATGAAGTTGGGCCGCATGGCGCTGATGTAGTTCAGTATCATATTGACCATCACCTTGAAGTCGTCACGGTGCTCGCCGATGAGCTTGATAAGCATGATGCCGTCCAGTGCGCCGAAGGGGTGGTTGCTCACGGTGATGAACGCTCCTTGTGGCAGGTTGTCCAGCACCTCTTGGCCTCGCACTTTGATGGTGATTTCCAGGTCGTTGAGCAGGCCTTGCACAAAGGGCACTCCCGGCGTGTCACAGTTGTGGTCGTGTATCCAGTTGACCTTGTCGATGGCGAGCATGCGCGACAAGAAGCTCACCAGCCGCGGCTTGCCGTCAAACCAAGGCACCATCTGTCGTATGTCGTCGTAGTCGAGTACGGTTCGTTTAATCGGTTGAGCCATTGCATTTTTGAGTTGTGGGCTGCAAAGGTACAACATTTTTTTGACATGTGTGACAATTTGTCAGATTTTTTGCTTTTTAGGGCTTTAAATTTCATCATTTTTTGCTCGAATTGGGGTGGTGAATGGGCCATAATGTTTGCAGACGCAAACAGGCTGACAAATGACTGAAAGTTACCTGCTTGGGGTAGTGTTGAGAAGGTTGTTAATAACTTTTTTAGTGAAAAATTTGCAAAATCAAATTTGGGATTCCAAATTATCCAGAAAAAGTTAGTAACTTTACACCCTCAAAACCATATGCAACTGATCGAAGCGCAACTTTACCAGTCATGAACGACGTTGTTTATCACATACCTGCTCTGCTCGAAGAGTGTCTTAATGGCTTGAATATCAATCCAGATGGCACCTATGTTGATGTCACCTTCGGTGGTGGTGGTCACAGCCGTGCCATCGTCGAGCGGCTTTCGCCGCTGGGTCACCTGTATGGCATGGACCAGGACATCGACGCTAGTCGCAACCGCATCGATGACCCTCGGTTCACCTTCGTGCTGAGCAACTTTGCCTATCTCAAGAACTTCATGCGCTATTATGGCGTGTCAGGTGTTGACGGCATCTTGGCCGACCTGGGTGTGTCGTTTCACCACTTCGACGACTCGGAGCGAGGATTCTCGTTCCGCTTCGACGGGCAGCTGGACATGCGCATGAACCGGTCGGCGTCGCTCGATGCCCGCCAAGTGATCGCCACCTACAGCGAGGAGGAGCTAGCGCGCGTGCTGTATCTCTACGGCGAGCTCAAGCAGAGCCGTCAGATGGCGCGTGCCATCGTCAAGGCCCGCGCTCAGAGCAGCATCGACACGACCTTGCAGCTGATTGATGTCGTGCAGCCGCACATCCGCCGCAGCCAGGAGAAGAAAGAGCTGGCCCAGGTGTTCCAGGCACTGCGCATCGAGGTCAACCACGAGGTGGACGTGCTCAAGCGCCTGTTGCAGTCGTCGCTCGATGTGCTGCGGCCCGGTGGCCGACTGGTGGTCATCACCTATCATTCGCTCGAAGACCGTCTGGTCAAGAACTTCATGCGCTCGGGCAACATCGAGGGGCAGGTCGTCAAGGACTTCTATGGCCGCGTGCAGTCGCCACTCGAGCTGGTCAACAACAAGGTCATCACGCCCAGCGAGGCCGAGGTCGAGCGCAACCCCCGCTCACGCAGCGCCAAGCTGCGCATCGCACAAAAAACATGTGATTGAGTTTTGCTATTTTAGGCTCTATCAGACACAAAATCAAGTAACTATAACATGAACGAAGAGAATAGAAATATTGAGGCCGAGGAACAGAGCGGCGAACAGACGCAGAAGCAGCGGCGCAAGCGCCGCAGCGGCAAGGCGCAGAAGGCCGTGCGAGGCGTGGTGCAGGGACGCTCGTTCCTGTCGTGGGACTTCTTTAAACGCAACGCAGTCTACATTGTGGCTGCCACCATCATGATGCTGATGTATATCAGCAACAAGTATGTGTGCCAGAACTATATGCGCGACGTGATGAATCTCAAGGTCGAGCTCGAGAATGCCAAGACCGACTGCGTCAATGCCAGCGCAAAATATAACTCCATGATACGCGAGAGCCAGATGACGGCATTTGTCGACACGATGCACATCGACCTGAGCGCACCCGAACAACCTCCCTATCAATTGAGTGAGAAATGAAAGAGACCAACAAAAAACACATCTTGCTGCGCTACTCGCTGGTCGTGGGACTGGTGCTGGCGTTCTCTGTGGCCATCGTTTGGGACATGTTCAAGACGGCCGTGGTGTATGGTGCCGAGTGGAACAGCAAGGCCGACAGTGTGCTGACCAAGGAGACTCCCATCGAGCCTGAGCGTGGCAAACTGCTGGCCGACAACGGTACCGTGCTTGCTGCCAACTTGCAATATTACATTGCTCGCATCGACTGGCTTGCAGCCGGCATGAAGAAGGACTCGCTGGACAAGTATCTGCCGGCCTTGTGCGACAGCCTGGCTGTGCTCGAGCCGTCGAAGGACGCCCAGCAGTGGCGCGCCGAGCTGCTTGAGTCGTATGAGCGCATCACCACCGACAAGAAAAAGAAGAACCACAGCTACCGCCTGATTCGCCGCATGCTCACCCACGGCGAGTGGCAGCGGCTGAAGGAATTCCCCTTCTTCAAGCAATATGGATTGAAGAAAGGCATCCTCTACAGCGAGCGGCAGGTGCGCCGTAGCCGCCCCTACGGCTCAATGGCCTCGCGCAGCATCGGCAATGTGGGCCAGGACTCGACCAGTTCGTGCATCCGCGGGCGTTCGGGTCTGGAGATGGCGCTCGACTCGCTGCTCTATGGCGAGCCGGGTGTGGCCACACGCATCCAGCTGACCAACAACATTGTCAACCACGAGAGTAAGCCCGCCGTTCCGGGCTATGACATCACCACCACCATCAATGTGGCGCTGCAAGACATCGTGGAGAATGAGCTCTACAGCATGCTTCACGAGACCGATGCCCGCTGGGGCACTTGTGTGCTGATGGAGGTTGCCACTGGCGAGATTAAGGCTATCAGCAACCTGGAGTGGAACGACAAGGCCGGCGACTATGTCGAGGGCCGCAACAATGCCGTGCTGGGCTATGAGCCCGGCTCGGTGATGAAACCCATCTCGATGATGATAGCCATCGAGGAGGGAGTGGTGGGCAACATCGATGCGCCCATTCCCACGGGCACGACGTGGCTCTATGAGGGCCGCGCCATCAATGACCCTCATGGCGGCGCCCAGCTCACCCCGCGCCAGATCATCGAGACGTCGTCTAACGTGGGCATGTCACGCCTGATTGTCAAGCGCTATGGCAACGACCCTGGAGGGTTCTACGACAAGCTCAAGAGCATGGGCTTCTTCGAGCCATTCCACTCCGGCATCGGTGGCGAGCAGGCGCCCATCATCCACCGCCTGGGCAAGACGCGTGCCGACAAGGTGGCGCTCACACGAATGGCCTTTGGCTACTCGACGCTCATCCCGCCGCTGAGTGTGCTGGCCATGTACAATGCCATCGCTAATGACGGCAAGTATGTGCGTCCTCACCTGGTGAAGAAGCTCTCGCGCGAGGGCGAGCCCGACAGCATCGTGCCGGTGACCTATATCCGGCAGCAGGTGTGCAGTCCCGAGACTGCCCAGAAACTGCGAATCATGATGCGCGACGTGGTGTGGGGCAATCGAGGCACCGCGCGCAAGTGGCTGCAGGACGACCATGTGGCCATCGCGGGCAAGACTGGCACGGCCTACACCATCAACAGCGACGGACACTATGGCACGCAGAAGCGTCTGGCATTCTGCGGCTTCTTCCCCTACGAAAATCCCAAATACTCATGCGTTGTGCTGATGCTGGGTGCCAACCGCGGCGCTGGTGCCAGCAGCGGCATGGTGCTCAAGAATGTGGCGCTCAAGATGTATGCCCGCGGATTGCTGGGCGATGCGCCCAACTATGCCGTGACGGTCGACAAGGACGGCAAGGCCGTGCCCAAGTCGCCGACTCCGGCCAAACTCTTTGCCAGCACCAACCCTCGTCAGGCGTCCAACCTGCAGAAGGGTCTTAGCATCCCCAATGCCAAGGTATTCCAGAAGCCCGACAATGGCAAGGGTGGTGTGCCCAATGTGCGTGGTCTGTCGGTGCGCGACGCCATCCGCTGTCTGGAGGATGCCGGTCTGTGTGTGCGCTTCAGCGGCAACGGCTATGTCGTGGGTCAGAGCCTGACGGCGGGCAGCAAGTTTGACCGCGGGCAAGTGATACACTTGACGCTGAGGAATTAGTGTATGGTTTATAGTGTATAGTTTATAGTTAAATGTCCAAAAATTTAATCATGAAGAAACTAGACTTTTTATTGCAAGACTTATGTCCCACCCAGGTTGTGGGCAACACCGATATAGACATCACCAATGTGCTGTGCGACTCGCGCCAGGTCAAGGGTGGCGAGCTGTTTGTCGCCGTTGTGGGTGTGGCTGTCGACGCACACCGCTTCATCCCGCAGGTGACAGAGGCCGGTGCTGCAGCCGTGCTGTGCCAGCAACTGCCGCAAGTGCTGGCCGATGGGGTGACCTATGTCGTGGTGCCCGACACCACACGTGCTCTTGCTCTAGTGGCCAGCGCGTGGTATGACCATCCCAGCGAGCACTTGCGTCTGGTGGGTGTGACTGGCACCAACGGCAAGACCACCACGGCCACACTGCTGTATGAACTGATGCAGCATCTGGGCTACAAGGCCGGTCTGCTGTCGACGGTGAAGAATATGATTGACCGCCGTGAGGAGGCAGCGACACAGACCACCCCCGACCACCTGAACCTCAACCGTCTGTTGCATGAGATGGTCGTGGCAGGTTGCGACTATGCCTTCATGGAGGTGAGCAGCCATGCGTGTGTGCAGCATCGCATCGATGGCCTGCGCTGGGCTGGTGGTGTGTTCACCAACCTGACGCAGGACCACCTGGACTATCACAAGACCATGGACGAGTATCTCAGGGCCAAGAAGATGTTCTTCGACTCACTGCCTGCCGATGCCTTCGCTCTGGTCAACGTCGACGACAAGGTGGGCCGGGTGATGTTACAGAACTGTCAGGCACAGCATCACACCTATGCGCTGCGCACGATGGCCGATTTCAACTGCCGTCTGGTCGAGGAGCGCATCGATGGCATGAGCTTGCAGATCAATGGGCGTGACGTGGAGGTGTTGCTCACCGGCCGCTTCAATGCCTACAACTTGACAGCCATTGCTGCCACAGCGATGCTGCTGGGCATCGACCGCGATGATGTGTTGGTGAGCCTGAGCCAGTTGCATGCCGCTGATGGCCGCTTCCAGACGTTGCATGCGCCCAAGGGTTTCACTGCCATCGTCGACTATGCTCACACGCCCGATGCGCTGATCAACGTACTCGACACCATCCGCGACCTGGTGCGCGGGCGCGGGCAGGTGATCTGCGTGTGTGGTTGCGGTGGCGACCGCGATGCCACCAAGCGCCCCATCATGGCGCATGAGGCAGCGCTTCGCAGCGACCGCACTATCCTCACCAGCGACAACCCTCGCACCGAGGATCCCGAGGCCATCTTGCGTGACATGGAGGCCGGTCTGAGCGACGATGACCGTCAGCACACCATCAAGATTACCGACCGTCGCGAGGCCATCCGCACCGCCTGCCTGCTGGCGCAGCCGGGCGACGTGGTGCTGGTTGCCGGCAAGGGTCACGAGACCTATCAGGACGTGATGGGCGTCAAGCACCACTTCGACGACCGCGAGGAGTTGCGGGCGTGCTTCTAATCACTGCCACGACTAAGGCCGCGGCATAGCCAACAGAACGAAATTATCCATTATTCATTACTCAATATTCATTAATCACGATGTTTTACCATCTGTTTCAATACTTGCAAGAATTTGATGTGCCGGGTGCGCATCTGATGGACTATATCACCTTCCGTGCCGGCGTGACGCTGGCCCTGTCGCTGTTCTTTGCCATCGTCATTGGTGGCTCGATCATCAAGAAGCTCGAGGCCTACTACGACCGGCAGGGCGGCGAGAACATGCGCGACCTGGACAACGGCGGTAAGATTGTGTCACACACCGATGCCATCGAGAAGATTCAAGACGTGCTGGCCAACCTCGACGAGACCGACCAGGAGAAAAAGGACGATGTGGCCAAGTGCCTCGAGAAAGACCGCAAGTCGCAGACGCCCAGCATGGGTGGACTCATCATCATCTTTGCCATCCTGGTGCCGTGTCTGCTCATGGGCAAGCTCAACAACGTCTATATGTTGCTCATGATTCTGGCCACGCTGTGGTGCGGTGCTCTGGGTTTCCTTGACGACTACATCAAGATTGCTCACCACGACAAGCAGGGCCTCAAGGGCAAGTTCAAGGTCATCGGACAGGTGGGCCTGGGCATCGTAGTAGCTCTGGTGATGTGGGCCAGCCCAGCCATCGTCATGAGTGAGAACACCGAGGTGCGCAATCCCGAGACCAACCAGATGGAGGTGGTCCACTCACCGCAGGTCAAGGGTACGCAGACCACCATCCCCTTCATCAAGAACCACAACTTCGACTACGCCAAGGTGGCGCAGTGGGTAGGCTTTGAGGGCAAGACAGCCCGTGCCATCGGCTGGTTTATTTTTGCCGCCCTGGCCATCTTCATCGTCGTGGCTGTGAGCAACGCAGCCAACCTCACCGACGGCCTTGACGGCCTGGCCAGCGGCACAAGCGCCATCGTGGCGGTGGCCCTGGCCATCATGGCCTATCTGAGCGGCAATGTCTTCTATGCCGCCTATCTCAACATCATGTATATCCCCGACAGCAGCGAGCTGGTGATCTATGCTGCAGCCTTCATCGGGGCCACCATCGGCTTCTTGTGGTACAACTCCTATCCCGCCCAGGTGTTCATGGGCGACACCGGCAGTCTGTGCATCGGCGGCATCGTGGGTGTGTTCGCCTTGCTGCTGCGCAAAGAGTGGCTGTTGCCCATCCTGTGTGGTGTGTTCTTTGTCGAGGCGCTGAGCAACATGTTGCAGACCGGCTACTTCAAGTACACCAAGCGCAAGACCGGTGTGGGTAAGCGCATCTTCAAGATGGCCCCCATCCATCACCACTACCAGATACCGGCCGGCAAGATCAAGAACGTCATGTTCCAGAAGCCCATCCACGCCATCCCCGAGAACAAGATAGTGATGCGCTTCTTGCTCATCTCTATCATCCTTGCCGTGTTGACCTTCGTCACCTTCAAGGTGAGATAAGTAACCATAAAAAATAACTTGGCACGATTTATTATTGATATCTCCAGCTCATCTTTTTGTCCCTTTTTGCTTTGCTCATCAGTCGTTATGCCCGCATAACTCCTTCTTCACAAAACAAAAATGAACTAAAAAACTGAGCTAAATCATACCAACTTATTTTATAACGGTTACTAAACTCAAAAACTCGTAATCAGTAAATAAAAAGATATATGAAGAGACTAGTAGTATTAGGTGGTGGCGAGAGCGGCGCTGGAGCAGCCGTGCTCGCACTGAAACAGGGCATGGATGTGTTCTTGAGCGACATGGGACACATCAAGCCCAAGTATAAGGAGTTGCTCGACCAGCACGGCATCAGCTGGGAGGAGGGCGGTCACAGCGAGGAGCTCATCCTCAACGCCGACGAGATTGTCAAGAGCCCTGGCATTCCGCTGGAGGCTCCGCTCATTGTCAAGGCCGTGGAGCGCGGCATACCCATCATCAGCGAGATAGAGTTTGCCGGCCGGTATACTGACGCCAAGATGGTGTGCATCACCGGTAGCAACGGCAAGACCACGACCACGATGCTGACCTACCACATCCTCAAGGAGGCAGGCATGGACGTGGGTCTGGCCGGCAATGTGGGCAACAGCCTGGCGCTGCAGGTGGCCGAGGACCCGCACGAGGTGTATGTGATTGAGCTGAGCAGCTTCCAACTCGACAATATGTATGACTTCAAGGCCAATGTGGCCGTGCTGCTCAACATCACCCCCGACCACTTGGACCGCTACGACCACAAGATGGAGAACTATGTCGCCGCCAAGTTCCGCATCATGCGCAACCAGGGTCCCGACGATGTGTTTATCTACTGGCAGGACGACCCCATCATCAGCGAGCAGTTGCGACACATGCACACCGAGGCCCAGATGATGCCCTTCAGCGCCGAACATAGCGACGGTTGCACGGCTTGGGTCAAGGACGGCGAGATGAGCATCAACGTTGACGGCGAGCAGTGGACCATGCCCACCGGCGAGCTGGCCATCCAAGGCCTGCACAACCTGTATAACTCGATGGCTGCCAGCATCAGTGCCAGTGTGCTACACATCCAAAAAGATGTCATCCGCCATGCCTTGGGCGACTTCCAGGCAGTGGAGCACCGCCTGGAGTATGTGCGTACGCTTGACGGCGTGCGCTGGATCAACGACTCGAAGGCTACCAATGTCAATAGCACATGGTATGCGCTGGAGAGCATGCGCGACCCGGTGGTGTTGATTTTGGGCGGCAAGGACAAGGGCAATGACTACAGCGAGATTGAGCCGTTTGTGCGCGAGAAGGTCAAGGCCATCGTGTGTCTGGGTGTGGACAACCGCAAGCTGCACGCGTTCTTCGACGGCAAGGTGCCCGTGGTGACCGATGCCGGCTCGATGGCCGAGTGCGTGACCAAGTGTCACGAGTTGGCTCAGAGCGGCGACACGGTGCTGCTCTCGCCATGCTGTGCCAGCTTCGACCTGTTCAAGAGTTATGAGGACCGCGGCACGCAGTTCAAGCAGGAGGTGAACAGTTTATAAAGTAGTTAAGGAGTTAAGTAGTTAAATGGAGTTAAGACGTCACTTTATCGCGGTAGGAGGCCCCCCTAAATCCCCCCTGAAGAGGGGGACTTCCTGTAGTGGCTGGTAGGGACGCTGGCCTTCCCCCTCTTTAGGGGGGACCGAGGGGGCCTCCCCTACTAAAAACCACTTAACTCTCTTAACTACTGACAGTAAGGTAAAAAATGCAATATGACCGAAGACAAGAAGACAAAATACGCTGAGATAGCTCAGAAGCATGGTGACCCGTGGATATGGGGCATCTACTTCACGCTCATCATCATCTCGATAGTCGAGAGCTACAGTGCGTCGAGCCGCATGATCACCACGGCCAGCGTCTATGCCCCCGTCATCAAGCAGTGCGTCTTTCTGGGCATCGGTGCTGGATGCGTGTTTGTGCTGCACCGCTGGGACTACAACGACAGCAAGTTCTTGTATCTGATGATTCCGGGCTTGGCGTTGTTCACCATCTTCACGCTCATCTATGTGATGGTGGCCGGCGAGGTCATCAATGGTGCCCAGCGCGTGATGAAGCTCATTCCCGGCGTAACGCTTCAGCCAGCCGAGTTAGCCAAGCTGTCGATAGTGACGTTGCTGAGCTATATCCTGGCCAAGAGCCAGAAGAACCGTGACATCTCGACGGGCGGCATGATTGCTGCCGGTGCGGCGGTGACCATCTATGGCGGCCTGATGATTCGCTCGGGTATGACCAACACCCTGCTGCTGATGGCCATCAGCGTGGCGATGCTGGTCATCGGTGGTGCGCAGTTCCGTAAGATCGTCCTGTTGTTTGGCGCCTATGTCATCATCGGAGGCATGTTCTTCCTGATCAAGCACCACAACGATGATACCGACCAAGTGATCGCCCAGGCCCAGACCGAGTTTGTAGCCCAGGGCGCCGCAGCCGACAGTGTGGCTGGGGCAGCTGCAGCCGGCGATACACCCGAGTTCGGGCGATCGGCCACCTGGGTCAACCGCATCAAGGCGTGGTGGTATAGCGACTCGCTGGTCTATCGTCCCATCACCAACAAGAACCAGCAGGAGATGTTCTCTCGCATGGCTCAGGCTCATGGTGGTGTGCATGGTGTGGGCATCGGTCAGTCGCGTGAGTGCAGCCGACTGCCGCTTGCCTTCAGCGACTATATCTACTCGATCATCATCGAGGAGACGGGTATGATCGGTGGTGTGTTGCTGCTGGTGCTGTATCTGTGGCTGTTGGCACGAGCGGCGATGATCGTGCAGCGCAGCACGCGTGTGTTGCCCAGCCTGCTCATCATCGGAATGGCATCGTTCATCACGTTGCAGGCATTGTTCCACATGGCCATCAATGTGGGTGTGTTCCCTGTCTCGGGTCAGCCCTTGCCGCTGATTTCGGTGGGTGGCACGAGCATCATTGTCATCAGTGTGGCCTTTGGGGTGATGCTGAGCGTGAGCCGCACTATCGCCAACTATAACAACAAGAACAACAAGGCCGACAACGCTGTGTTGCCCGAGGGCCTGGATGCGGTGAATCCCACCCAGATTGTGCCCAAGAATGTGTGGAAATAAACTATGAAGTAAAATCGAATGATCGAGCAATCGAACAATCGAGCAATCGAATAAAAGAAAAAAGAAGATGAAAAGCTTTATCATCAGCGGTGGTGGCACTGGCGGCCACATCTTTCCCGCGCTGTCGATAGCCGGCGAAATCAGCCGGCGCATGCCCGATGCCCGCATCCTGTTTGTGGGCGCCCAGGGGCGCATGGAAATGGAACGCGTGCCTGCAGCGGGCTACGAGATCAAGGGCCTGCCGGTCATGGGTTTTGACCGTAGGCACTTGCTTCGCAATGTCAAGGTGGTGTATCACCTGCTCAAGAGCATGCGCATGGCGCGTGGCATCATCAGCGATTTCAAGCCCGACATCGCCATCGGTGTGGGCGGCTATGCCAGCGGTCCGACCCTGAAGGCCGCTCAGCGCATGGGCATCCCCACGCTGCTGCAGGAGCAGAATTCTTATGCCGGCGTGACCAACAAGCAGCTGGGTGCAGACGCTCGCTGCATCTGCGTGGCCTATGAGGGCATGGAACGCTTCTTCCCCGCCGACCGCATCGTGCTCACGGGCAACCCCATCCGCCAGAACTTGCTGGAGTGCACAGCCTCTCAAGCCGAGGCGCGGCGCGCCATGGGTGTGGACCCCGACAAGCGCACTATCCTCATCATCGGCGGTAGCCTGGGCGCATTGAGCGTCAACCGTGTGATCAGTGCCGGGTTGGAGCGCATCGGTCAGTCCGCCGATCAGGTGCAGGTCATCTGGCAGACCGGCAAGACCAACCGTGGCACCAGCGAGGAAGACTTGGCAGCTTCGGGGGTGACCAATGTGCTGCGCACTGACTTTATCAGCAACATGGACATGGCCTACCGTGCCGCCGACCTGGTGGTGTCGCGTGCTGGTGCGAGCAGTATCAGCGAGATACAATGCCTGGGTCTGCCAGCCATCCTGGTGCCATCGCCCAACGTGGCCGAGGACCATCAGACCAAGAATGCCCAGGCCCTTGCGAGCCGCAACGCGGCCATCATGGTGCGCGATGCCGATGCACCCAACGAGCTTGTCGAATGCATGCTGCGCACCGTCACTAACGACGGCGTGCTCAAGACGTTGGCCGAGAATGTCGCTGCCATGGCTCAGCGCAACAGTGCAGCCCGCATCGTCGACGAGGTCATGAAAATCATTAACTGTTAATCGTTTATAGCTGACAGCTCAGAACAATGAAAAATAACATCTACTTTATCGGCGCGGGCGGTATTGGAATGGCCGCATTGGAGCGCTACTTCCTGGCACGCGGATGCCGTGTGGCCGGTTATGACCGCACTCCAAGCGAACTCACGCATGAACTAGAGTCCGAGGGTGTGCACATCGACTATAGCGACGACCTGTCGCTCATTCCCGACTGGTGCCGCGACCCCGAACACACCCTGGTGGTCTACACCGCAGCTATGCCGGCCGACCATCCTGTGCTGAAGTGGTTCTGCGACAATGGCTTTGAGGTCATCAAACGCGCCAAGGCGCTTGGCATCGTCACCATGCACAGCCGTGGATTGTGCTTTGCTGGCACCCATGGCAAGACCACCACATCGAGCATGGCTGCGCACATCCTGCACCAGAGTGGGGTGGGGTGCAACGCCTTCTTGGGGGGCATCTTGCGCAACTATGGCTCCAACTTCTTGCTGAGCGACTCTAGTCCCTACTCGGTCATCGAGGCCGACGAGTTTGACCGCTCGTTCCACCAGCTCACTCCCTGGGTTGCCGTGATCACCTCTACCGATCCCGACCACCTCGACATCTATGGCACCGAGGAGGCCTATCTGGAGAGTTTTGCCCACTTCACCTCGCTCATTAGGCCCGACGGAGCACTCATCGTGCACACGGGGCTGAAACTTGTGCCACGTCCGCACGAGGGTGTGAAGGTGTACACCTACAGCCGCCATGATGGCGACTTCCATGCGCAGAACATCCGCAAGGCTGACGGCGATATCATGTTCGACCTGGTCACGCCATGGGAGGTGATAGCCGACATCAGCCTGGGGGTGCCCGTCGACATCAACATCGATAATGCCATCGCAGCCATGGCGGCTTGCCGCCTCACTGAGGTCAGCGCTGATGACATGCGCCGCGCCATCGCCACCTTCCAGGGCCCCAAGCGCCGCTTTGAGTTCTGGCTGAAAGAGCCCGGCGAGCACGGACGCGTGATGATTGACGACTATGCCCACCACCCTGACGAATTGCGCGCCAGCATCACCAGTGTGCGCGACCTCTATCCTGGCCGCCGGTTGGGTGTCATTTTTCAGCCGCATCTCTACACTCGCACACGCGACTTCGCGCCCGAGTTTGCCCAGGTGCTGTCGCTGGCCGACGAGGTCTATCTGCTTCCCATCTATCCAGCACGCGAGCAGCCCATTCCCGGTGTCACCAGCGAGATCATACTCAACAGGCTCACATGTGCTAAAAAAGCTATAATTCCGCGCGAAAAATTGGTCGAATCGATTAAAAGCCTTAACTTTGACGTTTTGTTGACCGTCGGTGCCGGCGACATCGACCGCCTGTTGCCCGACATTCGCCAGCAGCTACTCTAGTTTCAGACAATAGTCCCAAGCCCGAAGGGCTGGCAGATTACAGGCCGGGGTGAAGCGACAGCGTAACCCCGGTAGCAGGGACAAAACAAACGATCAAGCCCTGAAAGGGCGACAGAACACCATAACAAATAATAGTTCATGGCAAGTTCGCTAGCGAAAATTGACATACACATCATTTTCCACGTCAAAATCAAGGGGACGATGATATTGCACGAAGATCTCAACCGTCTCTTTGCTTATATTGGTGGAATAATCAATCGTCTCGATGGTATCCCTATTGAGATTGGTGGTATGCCTGATCATTTGCACATCCTTGCTTCACTACCCAAGAATATGAGTCTAGCCGATTTTACCCGAACAATCAAGGCCGAGAGCAGCAAATGGATAAAAAGCCTCAATGCCTATTATGGTGGATTCTCGTGGCAAAGTGGGTATGGGGCATTCTCAGTAAGCCCTAGCCTTTTAGGCAAATCTGTTAATTATATCCGCAATCAAAAGGTTCATCACCAGAAGCGGACGTTTGTTGAAGAATACAAGATGTTTCTTGAAGCTTATGGAATAGAATATGACGAACGATATGCATTCAGTGATTGACTCTGCCGCCCTTTCAGGGCTTGTGCGGCGATGGTTCCAAACCGGGGTTCCGCTATCGCTCCACCCCGGCCTGTGGTCTGACAGCCCTTCGGGCTTGGCAAAGTTGCTCCCCGGCCTGTGGTCTGACA
>Ga0310695_10006675_pt1 | contig 18883 bp, 15 predicted proteins | sample RumenRJG_04DNA_FD_203882 | JGI IMG/M metagenome (GOLD analysis project Ga0310695, IMG submission 203882) | Bovine rumen microbial communities from Lethbridge, Alberta, Canada - RJG_04 (v2) (version 2) | ecosystem: Host-associated > Mammals > Digestive system > Stomach > Rumen | place: Canada...
AGGCGTTCGACCGAGACTATATCGCTATGAAATCTTAAGAGCAAGTCTTCGATTGTCATTGCGGCCCTGGATTAATTCTTACCGATTGAAATTCCGCGTGAAAGACCTTCGAGATTCCGCCGCCAGATTGCAGGCTGCTCGTAATCATCCTTACCAGAAAAACCTGCTGGAGGTGTAAGCTGGCTTGATGAAGGCTGTGCATGCGGCTGAATCTGTGAGTTTCGAGTGAAATCAGAAACAGACTCTCTTTTTTCGACAGGTTTTTCCTCGTGCATGAAAGAAGATGTTGCAGGAGTTGCCTTTGCAACAGAAGAATGATTTTTATCATCCTCGTAAATTTCATCATTTCCGAAGATTCCTGTCATGAAATCGTTCTTTTTTGGCTCATGAACAGGATTTGCGGTTTCGATTTTTGGCTTAGGAACAGCGATTTTCTCAAAAAAACCTAATGGCATCGTATCGGAATTAATCTGCTCCTCGATTTTCTGAATTTCAGGAGTTTTTTCTGTGTCAGCAGTTTTGTTGAAGCCTGTTGCAATTACAGTTACGCTGATTTTGTCTTCCATTGATTCATCGAGAACCTGCCCCCAGAGCACAACTGCATCTGGATTTGCGCGCTCTGTGATAATCTGAGCGATTTCATTACATTCTGCGATACCAACATCATTGTTTCCACAGATATTGATGAGAACATTTTTAGCACCGTCAATGTTTGTGTCAACAAGAAGACGGTTATTGATTGCGTTATGAGCCGCATCAACCGCGCGGTTATCGCCCTCGCCAACGCCGATTCCAAGGATTGCATCTCCCTGACCTTTCATTACGGATTCAACATCACGGAAGTCGCGGTTTACAAGACCTGGTTTTGTGATGATGTCAGAGATTCCCTGAACGCCCTGACGCAAAATATCATTGATAAGAGTGAATGCCATTGGAACTGAAAGACGTTTTTCGGCATCTTTGAGGATAAGCTCATTCGGAATTGCGATAAGAGAATCGACTTCTTCACGAAGCTTGCGGACACCTTCCTCGGCATGAGCCATTCGGACTTTACCCTCAAATTTAAAAGGTGTTGTTACGACTGCAACAGTGAGTGCGCCCAAATCACGCGCAATTTTTGCAACGACAGGAGCCGAACCTGTACCTGTTCCGCCGCCCATACCAGCCGTGATAAATACCATATCAGAATCTTTGAGCAGCTCTTTGATTTGTTCCTGCTGCTCTTTTGCCGACTCTTCGCCAACCTCAGGCTTTCCGCCTGCACCCAAGCCGCCAGCAAGTTTTTGACCAATCTGGATTTTGTACTGTGCTTTATTCTGGCTGAGAGCCTGCAAATCTGTGTTCATGGCGATAAATTCTACGCCACCGACACCGCTCTCAATCATTGTGTTTACGGCATTTCCGCCACAACCACCGCAGCCTACGACCTTGATTTTTGTCGGGCTAGCCGTGTTTAAAGCCGGGGCATCTGTGCCCGCAGCCTTAACTACTTCGTATTCAAAACTCATGTTGTCCTCCCACCTACAACTGATTTTTGTTATCACTGTCATTCCGAAGCATTTCGGAATCTATGTCATTAAAAGAACTTCTTCATGAACTTCTTAAATGTGCTTTCTCCTTGCGGTTTTGGCGGTGAAGCCTCACGCTTTTTGGTATGCCTTTTTTCGACCTGGGCATGATGCTCATGAGCCAAAATCAAGCCGACAGCCGTTGCATACTCAGGAAGACGATATTTATCTTCCATGCCGCCCATTTTCTGCGGATATCCAAGACGAACCGAAGATGTGTTGAATACACTCTGGGCCATCTCTACAGCACCATTAAGCTGAGCACCGCCGCCAGTCAAAACAATGCTGCCAGAAAGCTGCATTGATGACAAACGTCGTGCAATTTCATCACGTACCATTGTAAAGATTTCTTCCATTCTTGGATAGATAATCTGGCATAATTCTACTTTAGTAGTAAGCTCTGTGCTTCTGCTGCCGAAACCAGGAATCAAAACTTCCTCGTTTTCATTTTCAACCAAAGGCAACCAGCAGCATCCGCTTTCTATCTTGATTTTTTCAGCAGTGGAGTTTGGAATTCCTTTTACAATCGCAATATCATTCGTAACCAAATTTCCGCCAATCGGTATTGAGCAAGTGCAAATCGGCGCATCATTTAAAACAACGACAACATCAGTAGTTCCGCCACCAATGTCAATCAAAATAGAACCAAGTTTTTTCTCATCTTCAATCATTACGGCTTCGGTACAAGCCAAAGTCTTGAGCATGACCTCATCAAGCTGGTAATTAGCCTGGTCAACACAAGTCGTAATATTCTGAACAGCCGTTCGGCTTGCCGTGATAATGTGCACGTCAGCTTCAAGCCGAATCGCGATATTGTTCACAGGATTTTTGAATCCGTCCGTGCCGTCAACAATGTACTGCTGAGGAATTACATGCAGCAATTTTCGGTCAAGAGGAACTTTTATTGAATTTGCACAGTCGATTACACGCTTGACATCATCCTCAGTGATTGCCCGCTCACTTTTTCCGTAAGAAGAAATTGCGACCTGACCACGAGAGTTGATGCTTTCAATCTGAACGCCGCCAATTCCAGTCACACAAGACTGTACTTCAAGGCCTGTATTCTGCTCCACTTCGTCAATGACATCACGAATGCATTGCTTTGTAGACTCGATATTTACGATTGTACCGTTACGAAGACAACCGCTCGAAGGCTTTTTTGCGACATCAACAATTTCTACAGTCCTGTCATCATTTATGATGCCGATTACGGCACGAACAAAACAAGTTCCGATGTCAAGACCAACAACTATGCTACTCAACGAATTCTCCTGTATGTTGATGAAGTGTATCAGATTTTGTCCGGTAAGTCACTGACCCATAGCGAAGATCGATTTCTTCAACGTCTGGCTCAAGCGCGTTCACAACATCAAGAGCGACCATCATATATTGCAAATTTTGTTCCTCAAGCTGCCGCCCCGTAAGGATTCTTGTTCTTGAATGAATCGGGTACAAAACCAGCTCATAGTTTCCATATTCCTTTGGAATGACATGAATCTCGGAAACAGCCGCAAAATAGTTCTGTGAAAGCGAACGAATTTGGTCAATCTGCTCCATCAAAGCACGATACTTTTGAGGAATTCTCATTCCCTCTGGTATATTTTCGACAGGAATTCCAGAAATTAAAGGGAGAGATGAGTCAGAATTTGCAGAAAATGAAGTTCCGTTGAAAAGAACGCCGTTTTTGTCAATTTCTACGGGAATCGTGCGTCCGTTTGAAGAAACAAAAGTCATGGCGACAGGTTTTCGCTCAGTCACATGAATGTGAACCTTGTTCGGGAAGCGTTTTGAAATCTGCACATTCTCAACGCCAGGAACAGACATAACCAAAGATTTGGCCTCGTTAGTGCTGAAATTCATGAATTTTTTATTTATGCACTGGGAAATCACGCCGTCCATGCTTTCTTTTGAATATGCAGAAAGCCCGCTCCAAGAAATTTCGACCTTATCAAGGCATGGAACGACAAAGAAATAGACGCACAGCTCACAAACGAGGAGAATTCCGAAAATAGCAGCGAAAATCTTGACAGCATTCATTTTTGAATCAGAAACCATCTTTTTTCTTCTTCCGTGAACTTCAAAATTCTCGAATCCCTGAATCACAAAATCACTCATAAATTAACTCCTCCATTTCTATATCGTCATTTGGACCAATTTCATTACGTGAAGCGTTCACCAAAAAACCTGCCGAAGCAAGCGTGAACAAAATAGAAGAACCGCCCGAAGAAAAGAACGGAAGCGGAATGCCAGTTGTAGGAATCACACCACCCACAACAGCAACATTTATCACCGACTGGGCAATAATCGACACGATAAAGCCGAATGCCGCAATCGAAGCGAAGCGTGATTTAGCAGTCACCGCACAATGCAATCCGCGCCATGCAAAAAGGGCAAGAAGCGCGAAATAAATCAGCACACCGAAATATCCCATTGACTCAGCCCAGCCCGCAAAAATATAGTCCGACTGAATTTCTGGAATCGAATTGATTCTGGAAAGACCGCTTCCAAGCCCCTGCCCCCAAAATCCGCCCGCAGAAATGGCACGGCGAGCCGCATAAGTCTGATAATTTAAGGTCTGTAGGTAGCTGTCCTGATCCAAGAAGCCGATGATTCGGTTGAGTCGGTAAGGCTCCAGGAAGATAAAAAGCGCGCTCAAAGGAATCACAATCGACATCACAGGAACGAGCCAGAAGATTTTCGCACCGCTCGCAATGAAAAGCAAAATCGCAAGAGCAGCAACGAAAATCGAAGTCGAAAGGTCTGACTGCATGGCAATCGAACCAATCATAACAAAGCTGACAAGAACAGCAGGGAAAACAGTTTTGTCAAAGTTATCAACTATTTTTGCCTGCTTCTCAAAATAATTCGCAAGGTACAAGACAATCACGAATTTGACCATCTCTGAAGGCTGGAAGGTCGTAAAACCGAGCCGAATCCAGCGACGCGCGCCGTTTCGTTCAATTCCGATTCCAGGAACAAAAGTCATCGCAGAAAGAATCAGCGAAATCACAACCATCAAAGGAAGGAAACGTTTGATTGTCTCCAAATTGAATGTCGCAAACACGATAAAAAGCATGAAGCCGAGGCACGAGCTAATCATCTGCCTCTTTATGAAATAAAGGTCATCGCCAAAAGCTCGCATACCGTAGTTGCCGGAGCAGACATAAAGCGTGAACATGCCGATTCCCCAAAGCAAAACAGAAAGGAGAATCAATGAGATGTCGCACTTTTTGTAACTTTCTAGAGGCCGGTCGGCTACTATGCTGAAGTTCACGACTCGCCCCCCATTCCGATCAGTGGCAATATTCGCTCCAAGCCCATTCCACGAGAGCCTTTGAGCATAATCAAGTCGCCTGTCTCGGCAAAATCAGATATTTCTTTTGCGGCATCATTTACAGCCGCCTCGTCTTTGTTTCCAATATAAATCAACCGAACAGAAGAAATTTTTTCGTCAACAAGGGAAGATTTCTTCTCCGCGATTTCAATTGCTTTTTCAAAAGCATAATTCATCTCAAAACCGAAGAAAACAATCATGTCAGCGTCAGAGAAAAGTGCTTTTTCGCCGATTCTGGCGTGTTCTTTTTCAGATTCGTCGCCAAGCTCCAGCATATCGCCAAGGACATAGATTTTTTTGCCTTCGATTTTTGTGTCTTTGCAAAGATCCAGGGCTTTTTCCATTGAATCAGGGTTGGCATTGTAAAAATCCTCAAGAACAGTGAATCGACCCTTTCTGATTACGCTCCGTCCACCAAGCGGCTTGAGACTTTCGATTCCGGCCTTAATCTGCTCGGCTGTGCATCCAAGTTCTTTTGCAAGCGCAATCGCTCCGAGAGCATTCACGAAATTGTATTTTCCAGGAAGTGAAAGGCGCATCAAAACGCCGTCAACGGTGAATACCGTGCCAGCCAAGCCTTCATCTACAACGAGCTTTACGCTCTCATCGCAGCCGAGTCCATATTTTACGACCTTGCCCTTCACGCCTTTTTCGAGGAATGGAGCGAAATCATCTTTCTCTGGGATAAAAGCGGCCCCGAATGAATCTATATAGTTGAAAATCTTTTTCTTTTCGTTCGCAATGTTCTGGCGACTTCCCAAAATTCCGATGTGAGCCGTACCAATGTTCGTGACAATGGCATAGTTCGGCTTGAAGACTTCGGCAATCTCGCCGATTTCGTTCACACGGTTCATTCCCATCTCAAAAAGCCCAAGTTCATGTTCGCTTCGGATATTGAAGACAGAAAGAGGAAGGCCAGTCTCTGAATTGAAATTGCCTTTTGTGGCAATCACGTTAAACTTCTGACGGAGAATTGACGCTGTAATTTCCTTAGTCGTTGTTTTGCCGCTTGAACCAGTCACAGCACAGCGAATAAGACGCGGAAACTTACGGACATAGGCTTCGGCTGCCTTCTGCAACGCGAGCATCGTATTCTCCACCAGAATAAAGGCTACGTTTTTGTTATCAGCGGCCTCTTTTTTGAGGTCGTCAAGGAGATTTTTAGATGTTTTTTTAGAAATAAAAACGGCAGACGCACCTTTTTCAAGTGCCTGCGGAATATAGGAATGCCCGTCCTGAAATTCACCGATGAGGGGAACAAAGAGAGATTTTTCCGCGACCAATCGGCTGTCAGTTTGTACGCCCGTGAAGCAAAAGCTCTCAGAATCAAAATCCTGATTCAAAAGAACTCCTCCCACCGCTTCAAGAGTTTCTGACAATTTCAAGAGACTTTCTATATTTTCGACACTTTTTGCGTCTGTCATTTTCCTTTCCTTTTATTTAATTTCTACTCGCACAATATCTTCCGATTTTGCTTTATGCATTCACGGAACGCTTCGCGTTCCTAACGAGTTTTGTTCCAAAACTCGCCGAACTATTTAATCTCGACCCGGACTATATCCTCCGATTTGGCTTTGTGCATCCCCAATTCAGACTCCGCAATCTTTTCGATTCGGTCGGAACTGGACAAAAGGCTTATGTCGGATATCAGCTTTCGGTTTTGCTCAACTATCTCAACCTGCTTTGCCTCAAGCTTGGCAAGTTCGGCTTTTAGCTTGGCATAGCGATGAGCCTGAAAAGCATCCAGGGCAAGCAGAAGCGGAATCAGCACGACCGCAGCGTAAGCCACGAAGCGCAATTTTGAATCATGCTTAATCTTCATTACATTGCCTCCGATTCAATAGCCAGCTTGTGCATTTCAGTCGCATCACGAAGCTTACGGACAACACGGAGCTTTGCGCTTCGGCTCGGTGAATTCGTCTTTACCTCTTCTGCGCTTGGCTCAACAGGCTTCCGCGTAACAATCTCTGCACAAGGTTCACCGCCGCAAGTGCACCGTGCCTGCTGTGGCGGGCAGATGCATTTTTTGCCAAGGTTACGAAAATAATTCTTTACGATGCGGTCTTCGAGCGAATGGAACGTAATCACGCCCAATTTTCCGCCAGCAGCAAGCACGTTGAAAGCATCGTGCAAGGCCTCTGGGAGCCTGCGCAACTCAGAATTAACCGCAATTCGCAAGGCCTGGAAAGTGCGTGTCGCTGGATGGATATTTCCGTGCTTGTAGTTGCCAGGAACTGCGTCATAAATAATCTCCGCAAGCTGCTTTGACGACTCAATTTTACCGCCGTTCCGCGCCTCTACGATTGCGCGGGCAATTCTTCGGCTCATCTTTTCATCGCTGTAAAGATAAATCATGTTGGCGAGCTCTTCCTCACGCCATGTGTTCACGATGTCAGCAGCGCTCTCGCCTTCCTCAAAATTGAGGCGCATATCAAGAGGCTCATCATAGCGGAATGAGAATCCGCGGCCAGATTTTTCGTAGTGATAGACCGAAATTCCAAGGTCAAAAAGAATGATGTTCGGTCTTTCTTTATCTGAAGGATAATTTGAATAGAATTCATTGAACCAGCCGTTGTAAAAATCCATGCGGTCGCCGTAAACAGAAAGACGTTCGCGCGCACGAGCCTGAATTGTTTTGTCGCGGTCAAGTCCGAGAATATGAAGATTTGGAAATTTTGCCAGAAATGCGTTTGAGTGGCCGCCTTCGCCAAGAGTCGAGTCGATCATGAATGCATTTTTTTCAAACGGTTCGCCGATTGGGCTTAAATAAGACAAGCACTCTTCAAGCAGTACCGGAGTGTGAACGATTTCCACCTTTTTCATCCCACATTTTTTTTAATATTTTTTTTATTTTAAACACTAGAAACTTATGCTGCTCAAAGCCTCAGCCGCTTCCTCAAGAGAACCTGCGTTCGCTCCGAGGTATTCGCTGTAGGCCTGTGCATCCCAAAGTTCCATGTATTTGTTGATTCCGAGAATTACACAATCCTTAGAAAGATGAGCATACTCGCGTAAGCTCTGCGGGATAGAAAGGCGTCCGGACTTATCAAGCTCCACTTCCTGAGCAGGAGCGATAAAGTGACGGAGAACAATGCGATCTTTTTGATTGAAAGGAGAGGCTGTCTCCATAATCTTTGACGAAATGTTTTTCCATTCATCGAGAGTATAAAGCCATAAACAGTGGTCGAAGGCTTGTGTAACGATGAGAACGTTTTTGTCTGATTCAGCAAACAATTCGTTTCGCAAACGTGTTGGAAAAAGGATCCTGCCCTTTTCGTCCAGCGTGTTGCGGTACTCACCAGTTAACAACTCCATACCACTATTTACCACTTTACCCCACAATTTCCCACTTGATTATCATTTTACCCCTCAAAATTACTAAAGTCAACTGAAAAACATGCCGATAACAGGGTTTTTAAACAAAAAAAGCTACCCAGACTTACGCCTGAGTAGCCAAAGTGGGAGGTAAAGATAGGGATGAAAAAAATTTATTACAATTTTCCGTTACTTAAAGCATACATCGACCTCAAAAGGACCGTACTGCGTTATGAACGGAATTGCAATCACAGGGAAATTGCGCGGCCATGAAATCTCATGATTGTGCCCCATTACGCAGAAAGGCGGCGAAATATCAAGGTTGTAGTCGCTAAGAGCAGTGACAGCATGCCCCGAAATGATATTCGTGAACTCGCTTACAAGGCCAATCGCCATGTCCTCGTAATCCTCGGGCTTGCACTCCAGCCCCGAAAGCTCCAACATTTTGCTCGCAAGGATTTTGTGAAGCCTGAAAGCCACAATTCCTTTGATATTGCCTGTGACACCAAGCAAACCAGAGATTTCCCACGGATGCCCGGCATGAATGTCAAGCAAGTGCGGCTCCTTGTTTGTGGGTGAGATATTGAACATATCACGGAAGGTGTTAATTCCTTCTGTAAGAAAAGCATTGATTATTTTTGCGTCCATTGCCATACTACAAATAATACCCCAAGATTTTCGATTTGTAAAACAAAATTTAAAATAAAATTAAAAAAAGATGATAAATACTTACAACGAATCCAGCCTTCATGCCACGCTAAAAAAACTTTATGCCCTTGAATCAAACGGACTCATGGAAGTGAAGCTCGATGACACGCCATGGATTTGCGACATCCTTTCAGAAGACGGAAACGTAATCGAAATTCAAACATCAAACCTTTCTGCACTGACCGAAAAATCCGAATACATCCTGGAAACCGGAAGAAAGCTAAAAATCGTCCATCCAATAGCGGCCACAAAATGGATTGAGCTTTATGACACAAACGGAGAGCTTCTGCATCGCAAAAAAAGCCCCAAAAAGGCGACGATTTACGATTCTCTCCGAGGAATGACACAACTTTGCCCCCTTTTTCTGCACAAAAACTGCGAGCTGGAAATTTTATACTGCGAAATTACTGAAATGAGGCGAAAAACAGCCGTTCCAAGCCAGAACCAGAGCAAGACACGCCGCCATCTGCGAGAATGGCTTCCAATCGGAAAGCGGCTCGAAAAAATCACAAGCAAGGAAAGATTCTCTCAAAAGGAAGACTGGCTCAAACTCCTGCCAGAAGCCCTGCGAACGCCAGACGAAGACGGCAACCTTCCAAAATTCCGTGCAATCGACCTAACCCGCGAGCTAAAAGCCCAAAAAGGAGCAAATACCGCCAAATGGTCAACGCTACTAATCTGGATTTTCAAAAAAATGGAGCTTCTGGAGCTCGCAGAAACAAAAGGCCGAAGCAAATTCTACAGGACTAGCACGTAATTCAAGAATTTTGACCGAAGGCCGCAAGAATCTTCATTGAATCCACGGCTTCTGCCACATCATGCACGCGAATCATCGAAGCCCCGCGCAAAACAGAAAGAATGTCGGCTGTCAAAGTGCCCGAAAGCCGCCCCTGAACGTCACGGCCAGTCACTTCACCGATGCAAGTCTTACGCGAAAGAGCCATCAAGACCGGGAATTTCCCGCCACAGAGCTCACCGCATCGTTTCATAAGCTCAAAATTGTCTTTCACGTTCTTTCCGAAGCCGATTCCAGGGTCAAGCCAGATTTTTTCGGCCTCAATCCCGGCTTTGAGGGCAAATTCCACGCGGGCTTTGAGATATTCGTCCACCTCGTCAAAAACATTCTCATAAACGGTATTTTTCTGCATGGTCGAAGGATTCCCGCGCTTGTGCATGAGAATCACAGGGATTTTAGCCCCGGCACAGAACGGAGCAAGCCGCTCATCATCTTCAAGGGCCGAAATATCGTTGAGGATGTCAGCTCCGGCCTCAAAAGCGGCCTTCATCACCTCAAACTTGCGCGTATCAACCGAAATCGGTATGTCAGAAACCTTGCGAACGCCCTCAATCACAGGAATAACACGGCGGATTTCTTCTTCCGCGCTCACATACTCACTGCCAGGCCTTGTGGACTCGCCGCCAATATCAAGGAGGCTCGCACCCTCGTCAATCAAACGGAGAGCGTCCTCAACCCCGCCACGGCTCTTGTCAAAAAAAGAATCAGGAGTCGCGTTCACGATTCCCATAACGAATGCAGGAAGATTTGTTGTAACAGTACGATTTTTTAATTTCAGACTTTTCATGATGAGAAAAGACTATCACAAATCAGAAGAGATTGAAACATCAAGCCAGAGAAAATGTTTTTATTCGCAGAAAACGCTTCGGGGAGGCTTTAAAAATGTTTTTATTCGTAGAAAACGCTTCGGCGGGGCTTTAAAAACATTTTTATTCGCAGAAATCACTTCGGGGAGGCTTTAAAAATGTTTTTTTTGGCAGAAAACACATATTTTTGGCGAAAAATAATTTCTTTTTTGGTCAAAATGGAATATTCCGACCAAAAAATATTTCTTTGATGGCCGAAATGGAATATTCCGACCAAAAATTAATCATTTGATGGCAGAAATTTTAAATTTCTGCAAAAAATTAATCATTTGACGCTCGAAATTTAAAATTCCGGCAAAAAATTATTCATTTGATGGCAGAAAACAAAAAGTCCAGCCGCAAAATACCCTATCGATTGCAGATTCTTTCCACAATCTTCCGTGACGAAAGGCCTGCGTCAGAAAGAACCTCTGCCCTCGTTCCCTGCGCAAAGAAACGCTCCGGGAAGGCGAATACTTTTATGTTCTTAAAGCCATGCTCGAACAAAAGATTCTCGATATACTCGCCCACGCCGCCGGTCTTAACTCCGTCCTCAATCAAGGCGACCTCATCATAATTCTTTGCGAGCGAAAGGAAGTAATTCTCGTCGAACGGCTTGATGAACCTGAGCGAATAGATGTCCGTGTACACGCCCTTTTGGAGAAGATTGCGCGCCGTAACCAGAGTCTCGTCGAAAATGCCGCCCGTGCAGACCAGAAGCATTTTTTTGGCATGCTTTTCGCTATCTTCAAATTCTAGGCTCAGATTTGGCGCGAACTCAGCGTTTTTGAGAAGAACGCCACGCCCCTCAACCATTGCGCCCTCAAAACTTGGAAGCTCGCTCGGACAAGAAAGCTTTGGATATCGGATTGCAACTGGCCGCTTTGCGTTCACGGCCCACATGAGGCAAAGGCTCAGATCCAGTGCCGTAGCTGGAGAAAGAATCGTCATGTTCGGAACAGGGCGAAGGAGAGCTATGTCAAAAATACCCTGATGGGTCTCACCGTCCTGAGGAACAGCCCCGGCACGGTCAAACATAAAGACGACATGATAATTTGAAAGGGCAACATCATGGATAATCTGATCGACTGCCCGCTGAATGAATGTGGAATAAATCGCGACCACAGGAATCATTCCGCCAGCCGCAAGCCCGCCCGCAAATGTTACGGCATGTTCTTCGGCAATTCCCACGTCAAAGAACCTCTCCGGGTAATGCCTTGCAAAGGTGTCCAAGCCGGTTCCCTTTGACATGGCCGCCGTAATAGCCATGATTTTGTTGTTATTTTCGGCCAAAGCCATGAGTGTGTTGTTGAAAGCCTCGGTAAAGCTCAGCGTGTCGAACTTTTCCATCTTGCCGTCCGAAATCTGGAACGGCCCCACGCCATGAAAGCTCGCCGGGTCATTTTCGGCAGGAGAATAGCCCTTGCCTTTTTTGGTGAGGATGTGAACTATTACAGGCTTTGGAAGCCGGCGCACACGGCGAAGATTGTCTTCAAGTTCCTTGATATTGTGACCGTCGAGCGGGCCAACGTACTCAAAGCCCAGGTCAGCAAAGAAATTTGTGTTCAAGAAGAAGCCTTTCACAGCCCTTTTGAAGCGGTAAATCAATTTTGCAATGTGATTTTCGGAATTAGGAATCTTATCAACGATGCCGTCAACGAAATATCTGAAACGCTGATAAAAGCCTGTCATCGTGAGCGAGCTTAAATAGCGCGAGATAGCACCGTTGTTCGGAGAAATTGACATCTGGTTGTCGTTAAGGACGATTATGAGATTCTTGGAAAGCTGACCTGCATGGGCAAGAGCCTCGTAAGCCAAGCCGCCCGTCAAAGCTCCGTCGCCAATAACAACTACGACCTTTCGGCTCTTGGGATTGCGCCCCAAAGCCCGCTGTTCGGCTTCGATTTTGTCCCAGGCCGTAAGAAGCCCAAGCCCTTGTGAAATTGATGTGCTTGAATGACCGTTATCAAAATAATCATGCTGGCTCTCACTACGCCGAGTGAAGCCAGAAAGACCTGAATGCTTTCTTAGAGAAGTAAAATCTTTATATCGCCCCGTCAAGAGTTTGTGAGTATAGCACTGATGGCTTACATCGAAGATAATAGCATCCTCTGGGCTTTCAAAAACCCGGTGAAGGGCCACCGTAAGCTCCACTACGCCCAAATTGCTCGCAAGATGACCGCCGTTTTTGGCTACGGTCTCGATTATCCGCTTGCGTATTTCATCACAAAGATTAGGCAAATCCTTTTCGGATACTTTTTTTAAATCAGACGGAGAATTTATCTTTGAAAGAATCGTAGTCGCACTCCATAAAAAAAGACCGCTGAAAGTCGTAAAAACTTTGGCGGTCTCTTTTGACAAAGAATGAATAGCTTTTGGCTAAATCGCTGTCAAACTATTACTTACTCTTATGTCGGTTTCGTCTAAGCATCTTCTTTCGCTTATGTGTTGCAATCTTCTGACGCTTTCGTTTTTTTCCACAAGGCACGATGGCACTCCTTAGTCTCGATTTAGATTTATTATCAACAAAAGCGGCTCTTTCGTCAAGGGCAGCTTTTATATCCAAAATTATTTGTCTTCAATTCGATATTGAATATATTCATTGAAGAGCTGTTTTGCCGCAAGAGAAACGACTTTGCCGTCATTTTCCTCAATGCGCTCGTCTTTTGTCATGGCAAGCTGATATGCTCGACGGCTTGCCGCAACTGTAGCTTCGTAAATATTGTCGCTGAATTTTACGGTCTTTTCCAAAGGAAAAATCATTATTACGCTATCCTCTTAAAGTGATTTTAGTATTCTATAAGAAGATAAGAATTATGTCAATAATTTTCAATCGATTGCAGTCTCGATTGTCCATATCATCTTATTGTCTTTTATCGTGTAAGAAATCTTCCCGGCCTCGTACAATCCGCTGAGATAAGAACGCAGAGTGCTTCCGATAAGGCAGTACTGGCTAGTTTTGAGCGTGATATGGCTTCGGTCGGCGACGGCTTTTAAAAGCTCCTCAGTTGTTTTGGGAGTTTTAAGCTCGTCAAGAATCATATTCTCAGTCTCAAAAATTGCGAGAAGGTTCAGCTCGGCAATTCCTTCGATTGCAGTAACGATGTCGCCATGCCCGGGAATGTAAAAATCAGCGTTTATCTTTGAAATCTTAAAAAGAGACTCCTTTGTTTTTGTCTCATCCAGAAGATATTGAATCCAGTGCTTTTTGATTGAATTGCGACCCGAAAGCACGTCGCCTGCAAAAAGAACGCTTTTTCCGTCCGTGTCAGTGAACAAAAATCCGACCTGATCAACGTAATGCCCAGGAAGAGAAATCACTTTGAGAGAGATTTTTCCTTCTTTGCACTTAATCTCGATTTCTTCCTCACCGTCAAAAACACGGTTTACTTTGCAAGCTTCGGCAAGAAGATATTTTGAGCGAATGTCATGAATCGGAGTGCCGCCCCAGACAAGCTGAGTCTCAATATCCGGGAATTCCATAAGATAAGCCTCGCCCTTAGAAGCCCAGACCTCGCAGCCAGTCTCACGAACAAGGAAAGAATTTCCGCCGCAATGGTCAGCATGAGAATGAGTGTTCAAAATCACCTTGAGTGTGTGGTCAGAAAAATTCTCGCGGATAAAATCAAGAATTCTGGCCCCGGTTGTCTCATCATTTCCGGAATCAACGATATAAATGCACTTTTCGCCCGCCTCATTCTCAAAACGGATAAACCCCAGGTTGGTAGGCATTTTGAGATAAGAAATATGAGTTGTAAGATTCACAAGCTGTTCAGATGTAACCGACATTTTACAGACTTTTCCGAATATCCGTGATAATCAGCTGGGGAGTCTCTACGCCGTTATAGCAGTTGCGCCCCACCTGATAAAGAATGTCCACGCTGTCGCCCTTGTCAAAGTCTCTGTGAAGGCTTTCTGCCCCGCCCCAGAACATTGCAGGCCACTTGGTCTTTCCCAAATCGAACGTGAGCTTGAGATGCTGTCGCTCGGTCTTACCGATGACGGCCGCATCACAAATCCGAAGATTTTTGCTCATGAATGTAAGCTCGCGGTTTTCCTCACCGTACGGCTCAAAATTATCGACAATCGCAAGCAAATCAGGCTTAAGATAATCGTTAGGAATCTCGGCATCGATATTGATTTGCTCTGCTTCAGAATTTGAAAGCTCGATTTCCGGTGCGAACTTATCCAGAGCCGCAAGAAATTCGGGAAGACGCTCTTTTTTGAACGTGAAGCCCGCCGCATAAGCGTGACCACCGTAACTCACGAACAAATCCGCCATTTTGTCGAGCAAAGAAAGAACCTCAAAACCACGGCAGCTTCGCATTGAGCCTATTGCGTTCTCATCAAGAATAGTGATTGCCATGGAAGGAATATCGTAAAGGTTCACGAGTTTGCCAGCGATTGTGCCCGAAACACCGCGGTTGATTTTCTGCTCGCCTGAGTCATCGATAATCACGCAGAGTTTTCCGCCGTACTTTTGGATGCTCTGTTTTGCCTGCAATGCCGCAAAATTCCAGCCTTCGTTCCCAAGTGCTTTTCGCTCGTTGTTCATCTCGATAATTTTCTGAGCAATTTCCGTGCGCTTGCCCGCATCTTTTTCCAAGAACAATTCAAGGCCAATCTCTGGATGCCCGAGCCGGCCCGTCGCATTCAAAGCCGGGTTTATGTTCCATGACAAATCGGTGGCGTTAATCCGCTTTCCAAGTAAGCCTTGCATTGAAAGAAGCTCCCGCAAGCCTTCGCGGGCATTTCCTTTGTTCATGGAAGCAATTCCGTGGCGGATAAAAATGCGGTTTTCGTTTTTAAGCGGCATGATGTCCGCAAGTGCCGCCAATGCCACAAGCTGTAGGTCACGCTCGTTCGCCTTTGCATAAGACGGGAACTGTTTTGAAATCTGAGAGTTTACGAAAGTGACGAATATATTAAAGAAACCTTTGATTTCGGTATTCTGGTCGGGATTATAGCGGGCCAGTTTTGACTTTGACTTTAATTGAGAAAGGCTAGCCCCTCCCATAGAAGGGAAAAGTTTTGCAACCTCGCCCCGTAAGTCCATGAAATTGAACTCTGCCCCGCTCCCGAAAATCTGAGCAAGCAAAGAAGATGTGGACTTTTCATCCCAGACAAAAATCTGCTGCCCGCGCAAAAAATCAACGAGTTTGGTATCGGAAATTGAAGAGCCAGCACGCACGGTGATGCTGAGGCTGCCTTTTTCGACAAGATTCTGGAGCTTCAAAACTTCAATCGTGCATTCATCGCCATTTGGAGAAGCTGTTGCCGACAGAAGAGCGACCTCGTTCTTGTAAAGCCCGCTCGCCGCAAAACGCAAAGCCGAAACGACCTTGTAAACGACGGCACAGCCCGAAATATCTTTAAAAGGATAGCCTGAATCCTCGCATTTTGGATTTACGATAATGGCTGGGCTTGGCAAAACCTCTGGAGGCGTGTGATGGTCAATTACGATTACATCCATGCCCTTTTCTGTGGCATACGCAATTTCCTCGACGTTGGAAATTCCGCAGTCAACCGTAATCACGAGCGAACCAAAATTTTTCTCGAACTCATCGACGGCATCTTTGTTGAGGCCATAAGGGTCAGTTCCGCCAGGAAGCCGCCAGCTCACGTTGATTCCCATTGAAGTGAGACAATCGTAAAGAACGGCAGTGGAAGTGATTCCGTCAACGTCACGGTCGCCAAAAATAAGGACATTCTCGCCCTCATCCTTTGCCTGTAAAATTCGATCGACGGCATCTTCCATGTTCGTAAAAAGGAATGGATTGTGCATAAAACGAAGGTCATCTTCCAAAAAGAACTGAACGTCCGCCCCTTCAGTGATTCCACGGCGTGCCAAAATCGAAGCCGTGAGCGCATTCACGCCAAATTTATCATACAACGCGCTGACATCCTCGCGCGTGATTCTCTTTTTAATCCAATTTTTCATGATTTTTCCGCCTAGAGATTATCACAAAATGGAAAAAAGTTCTATCTAAAAGAACAAAGAGGATTTTATTAAAACAACTTTAAATATTTTTGACTATTAAAAGATTTGTGTTATAATATTCGCCATGGATGCTAATTATTATGATTATCTGACCGGGCTTCCTACAATGACCTACTTCTTTGAAATTTCCCAGTCACATAAAGAAACAATTTCCAAAAACTCAGGACAGCCAGTTCTTATTTTTCTCAATCTCCACGGAATGAAATCCTACAACCAAAAGCAGGGATTTCAAAAAGGAAATGAATTTCTCAAATCATTCTCAAAGATTCTAACGCAGTATTTCAATAAAGATAATTGCTGTCGTCTTGGAGGCGTTCATTTTGCAGTCATAACCGATGACAAAAATCTAGAAGAAACTCTGCACCATTTTATCAATGAATGTAAAAATCAGTATTCTGACATTGGCATTTTCCCGCACATCGGCATTTATCAGTTCCAAAACGAAGACGTAAACATAAACGTTGCCTGTGACAGAGCAAAGCTTGCATGTGACACTCTCAAAAACGACCGAAATTCCGAAATCAGCTACTACAATCAGACTATTCGCCATGCCGAAGAAAAACACCGTTACATCATAGAAAATCTCAACAAGGCAATTGCAGAACGATGGCTTACAGTCTATTACCAGCCGATTGTCCGAGCCGTAAATGGCAAGGTTTGCGATGAGGAAGCTCTTACCCGCTGGATTGACCCTGTAAAGGGATTTTTGTCGCCAGCAGATTTCATTCCTATTCTCGAAGAAGAAAAACTCATCTACAAAGTTGACCTCTACGTGCTTGAGCGCGTTCTCGAAAAGATGAAATATTTTGAGTCTCAGGGAATTCCTGTCGTCTCACATTCAATCAACCTTTCGCGTTCCGACTTCGAATCCTGCGACATTGTTGAGGAAATCCGCACGAGGGTCGATATTGCAGGCATTCCTCGGAGCAAAATCAACATCGAAATCACCGAAAGCGTAATCGGCAGTGACTTTGAATTCATGACAAAGCAGATTGCACGCTTCCAGGAACTAGGTTTTCAGGTCTGGATGGACGATTTCGGAGCAGGCTATTCATCGCTCAACGTTCTAAAAGAAATTCCATTCGACCTCATCAAATTCGACATGAGTTTCATGCGTCACTTCGACGAAAAGAACAACGGCAAAATCATCCTCTCAGAGCTAATGAAGCTTGCGTTTGCGATCGGAGTTGACACAGTTTGCGAAGGCGTTGAAACAGAAGTACAGCTTCAGTTCCTTAAAGAAATCGGCTGCTCAAAAATTCAGGGATTTTTCTACTGCAAACCCGTTTCAATGGAACAAATTATAGAGCGAATCGATACCAAAATCGCCATCGGCTTCGAAAATCCGGCAGAAACAAATTATTATCAGACAATCGGCCAGATAAACCTTCATGACCTCGCCGTAATCAGCAATGGAAACGAAAAGGACTTTGACAACATCTTTAACATGCTGCCAATGGCAATTATCGAACTCAACGATGATTGCGTACGCTTTGTCCGCACAAACCAGTCTTACCGCAACTTTTTCGCACGCTGCTTTGGAATGACAATCGAAGGAACTCCGATTCCGATACAGACGGTCAAGCAAGGTCAGGGCGCGCACTTTTTCAAAGTCACAAGGCAAGTCGCAAAAGACGGCAAAAACACATTCACAGACGAAATTCTTTCAGACGGCTCCACTGCAAATTTCTTTGTCCGGCACCTGGCTACAAACCACGTCAAAAAGACAAAGGCACTTGCTGTCTGCGTACTTTCAATAAAATCTCCAGAAGAAGGAGTCACTTACGCGAACATCGCAAAGGCACTTGCATCCGATTACTTCAAGCTTTTTTACGTCAACATTGCAACAGGCAAATATATCGAATACACATCGAACGTCGGCGAAGAAATAATGAGCTCGGAACGGCACGGCGAAAATTTCTTCACCGGAGAAATGAAAAATGCCAATCAGCTTGTCTGCGAAGAAGACCGTGAAATGTTCAAAAGCATTTTCACGATTGAAAACATAAAGAAAGAACTCACCGAACAGGGAAGGTTCTCAATTGATTACCGTATCAAAAAAGACGGCAAACTAATATACGTAAACATGAAAGTGATGCGGATGAACAGCGGCAAAAATCTAATCATCGCATTGAGCAACGTTGACTCACAGGTAAAGCAGAAAAAGCTCGCGGAACAGGCCCAGCAGGAAAAAATCATCTACTCACGGCTCATGTCCCTTTCGGGCGATTTTATCTGCATGTATGTCGTAAATCCAGAAACCGAAGAATTTACCGAATACACTTCCTCAAAAGATTATTCAGAGCTAAATCTTCC
>Ga0310695_10006676_pt1 | contig 18880 bp, 12 predicted proteins | sample RumenRJG_04DNA_FD_203882 | JGI IMG/M metagenome (GOLD analysis project Ga0310695, IMG submission 203882) | Bovine rumen microbial communities from Lethbridge, Alberta, Canada - RJG_04 (v2) (version 2) | ecosystem: Host-associated > Mammals > Digestive system > Stomach > Rumen | place: Canada...
CCTGAACTATGCTTCTGCCCTCACCTATAGCAGCATGCTGGCTGCTGTTCCTGTATTTGCCATCATCTTTGCCATTGCCCGAGGCTTCGGCTTCGACACAATCATCGAGACTAAGCTAAGGAGTTCACTCGAAGGCAATCCCGACATTGCCGACACGATTCTTTACTTTGTTGACTCATACCTGCAACACACCAAGGGCGGCGTCTTCATCGGCATTGGCTTGATATTCTTGCTCTACACCCTGCTATCGCTTACAGCAAACATCGAGCAAGCGTTCAACACCATCTGGTATGTGAAGCGCTCACGTTCGATTTACCGGCAAATCATCGACTACGTCGGCATCTTCCTCTTTCTGCCCTTCGTCATCGTCATAACGAGTGGCCTGAACATCTTCCTGCAAACGTTCCGAACGCTATTGCCCGACACACGGCTGCTCAGCAAGACGATGACCTTCATTCTGCATGTCTCGCCAGTCGTCTTCGCTGTTCTCGCCTTTATGGTACTCTTCACACTCATGCCCAACACACGAGTCAAGTGGAAACATACCATCTGGCCAAGCATCCTGACCGGCATAGTCTTCATGGCAGTCGAGTGGCTCTACGTCCACTACCAGATTAAGTTGAGCGCCTACAACGCCATCTACGGCTCCTTCGCAGCCATTCCTCTGTTCATGTTGTGGTTGCAAATTTCGTGGTGCATCTGTCTCTTCGGAGCACAGCTCTGCTACGCCAACCAAAGCGTGCACACATATGCCTTCGAACGTATCAGCGACGAACTTAGCCGACGTTATCGTGACACACTTATCCTCCTGTTGATGAGCCGTATCTGCAAGCATTTCTCTTCGGGCCTGAAGCCCTACACCGCCCATCGTCTGGCTGTCGATACACATCTGCCCGACAGCCTGGTCGGCATACTGCTCGGAGAACTGACACGAGTGCAATTGCTCGTCGAAGCACGCAATGAGCCTGGTGACGAGCCCCACTATCTGCCCGCCATCGACATACATCGTGTCACGGTCGGAATGGTGACACGCCGCATCGACTCCTTCGGAATCGAGAATCCCTCGCTCGTCTGGCAGACAGGAACGCCCGAATGGGATGCTTTGCGCACACTACGCAACGAGAACGAAGACGCGTTGCTAATTGATTTATAGCTGGCAGACAAACGTGAAATGCTCCGAGAACGGCTCGCTGTCCGGTCTTGAGCGGAACAGGCCGAAGATGGTACTGCCGCTGCCGCTCATTGCAGCATAAGCTGCGCCCTGACGGTATAACTCCTGCTTAATCTCACCAAGTAAAGGATGATTCTCGAAGATGCTCTCTTCGAAGTCATTCGTCATCCTTTCTGCCCATTGACCGACAGGCAACGTTGCCGTTTCGAGCAATGAATATACAGGCTGATGAGGATGTACGCCTGCATAAGCCTCACGCGTAGAGACATGGACATCTGGCTTCACAAGCAACAAATACCACCCCCTGAGACTCAAAGAGATAGGCGTGAATACATCACCTATTCCTTCAGCATAACGGGGAACTGGATTAACAAAGAACGGACAGTCTGCACCGAGCTTGCTGGCAAGCGCTTCCATCTGCACTTGCGAGAGTGGCAAATGGTAAAGTTGAGCGATTGTCCTCACCATACAAGCCGCGTCGCTACTGCCACCGCCAAGGCCTGCACCACTGGGAATAACCTTTCGCAAATCGATCTGTAGCGGAGGCACAGGATAACCCTCCTGCCTCAGAAGGCGAACAGCTCGCAAGACAAGATTGTCGTTCACATCCCCTTCAAGCGGATGCCCGCCAAGTGTCAGCTTATCATCGCCCTCTCCCTCTTCAATCGCAATCTCATCGAAAAGCGGCACAGGATAGAAAATCGTTTGCAGGTTGTGATAGCCGTCTGGACGGCGCTCCACGACATTCAGGCCAAGGTTAATCTTGCAGCAGGTTCGAACTTTCATGTCAGCAAATCGTTTGATATATTTTGTGCAAAGATACGATAAACAATTCAAAATTCAAAATTTACAATTTCAAAATTAAAGACTTAGGCTGCAATTTGTCAAAATGCCGATTTGTCAAATTGTCGTAAAACGTGCCATTTTGCTTTCTACATGATTTTTGGCAGACTCGCGAGAATCGAAGAAAATGCTCTCGCCTATGGTTTGAGTCATTTTTTCAGAGAAACGCGCTTATAAACGAAATTCGACTCCTAGCCAACGAAACCTTTTTGTAACTATTTGATTCACAGGCGACAATTTTATTCTCCAATTTTCTAATTTCAATCAAAACACATCGGCTTGCCATCTCCACTTAGCAAAAACGACCTTTTTAAAGCGTTTTTGAGCCCAATTTCGAGTGGAGAAGGGGCGAATTTCCACAGGCGAAAAATCAATCGCCGCACGCGGAAATTGCAATCGCCGCACGCGGCGTTTGAAATCGCTACACACGGAAATTTCAAATTCGGCGAATTATGTGCCCTTTTTCGGCACGACGGAAAATGACACTATGACAGCAAAATGTCCGATTATCTTACACACTGATTTTATGTTTGCTGACAAAAGAGATGCTATTCGGCACAATTATTTTTTGCACGTTCTTCAACAAAATAATACTGCAAAAAGTGGATATCAACATATTTGGACTTTGAAAAATTCGCACGAAAACAGCACTTTTTGTGACTTTTTATGCAAAAACGCAAAATCCTTTTAATTATAATTAGGTATATAATGGAAAAAATCGTATCTTTGCGTGATTTTGGAGAGAAATGGACAAGAAAGCAACAATTAAGCACGAGGGCATCGTAGAGAACATTGGAACAGACCGATGTTCGGTTCGCATTTTGCAGGCTTCGGCTTGCAGTAGTTGCAGTGCCCGCAGCCTCTGTCACAGCAGCGAAAGCAAAGAAAAGGTGGTGGAAGTAAGCGGCCACTATCCTACTCTACAGGTTGGCGACAAGGTGACACTGGTCGGCTCTGTCCGTCAAAGCCTGAAGGCAACCGTGCTAGCGTATGTCGTTCCGCTTGTCTTGATGCTTATTGCGCTCTACGTCGGCACTCGCATGGGCGGAGACGGCATAGGGGCTACGACTGCACTCCTCGTCCTTGCCCTCTACTATGGCGTGCTCTATCTGTTTCGCGACAGGTTGGGCAAGAACTTCACCTTCAAGATAGAAAGTAACTAAACAAAACAATAAAAACATTATGAATGTAATTCTGATTGCAGTATGCGTGCTGGGACTCATCGGACTTGCCTCTGCGGTAATTCTGTTTGTTGTCTCTCACAAATTTGCTGTGCATGAAGACCCTCGCATTGCGCAGGTTGGAGCCGTTCTGCCTCAGGCTAATTGTGGCGGTTGCGGCTATCCCGGATGCTCGGGTTTTGCTGCTGCTTGTGTGAAAGCGGCAAATGAAGGTAGCCTGGAGGGCAAGCTTTGCCCTGTAGGCGGTCAGCCTGTCATGGAACAGGTGGCAAACATCCTCGGTCTGGCTGTTGAGGCAGCAGCTCCGAAGGTGGCAGTCGTTCGTTGTAACGGTACATGCGAGAACCGTCCTCGTCAAGCACAGTTTGATGGAGCCAGGAGTTGTCGCGTCCAGCAGATGACTGGCATGGGCGAGACCGGCTGCGGCTACGGTTGTCTTGGCTGCGGCGATTGCGTGAGCAAGTGTCAGTTCGATGCGCTCCACATGAATCCCGAGACTGGTCTTCCCGAAGTTGACGAAGAGAAGTGTACGGCTTGCGGTGCTTGTGCAAAAGCTTGTCCGAGAGGCATCATCGAGATTCGTCTCAAAGGTCCCAAAGGACGTCGTGTCGTTGTTCTCTGCAACAACAAGGACAAGGGCGCCATCGCCAACAAGGCTTGCAAAGCTTCATGTATCGGTTGCGGCAAGTGCGTCAAAACTTGCGAAAAGTTCGAGGCAATTACCCTCGAGAACAACCTTGCCTACATTGATGCCGAGAAGTGCAAGATGTGCCGCAAGTGCGAAGAAGCATGCCCGAAAGGAGCCATCCACGGCTTTAACTTCCCTCCGCGAAAGCCTAAGACGGAAGAGGCTGCTCCCAAAAGTGCACCAGAGCCCCAGAATGCTCCGACACAGAATGTTGAACCCTCTAAAGCCGAATAATATATGAAGACATTTAAGATAGGCGGTGTTCATCCCGCAGAAAACAAGCTGTCTGCAGCAAGTCCTATTCGCGAGGCAGCGTTGCCTAAGCAGGCAGTCTTCAGTATGTTCCAACATATCGGTGCTCCAGCAAAGCCCGTCGTACAGAAGGGTGACGAGGTAAAAGTGGGTACGTTGTTGGCTGAGGCTGGAGGTTTTGTCAGTGCTCCCATACATAGCAGTGTCAGCGGTAAGGTATCGAAGGTTGATGCAGTCCTCGATGCAAGCGGCACTCGTCGTATGGCTGTTTACGTGGATGTCGAAGGCGACGAATGGGAAGAAGGCATCGACCGCTCCCCTGCCCTCGTTAAGCTCAGCGACCGTCCCGAACTCGACAGCAAGACAATTGTAGAAAAGATAAAGGCGGCAGGCATCGTCGGCATGGGCGGTGCTACATTCCCTTGCCATGTCAAGCTCTCACCTCCTCCTGGATGCAAGGCCGAGTGCGTCATCATCAATGCCGTAGAGTGCGAGCCGTACTTGACTGCCGACCACCGTCTCATGCTTGAGCATCCCGAGGAGATACTCGTGGGTTTGCAGCTCATCATGAAGGCTGTGGATGTGCAGAAGGGCTACATCGGTATCGAGAACAACAAGCCCGATGCAATTGCTCTGATGAAGGAGAAGGCTCAAAGCTACGAAGGCATCGAGATTGTGCCTCTCAAGGTTAAATATCCGCAAGGCGGCGAGAAGCAGCTCATCGACGCAGTCATTGGCCGTCAAGTTCCTGCTCCTCCTGCCATTCCTATCAATGTTGGAGCTGTTGTGCAGAACGTCGGTACTGCCTTTGCCATCTATCAAGCAGTGATGAAGAACAAGCCGCTCATCGACCGTATCATCACCGTTACAGGCAAGAGCGTGAAGCAGCCGAGCAATCTCTTGGCTCGCCTTGGCACGCCCTTCCAGCAACTCATCGACGAGTGCGGAGGCCTTCCGGAAGACACAGGCAAGATTATCGGTGGCGGTCCTATGATGGGTAAGGCCCTGCTCAGCCTCGACATTCCTATGACAAAAGGCTCAAGCGGTCTGCTCATTATGAACGACAAGGAGGCGCATCGAGCAGAACCTAAGCCTTGCATACGCTGTGCAAAGTGCGTCAGCGCTTGTCCGATGGGCTTGGAGCCTTATCTGCTCAGCAAGATGAGCGCGAAGGAAGATTGGGAAGGTGCTGAGAAGAATGACATAACAAGCTGCATCGAATGTGGCAGCTGCCAGTTCACTTGCCCAAGCAATCGTCCGTTGCTCGACATGATTCGCGTCGGAAAAAGTACCGTTATGGGAATTATTCGCAGCAGAGCTGCTAAATGATAAATGACAAACGATAAAAGATATTATAACATGAAACCAATCATATCCCTTTCACCGCATGTTCACGGAGACGACTCCGTGCAGAAGAACATGTATGGTGTCTGCATTGCACTCGTGCCTGCACTGCTTGCAAGCCTTTGGTTCTTCGGCCTTGGTGCTGCTATCGTGCTTGCCACATCGGTGCTTTCTTGCGTCTTCTTCGAGTGGGCGATTACGAAGTTCCTGCTGAAACGTCCTGCCTGCACAATCTGTGACGGCAGTGCTATCCTGACAGGTTTGCTGCTTGGCTTCAACTTGCCGAGCAATCTGCCAATATGGCTAATCATCATTGGTGCCCTTGTTGCTATCGGCATCGGTAAGATGACATTCGGCGGACTTGGTCAGAACCCCTTCAACCCTGCCCTTGTCGGTCGTGTGTTCCTGCTCATCAGTTTCCCTGTGCAGATGACAACTTGGTCCGACAATCTGCGCGACAGTATTGATGGCTGTTCCGGTGCAACTCCTTTGAGCCTAATGCAGAAAGCCATTCTTGAAAAAGATCCTTCAATTCTGAATGACTTACCTTCAAGCCTAGAAATGCTTTATGGCCAGACAGAGGGTTCTTTAGGCGAAGTCAGCGCTTTGCTGCTTCTGTTGGGCTGTGCCTTCATGCTTTGGCGCAAGATTATCACTTGGCACATTCCAGTCAGCATTCTTGGAACAGTAGCTGTCTTCTCAGGCATCATGCACATCGCCAATCCGATTTATGCTATGCCGCATGTCGTGCTGATGAGCGGCGGCCTGATTCTCGGTGCTTGCTTCATGGCAACGGACTATGTTACCTCGCCCATGACAGCAAAGGGACAACTCATTTATGGCGTTTGTATCGGCTTGCTGACAGTCATCATCCGTAACTGGGGCGCTTATCCCGAAGGCATGTCGTTCGCGATTCTCATCATGAACGCTTTCACGCCTCTCATCAATACTTATTGCAAGCCTGAACGTTTCGGCGAAGTCGTCAGAAAGGAGGAAAAGAAATGAAGAAGCTTAAATCCACCTGGTACAATATGGCAATCGTGCTGACCGGCATTGCAGTCGTTGCAGGAGCAGCACTTGGTTATGTGAATAGCATAACGGCTCCAACCATCGAGGCCCTTAAGGTTCAACAAGAGAAAGAAGCCGAGCAAGAAGTCTTGAATGGTCAAGAAGGTTCTGCCATCAAGATAACAGACCCGAAAGGTTTTGGCGGTGCTCTGACTGTAATGGTAGGTCTTGCTCAAGACGGCACAATCCTTGGCTACAAGGTACTTGAGTCGAGCGAGACTCCGGGACTTGGTGCTAAGGCACAGGACTGGTTCCAAAAGGGCCAAAAGGGCGACATCATCGGCAAGCAAGCAGGCAAACTTGAAGTCAGCAAGGACGGAGGCGAAGTGGATGCCATCACAGCGTCGACCATTACCAGCCGTGCTTTCCTACGTTGCATCAACGCTGCCTACAAGACACTTTCCGAGAACGACGCACAGAGTGGAGCAAGTCCACAAGCAAAGCCTAATAATAATTAATAATGTAAAGGAGGAAACTGAAATGAACAATATGAAAGTCCTGTTTAACGGCATCATAAAGGAGAACCCCACGTTTGTGCTCTTGCTTGGCATGTGTCCGACACTCGGAACGACAAGCAGCGCAATTAACGGCCTCTCGATGGGACTTGCCACGATGGCTGTCCTCATCTTCTCCAACCTCATCATTTCGCTTATCAAGAAGCTGATTCCCGATATGGTACGCATTCCTTCGTTCATCGTCGTGATTGCATCTCTCGTGACAATCTTGCAGATGCTCATCAAGGCATACGCTCCCGAAGTGGACAAGAGCCTTGGTCTGTTCATCCCGCTTATTGTGGTGAACTGCATCATCCTTGGTCGTGCGGAAGCTTTTGCAGCCAAGAATGGCGTAGTAAGCAGCATTTGCGATGGCATCGGAATGGGTATTGGCTTCACTATCGCCCTCACCCTTTTGGGTGCAGTTCGCGAGTTGCTTGGAACGGGTAAGGTGTTCGATACGACACTCTTCCCCGAGAACTACGGAGCACTTGTCTTCGTTCTTGCTCCCGGAGCCTTCATCGCTCTTGGTTATCTCATTGCTATCATTAACAAGATTAAAAAGGCATAACTATGGCATACATACTTATATTCATCACTGCGGTCTTTGTTAACAACATCGTCCTGTCTCAGTTCTTGGGCATATGTCCCTTCCTTGGCGTCAGCAAGAAAGTGGATTCAGCCCTTGGTATGGGTGCAGCTGTGGCTTTCGTACTCACGCTTGCCACCATCGTCACCTACCTCATCCAGGTTTATGTGCTCAATGCATTCGGCCTCGAATATCTCCAGACGATTGCCTTCATCCTTGTGATTGCAGCCCTCGTGCAGATGGTCGAGATTATCTTAAAGAAAAGCGCTCCTGCCCTCTACCAGGCACTTGGCGTCTTCTTGCCGCTCATCACGACCAACTGCTGCATCCTCGGTGTAGCGATTCTCGTGGCTAACGGCACATACGCTACTCAAGGCCTCGAGCCTAACCTGCTGACCGGCGTTGTCTTTGCCATCAGCACGGCCATCGGCTTTGCTCTTGCGCTTGTCGTCTTTGCAGGCATTCGCGAGCAACTTGAAATGATGGATGTTCCCAAAGGCCTTCAAGGAATGAGCATAGCCCTTATTACCGCAGGTCTTCTGGCAATGGCTTTCATGGGTTTCAGCGGCGTCGATAACGGACTTAAAACTCTGTTCGGGCTATAGATTAAGTAATTTTGAATTTTGAATTTAGCAATTTTGAATTTAATTATATGAACATCCTATTAACAGGTGGTGCGGGCTACATTGGCAGCCACACCCTCATCGAGTTAGACAAGGCAGGCCACAGCGTGGTTGTAGTCGATAACTTCTACAATTCCCAGCCTGAAGCCATTCGTCGCGTCGAGCAAATCATCGGCCACAAGGTCATCTTTATTGAAGCCGACATTCGCGATTGCGAAGCTATGGACAAGGTCTTCACGGAGCACAAAATAGATGCTGTCATCAACTTCGCAGGCCTCAAAGCCGTGGGCGAATCCGTTGCCAAGCCTCTTATGTACTACGAAACAAACATGAACGGCGTGTTCGTTCTCATTGACGTCATGCAGAAGCACGGTTGCAAGAACATCATCTTCTCTTCTTCTGCAACGGTTTATGGTGATCCTGCCATTATTCCCATTACAGAAGAATGTCCCAAGGGCCAGTGCACCAATCCTTACGGCTGGACGAAGTCTATGATTGAACAGGTACTGATGGACGTTCAGAAGGCCGATCCCGAGTGGAACGTCGTGCTCCTTCGTTATTTCAACCCTATTGGCGCTCATGAGTCGGGACTGATTGGCGAGAACCCCAACGGCATTCCCAACAACTTGATGCCATATATCACACAAACTGCCATTGGCATTCGCAAGGAGCTTGGTGTCTTTGGCAATGACTATGACACACACGATGGAACCGGCGTTCGCGACTACATCCATGTCGTTGATCTTGCCAATGGTCACGTTTGTGCACTCAAAGCCATTCAGGAGAACAAGGGTCTTGCCATTTACAACCTCGGAACAGGTCACGGCTACTCCGTCCTTGACGTCGTCAAAGCCTTCGAGAAGGCCAACGGTCTCAAGGTTCCATATGCAATCAAGCCCCGTCGCCCAGGTGACATCGCCACTTGTTATTGCGACCCAGCAAAGGCAAAGCGCGAGCTGGGCTGGGAGGCCAAGTTCGGCATCGAAGAGATGTGTCGCGACTCATGGCGTTTCCAGAAGAATAATCCAAACGGATACGAATAATCATCTAAAACTTAATAACTACACAAATGAAGCGTTCTATTATCTCTTTCATGACACTCTGCTTCGCATTAATGGCAACAGCAGAGCCCATTGGTAAGCAAGCTGCGCTTTATACAGCAAAGGCTTATATGCTTGCTAAAGGCAAGAGCATTAATCAGGCACAAACGCCCTTCAAGGCTCATAGCAATGCCACTTCGAACGGTCAGGAAGACACTTACTACTATGTCTTCAACGCAGGAGACAATGGTGGATACGTCATCGTCTCTGGCGACGACCGCGTAGAGCCCATCCTCGGATACGTCGACCATGGTTCGTTCGACCCCGACAACATCCCAGAAAACATGCGAGAATTGTTGCAGATGTATACCAACGAAATTAAGTTTGTCATCGACAACAACATCCAGCCCGACGATCCTCGCATCAAGAAACGTAACAAAGTCGCAGGAACACGTCATAGCGTTGGCGAAATGCTGACAACTCGTTGGAACCAGGGCAGGCCCTACAACATCACTTGTCCCGATTACTATTTGGAGGACGACAAGGAGGAGTCAACCCCCCTGCCCAAAAGAAGCGGTCCAGCAACTGGTTGTACTGCAACGGCGATGGCACAGGTCATGTACTTCTACAGATATCCTGAAAAGATTAAGAAGCTCATTCCGAGCTACTCCATCACATATTGGTCGAAAAAAGACGGTTCGTCAAAGACCGTCAACATCCCTGCCATTCCACGAAACACAGTTATCAAGTGGGACGATATGCGCGACACTTATTCTTGGGAAGACGGACACGTAGCAAATGCTCAGGACTCGGCCGTTGCTAACCTGATGCGTTATTGCGGACAAGCCGTTACCATGCACTATGGTCCCTCTTCTGGTGCTAACTTCAGTGCTGAAGCCTATATCGAATACTTCGGATTCGACCAGAGAGCATGGGTTGGCGAACGTTACAACTTTAGTATCGACGAATGGTTTAATTTGATTTACAACGAAATTGACCAAGGCTATCCCGTCCTTATCTCTGGTTTCTCTTCCGGAGGTGGTCACGCATTTGTGATTGACGGCTTCGACGGTGATAATCTCTTCCATCTCAACTGGGGCTGGGGCGGCGGCAGCAATGGCTGGTTCCTCGTCGGCATCCTGAATCCTGGTGATAACAGCGGAATTGGTGCAAGTAGCAGCAGCGACGGATATAGCATGAGCCAACGCGCACTCTTCAACCTTCGCCTTCCGCGCACACCTAAGTCCGAAGGATATCTTACCGTTAGCGATGCTTCTATCTACAACAATACAAGCATCAGGGTTAAGTACACAAACAGAACCGGTTCGTCGAACAGCTTCCATTCAGGCATTGTCATGCTCGACGAGAACGGCGAGCTCGCGCTTGTTGGCGATAAGCAAAACATCAACGGCTTAGCAAACAACGCGACAGCCACGAAGACCTTCCAGATTGCAGGGCATCTTCCTGAAGGCATCTACAAGCTCTCTCCTGCAAGCAAACCATCCAAAAGCGAGGAGTGGCAGGCTGAATACGACTTCAAGACACAGTACATCGAGGCCGTAGTCGATAGCACTGACCAAGTTATCCTGAGCTTCAAGAAGCCCATTCCCACCAATGAGAGCATAGTAGTCGATACCATCGTCTTCCCTGGCACACGTATCGTCGGAAAGGAACAGGAAGTCAAAGTCACCTTCCGTAACGAAGGCAAGGAGTACTTCAAGACCATCTATCTCCTCGCAAGCAAGACACAAGAGAAAGTCTATACCAAGAGCAAGTCCCAAGTTGCCATTCATGCCGGAGAGACGCTCGACATCTCCTACTTCTTCAAACCCGAAGAGACAGGTACCTACAACCTCTGGCTCGCTACCGACGACAAGGGTAACAACGTCATTGGAGAAGGCACGATGGAAATAATCGAAGAATCGCAAGCCTCTAAAGCAGATCTCACCGTCACATCCTACACCATCACAAATCTTGTCAACAACTACATCTACGGTAAGACGATGGTCGGGCAGGCTAAAATCAGGAACAACAAGAGCGAGGAGTACAAAGGAAGAGTCAAATTACAAATCTGGACACAGTACAATGGTCAAGGTTCAGCTTGGAGTGGCTCGACCCACACCTACGACGTTGATATCATGGGTGGAAAAATCGCTACCATCGACTTCCAGTTCGACGGGCTCGGCGAGAACAACAAGTACTACCTTGCCGCATCCTATGGCAATCAGGACGGCTCTCTCGGCAATGGCGGCGTTTGGGACCTTGGAGGCTGGACGGTCAAAGCCGGTATCGCTTGCTGGAAAAACGACGGCACACTGACCGGTAAAGAGTACAAATCGTCGATGACCACATCCGCCACCTTCTGCGGCATCCTGGCCGATTGCAGCAAGAGGATAACGCGAATGTCGGGAAACAAAAACCCCAACACCATCTACGCCTTTGGTGAGAACATGGAACCGCCAGCAACTCTTGTCGACCACAACCTCGTGCATGGCAAACACGCCAACCACATCAACCTCGTCAACGACCAGCCCTACTATCTCCCTGCTACGTTCAGGGCTGATACAGCAACCTACACCTACACCTTCGCCGAGACAGAAGACGGAACACGCTGGCATGCCTTCACAATGCCATTCGCCGTCGATTCCATCTTCCTCGACGGTGCAGAGGTCACTCTCGACGATACACTCAACCACTTCTGGATCTACGAGTTCGCTAAGGAAAGCTTCAATGGTGACGTTGTCTTCAAGCCTGCCCAAAAACTCCGTAGCGGCACTCCCTACATCATCGCTGGTGACCATAAGATGGCAGGTCGCTCACTCGTCTTCCGAGCATACAACGTGCCCTTCTACAAGTCCGGAACAGACCAGATGGTCGTAACGTCCGCCAATTACAAGTTCCACGGCAACACGTTCGCTCCGAAGCTCAAGAACATCTACCTCCTCAATGAAGCAGGAACAGCATTCGAGTACACCACCGTAATAAAGACACTCGACGCAATGGCATCCTACTTCACCACAGAGCTCCCCGACAGCCTTATGCCAGAGAGCATCGTTCTGCCCGAAATTCCAGTTGCACCTGTTCGTAAGATAACGCTCGACGAGATGGCAACAGGACCCATCGTAGCCGGCACATACGATGAGCTCACACTCTGTCGCACCTATGAAACAGGACTGAACACCGTCTGTCTGCCCTTCCAGATCGACGACGTGACAAGCGTTTTCGGTGAAGGCATTCAGGCATACACCTTCTACGGTCTCTCGTCCAACTACATCGAGTTCATCAAAGCCGACACACTTGCCGCAGGAATACCCTTCATCATCCTCGTACCCGAGCTAGAAGCTACAGCCGAAGCAGGCATACCCTCGACCATCGTCCTCGAAGACATCACCATCGACGAGACGAGTGTTCAGGCAGGTTTTGTAGAACACTCTTCAACCATCTTCCAGGGTACCTACGCCCCCATTGTCGCAGCCGAGCAGCAGAACGTCATTTATGGCGTAGCAGTTGACGGAGCAACGTTCATGCTCGAAGGTCAAGACCAAGTCAACGGCTTCCATGCATACCTCCGCTTACCCGAGAACGCAGAGGCTATGACCATACGCCTCTGGGACGACCCGACAGGCATTAGGAGAATTGACAATGGAGAATGGGGAATGGAGAATGCCATCTTCAACCTCGCAGGTCAGCGTCTCCAGAAGATGCAGAAGGGCGTTAACATCGTGAACGACAGAAAAGTACTGAAATAACGCAAAGGCAAGCCGAAAGTTCAATGAGCCTCGGCTAAGCCACACACTCAGCGTGCCTCGTCAATCCGACGGGGCACGTTTCGTTTCTGACACCGCAAGCGGAATTTCAAACGCCGCACGCGGGGATGGTCATCGCCGCACGCGGAAATTGCAATCGCCGCACGCGGCGTTTGAAATCACCCTGTAGGGCATTTTTTCCTGCGGAGGCAGATTAGTTCATTTTTTCAATTCTCAATTTTTAATTTTCAATTAAAATCCGTACCTTTGCAGCGAAAAAGACAAAACTGACAACATCATGAAGAAGATTTCACTACTCTTATGCTTGCTCTGCTGCGTTATGGCTTCAGCAGAACCGCTCGGCAAAAAGGCTGCACTCTACACCGCCAAGGCGTATATGACAGCAAAGGGAAAGACTGTGCTGACTCCTGCCCGCACTCGAGCCAACAGCCAAAACGGCACCTCCGCAAACCAAGAGGAGGAGTATTACTATGTCTTCAATGCAGGTAACGATGGCGGCTATGTTATCGTCTCGGGCGACGACCGAGTAGAACCGATTCTTGGCTATGTGGATCAGGGCTCCTTCGACCCCGACAATATCCCCGAGAACATGCGCTCGTGGCTGCAGTTCTATGCCGACCAGATAAAGTTCATCATCGATAACGACATCCAGCCTGGCGACCCTCGAATTCAGAAGCGCAACAAGGTGCAGAGTACGAAACACAGCATCCCAGAACTGATGAAATCGCGCTGGAACCAAGGGAATCCCTACAACCTCACTTGCCCGAAATACTACAAGGGCGACGGTACTCAGCATTATTCGGCATCAGGTTGTGCCGCTACAGCTATGGCGCAAGTCATCAACTTTTATAAGTATCCAGAAAAGCTGAAGGCACAGATTCCGGCTCACTCCAGGACTTATACGCTCGACGACGGCACAACAAAGACTGTTACGGCAAAGGCTGTGCCCAGAAACACGAAGATTGACTGGGAGAACATGCGCGACACATACAGTTGCGGCAGCGACCATGAGCACGACAAACCCGATACAGCCGTTGCGAACCTGATGCTCTATTGCGGTCAGGCCCTCAAAATGGGTTGGGGAGCATCATCGGGTGCCGATACGTCGAAGTCGAGAGACGCGCTGGTCAACTATTTCGGTTTCGACGCAAGAGCCTTCTGGGCAAGCCGTCCGAGCTATACCATCGACGAGTGGTTCAACATGCTCTACGATGAGATGGAAGCAGGCTACCCCGTCCTCTATCGTGGTCACAGCTCAGGTGGCGGACATGCCTTTGTCATCGACGGCTTCGACGGAGAAGAGCTCTTCCACGTGAACTGGGGCTGGGGAGGTGGCAGCAACGGCTGGTTCCTCATCAGTATCCTCAATCCAGGCGATAACTCAGGTACCGGTGCAAGCAGCAGCAGCGACGGCTACAGCATGACTCAGGGCGGTTGCTTCAACCTCCGCACTCCGAATTCGCCTAAGGGAGAGTACCTTACAATCAGCGACGTATCCATCTCCGGCACAACTATCAAGGCAAAGTTCACGAACAAGACAGGTGCGAAAGCCAGCTTCCACACGGGCATTGTCAGGCTCGACGAGAATGGCGAACTGGCATTAGTTGGAACGAGGTTGACCATTTCGGGCTTGGCTGACGGTAATTCGCAGACAAAAACGTTCCAGATTTCAGGAAAACTTCCTGAGGGCACCTACAAGCTCTCGCCTGCTTGCAAACCAATTAAAAGCGAGGTCTGGCATACAAAATACAACTTGAACGACGAGTACATCGAAGCCATTGTGGACACTACAGGCACAACTCTCATCTACCCCTACCCGACCTACGAAAGCATAAGCATCGACACCATCACTTTCCCGGGAACGCGTATTGCCGGTAAGGAACAGGAGGTAAAGGTGAGGTTCCGTAACGATGGCAAGGAATTCTTCAAGACCGTCTATTTCCTGGCAAGCAAAACACAGACGAAGATATACACCGAAAGCAAGTCGCAGGTTGCAGTTCGCTCGGGCGAAACGGTCGATGTGTCGTACTTCTTCAAACCCGAAGAGACGGGCACCTACAACCTTTGGTTCGCTACCGACGACAAAGGCAACAACGTCATCGGAACAGGTACAATGGAAGTCATTTCTGAAGAGGAAGCCACTCAGGCAAGCCTGGCTATCTCGTCTTACACCATAACGAATGGTGCAAACGACATTGCATACGGCAAACGTCTCATCGGAAAAGCTGTCATCAAGAACAATGGAACGGAGGACTATCACGGAGGCATCAAGCTACAGCTCTGGAGCCAGAAGATAGGCAACAACACAGCATACAGCGGCCCTACACGCTCGTTCCAAGTTGACATCATCAAAGGCAAGACGGCTACGGTCGATTTCGAATACGATGGTCTCAGCGAAGGCTACTACTATCGCTTCAAGGCAATGTACACCAATCAGGACGGCACATTGGGCAGCGGCGGTATCTGGGACCACAAGTTCGAGATGAAAGCCGGAGTGCTGCTCTGGAAGGCTGATGGAACCGTAACAGGTAAGGCTCACAGCTCTTCAATGTCCACCGGTACAACAAATGTCGGCTTCTATGCAGACTGCAACAAGATTACGCGTCTATCGCTCAACAGAGGCAATCGCAACGTCATCTATGCATTCGCACCAGGTATGGATTTACCAAAGGTGAACGACGAATTTAATGCTGTCGTAGGCAGTCACGCCGACCGCATCGAATTGGTCAACGACAAGGCTTACTACATCCCCATCAGTTTCGATGCCGACAGCGCTTCATTCACCTACACCTTCCCCGAAACAGAAAACGGAACAAAGTGGCACGCCTTTACGATGCCATTCAAGCCCGACTCCATCTATATCGATGACCAACTCGTCGAGCTCAACGATTCACTCACACACTTCTGGATCTACGAGTTCACAGCCGAGGGCAGCAATGGCGAAGCTATCTTCAGACCTGCTCTGGAGCTTCGAAGCGGCACACCTTACATCATCGCTGCCGACTCCACTATGGCAGGTCGGTCAATTGTTTTCCGCTCGATTGGTAGTGTTCCGTTCTTCAAGACAGGCTCCGATAAGATGCTCGTCACATCGCCCAGCTTCAAGTTCCACGGCAACACGTTAGCTCCGAAGCTCAAGGAAGTCTACGTCTTGAACGAAGATGGCACAGCCTTCGAGTACACCTCGGTTATGAAAACACTTGAGGCAATGGCTCCATACTTCACTACAACCCTCGACGAAAGCACGGCTCCAACTTCCATCGTCCTGCCCGATATTCCTGTCAGCCTCGACGTAGAAGACCCAACTGGCATCGTTCCGCCATACATCGCAACAGAAGAAAAGGGAGCCATCTATAACCTTTCGGGTCAGCGTCTCCAGAAGATGCAGAAGGGCATCAACATCGTAAACGGTAAAAAGATATTTATCAGATAATCAAACACTAACATGGTAGAGACTACAAACATAGTTGAAGAGAAGAAGAGCCTCAATTTCATTGAGCAGAAGGTAGAGAACGATTTGGCTGAAGGCAAGAATGGAGGACGCATTCAGACGCGTTTCCCACCCGAACCGAACGGCTATCTCCACATCGGACACGCAAAAGCGATTGCCCTCGACTTTGGCATCGCCGAGCAATATGGTGGCAAGTGCAACCTGCGTTTCGACGATACAAACCCGATAAAGGAAGACACCGAGTACATCGAGAGCATTGAGAACGATATCAAATGGCTGGGCTTCCAATGGGACAACGTGTATTATGCGAGCGATTACTTCCAGGAGCTATGGGACTTTGCCGAGTGGCTCATCATGCAGGGACGTGCCTATGTTGACGAGCAGAGCGCTGAAGTTATTGCTCAGCAAAAGGGAACGACGACGAAGCCAGGCACCAACAGTCCTTTCAGAGACCGTCCTGCTGAGGAGAGCCTCAAGTTGTTCCGCTTCATGAACAGCGGCGAAGCAACTCCTGGCACACTCGTGCTTCGTGCCAAAATCGATATGGCTCACCCGAACATGCTCTTCAGGGATCCCCTGCTCTATCGTGTCATGAACATCCCACACATTCGTACAGGCAACAAATGGAATGCTTATCCGATGTACGACTTCACCCACGGACAGAGCGACTACCTTGAGGGTGTGACACATAGCCTTTGCACGTTGGAATTCGTGGAACATCGTCCCCTCTACGACCTCTTCGTAACTTGGATGAAGGAGTACAAGGGCGAGACCGACAACATTGAGGACAATCGCCCTCGCCAAACGGAGTTCAACAAGTTGAACCTCAGCTACACACTCATGAGCAAACGCAATCTTCTGGCTCTCGTCAAGGAAGGTCTCGTGAGTGGATGGGACGATCCTCGAATGCCAACCATTTGCGGCTTCCGTCGTCGCGGGTATAGTCCCGAAAGCATTCGTGGCTTCATCAAGAAGATAGGCTACACCACCTTCGATGCCCTCAACGAGATGGCGCTCCTGGAGAGTGCTGTTCGCGAGGACTTGAACAGCCGTGCCATTCGAGTTAGCGCTGTCCTCAACCCCGTTAAGGTCGTCATCACGAACTATCCGGAAGGTCAAGTCGAGGAACTAACCGCTATCAACAACCCTGAGAACGAAGCCGATGGAACGCACAAGGTTGCTTTCAGCCGCGAGATTTGGATTGAGCGCGACGACTTCCAGGAAGAGGCAGAGAAGAAGTTCATGCGTCTCGCTCCAGGCAAGGAAGTGCGTCTGAAGAACGCATATATAATAATGTGTACAGGTTGCACGAAGGATGCTGATGGAAATGTCGTGGAGATTCAATGTACCTACGACCCCGAAACTCGTAGCGGAATGCCTGGAGCAGACCGAAAGATCAAGGGAAAGACCTTGCATTGGGTAAGTTGCCAGCACGCTGTAAAAGCCGAAGTTCGCCTCTACGACAGGCTTTGGAAGGTGGAGAACCCTCGTGATGAACTTGCTGCCATTCGCGAAGCTCAGGATTGCGATGCTGTGACTGCCATGAAGCAAATCATCAACCCCGACAGCCTCACAGTCCTCAAGGACTGCTACATCGAGGAGTTCGCAGCCACAATGAAGCCTCTCTCCTACCTCCAGTTCCAGCGAATCGGCTACTTCAACGTCGATACAACCAGCACCCCAGAGCACCTCGTCTTCAACAAGACCGTAGGACTCAAGGACACCTGGGCAAAGAAGTGAGCAAACACAACGTAGTTAAAATGCAAAAACAACGTGTTGAGTTGACAAACTCGACGTGTTAAGTTGACAAACTCGACGTGTTAAGTTGACCGACTCACCCTGTTAAATTTCTCAAAGCGACATTGGACGACAGCAACAAATACTATCAGTCTCGGCATTTCTTAAGGCTTCTTCATCGTTACGAGAAAGCTATTTCCGAGGGTCATGTGCCTTATCTCGAGGCAGATGAGTTGACCGATATTGCCGAGTATTACATGACAGGAAAGCAGGATGCAAAGGCGAATCAAGCCATCAAAGCTGCCCTCGACATGCACCCCGATAGTGTCGACCCGCAAATCTTCCTGGCTCGACAGCGTATGTTCTACGGCAAACTCGACGAAGCACGCAGCATCATCGACGGCATCACCGAGCAGGACGACTGCGAAGTCATCTACATCCGAGCTGAGCTGCTCATCAAAGAAGGCCGTCCCGACAAGGCTTCCGACTTCCTCCAACAGCAACTGCCGCAGATGCAGGACAGCCTCGACACCTATCTCTACGACTGCACATCCATCTTCATGGACTACGACCAGTGGGACTTTGCACAGGAATGGCTCGAACAACTCCAGGACTCCTTCCCCACACATCCG
>Ga0310695_10006683_pt1 | contig 18870 bp, 12 predicted proteins | sample RumenRJG_04DNA_FD_203882 | JGI IMG/M metagenome (GOLD analysis project Ga0310695, IMG submission 203882) | Bovine rumen microbial communities from Lethbridge, Alberta, Canada - RJG_04 (v2) (version 2) | ecosystem: Host-associated > Mammals > Digestive system > Stomach > Rumen | place: Canada...
GACGTGGACACTTTGCGCCAGATGATCAGTCACAGCCTCCCTCAAGCATTCAACTCCCTCATCACTCTGACCATCACCTTTGCCAGCATGATTGTGATGAGTGTTCCCATGACATTGTTGTCAATCGTTATGGCCTTGATCATGGCCTGGTCCACGACCTATCTGGGCAAGCGATCCCGCAAGCACTTCAGGGTACAACAGCAGAAACTAGCCGAGGTCAACGGCTTCATCGAGGAAATGATGACCGGCCAAAAAGTCGTCAAGGTCTTTTGTCACGAGGATGAGGCCATCAAGCAGTTTGAGGTCATCAATGAGCAATTGCGCAGCAACACCTATGACGCCAACCGCATCGGCAACATCGTCATGCCCGTCAATGGCAACCTGGGGCACCTGAGTTATGTGCTCATGGGCGTGCTGGGCGCCGCCCTCATCATCGGCGGTCACAGTGGCATGACACTCGGCACACTGGTGGCTTTCCTCACGCTAAACAAGAGTTTTGCCCGCCCCATCGCCAGCATCAGTCAGCAGATCAACAGTGTGCTGAACGCCTCGGTGGGCGCCGACCGCGTCTTCAAGATCAACGACGAGACAACCGAACCCGATGCCGGTCAGGTCAAACTGGTCAACGCCAAGCGTGGCGAGGACGGCCTGTTGCACCCGTGTAACCATCACACGGGCATCTGGGCATGGAAGATTCCTCAAGAAGACGGCAAGACGCGATATGTCAAGGTGGCCGGTGGCGTCAAGTTCAACGATGTGGACTTCGGCTACAACGAGGAGAAGCAAGTGCTGTTTGACATCGACATCGACGCCATGCCCGACCAGAAAATCGCCTTTGTTGGCGGCACTGGAGCAGGAAAAACGACCATTACCAACCTGATTAACCGTTTCTATGACATCCAGGACGGTAAGGTGACGCTCGACGGCATCAGCATCAACGACATCAGCAAGCGAGACCTGCGCCACGGCATGGGCATGGTGCTGCAGGAGACCCACCTGTTCACGGGCACCGTGCTTGACAACATCCGCTATGGCCGGCTCGATGCCACCGACCAGGATTGCATCGAAGCCGCCAAACTCGTTAATGCCGACAGTTTCATCCGGCGCCTGAGTGACGGTTACCACACCGTACTCAATGCCGATGGCGGCAACCTGAGCCAGGGCGAACGCCAGTTGCTGGCCATCGCCCGCGCCGCCGTTGCCGATCCGCCCATCCTCATCCTTGACGAGGCAACCAGCAGCATCGACACCCGCACCGAGACCCTCGTGCAGCGCGGCATGGACTCACTGATGAAAGGGCGCACCACATTTGTCATCGCCCATCGCCTCTCTACCGTGCGCAACAGCGACTGCATCATCGTTCTCGAGAAAGGCCGCATCATCGAGCGCGGCACCCACGACGAACTCCTCGCCCAGCATGGCAAGTACTACCAACTCTACACCGGCGGAGAAATCGCGTAAAAACAACAAGACTTTTTTAAAGAGATGTCGCCCCAATAGGTGGATAAAGCCATTGGGGCGACCATTGTATTATATGCCCGCTTGACATCCAAGATGTCTTATTCCACAAGAATCTGTTGATATAGATGCTTTTTGATGGTATCAAAAACATTTATTTCGCTATTTCGCTGCCAGTAAATGAAAAAAACACTACCTTTGCAGATTGAATAAACTTGGTGGCACCTCAGCAAATGACACCCATATCATTGCCCCTGGTGAGCACAAGTTTTGGAATCAGAACTTATTAACCGACTAGACATAAAACATTACACATGGCAAAGAAATTGACTGACCGAGTGACTTGGGTCGGAAAGGTGGACTGGGAACTGAAGCGTTTCCATGGTGACGAATTGTCCACACACCGTGGCTCGAGTTACAATTCCTACTTGATTCGTGACAAAAAGAACGTGCTCATCGACACTGCATGGCTCCCTTACAGTCGCGAGTTTGTGGCCAACCTCAAGCAGGAGATTGACCTGAACAAGATTGACTATATCGTGATGTGCCACAACGAGATTGACCACAGCGGTGCTCTCGTGGACCTGATGCGCGAAATCCCCGACACACCCATCTATTGCACAGCCAAGGGCGAAGCCATCATCCGCGGTCACTATCACCAGGACTGGAACTTCGTGAACGTCAAGACGGGTGACACTCTGGAACTGGGCGATACTACGTTGACTTTTATCGAGGCTACGATGTTGCACTGGCCCGACACGATGTTCTGTTACCTGAGTGGCGAGGAAATCCTGTTCAGCAATGACGGCTTCGGCCAGCACTATGCCACCGAGTCGCTCTATGACGACCAGGTGTGCATGGACGAGGTGCTGCAGGAGGCCGAGAAATACTATGCCAACATCCTTGCGCCCTTCAGCCCGCTGGTGGCTCGCAAGGTGAAGGAAATCCTGGGCATGAACCTGCCCGTGAAGATGATTTGCCCCAGTCACGGCATCATCTGGCGCAACAATCCTGGCTTGATTATCGAGAAGTACCAGCAGTGGAGCGATGCCTACCAGGAGGACCAGGTGACCATCGTCTATGATACCATGTGGCAGAGCACCCGCCTGATGGCCCAAGCCATTGCCGATGGCATCCGCCAGCAGTCGCCCTCGACAACCGTTAAGATCTACAATGCGGCCCAGAACGACAAGAACGACATCCTCACCGAGGTCTTCCACTCGCGTGCCGTGCTCGTAGGTTCTCCCACCATTAACAATGGCTACAGTTATGCCATCGCTGGCATTCTGGAGATGTTGAAGGGCATGAAACTCAAGAAGAAAAAAGGTGCCGCCTTCGGCAGTTACGGCTGGAGCGGCGAGGGCATCAAACTCATCACCGAGCACCTCAAGTCCGCAGGCATCGAACCCGTGAACGACGGCATCCGCACCCTGTGGGTACCCGAGCAGGACGCTCTGGAACAGTGCCGTGAATTCGGCCGCGAGTTTGCCAAGGCGCTCTAATCCTCCTCAATAAACCGAAAGAATTTACAACTCAATAACCAATTTACTTTTTTAAAGAAAACGCAATGAACAAAGTCGTTAGTAAAGAGCAGTTTTCTGCTAACGTGACTAAACTTGTCGTTGAGGCTCCCCTCATCGCCAAGTCGCGCCGCGCCGGTCACTTCGTGATCGTCCGCGCTGGCGAAAAAGGAGAACGTATCCCCTTGACAATTGCCGACAGCGACCCCAAGGCTGGCACCATCACGCTGGTTATCCAGAGTGTGGGCGACAGCACGCGCAAGATTTGTGCCTTGGAGCCGGGTGAATGTCTGCATGACGTGGTGGGTCCCCTGGGCCAGGCCACTCACATTGAGAAGTATGGCACCGTGCTGTGTGCCGGTGGTGGTGTGGGTACCGCTCCCCTGCTGCCTATCATCCGTGCCATGAAGGAGGCTGGCAACCGCGTGATCAGCGTGCTGGCAGGCCGCACCAAGGATCTGATCATTCTCGAGGACGAGGTGCGCGCATCCAGCGACGAGACCATTATCATGACCGATGACGGCAGTTATGGCAACAAGGGTGTTGTCACTGTCGGCATGGAGGAAGTGCTCAAGCGTGAGCATGTGGACTATTGCTTGACCATCGGTCCCGCCATCATGATGAAGTTCTGTGCCCTGTTGACCAAGAAATATGAGGTGCCCACCGAGGCATCGCTCAACGCTATCATGGTTGACGGTACCGGCATGTGCGGCGCTTGCCGCGTGACCGTGGGTGGCAAGACACGCTTCGTTTGCGTCGAGGGCCCCGAGTTCAATGCCCACGAGATAGATTTTGACGAGTTGATGATGCGCTTGAAAGGTGCGCAATAATTAATATAGTTAACAGAAAGAAATGGAACAGAATAATATGGATCCGCGTAATGAACAATGGCGCATCGACTTGCGTAACTCTAAGACTCCCAAGGAGCGCACCGCTATCCCCCGCGTGGAAATGCCGCAACTCGATCCCAAGTACCGTATCACCTGCAACGAAGAGGTAAACCAGGGCATCAGCGCCGAGCAGGCAGTTGTTGAGGCCAGCCGTTGCCTGGATTGCGCCAACCCCCAGTGTGTGACCGGTTGCCCCGTTAACATCAATATTCCCACCTTTATCAAGAACATCGAGCGTGGAGAGTTCGGCGAGGCCGCCGCAACACTGAAGATGACCAGTTCGCTGCCCGCCGTGTGTGGCCGCGTGTGCCCCCAGGAGAAGCAGTGCGAGTCGCGTTGCATCCACACCAAGATGAAACACCCGGCCGTAGCCATTGGTTACCTGGAGCGCTTTGCCGCCGACTGGCAGCGCGACAACCTGCCTCAGGAGGTGCCCGCAATGGCTCCCGCCAACGGCATCAAGGTCGCTGTTATCGGTAGTGGTCCCTCGGGACTGTCGTTTGCCGGCGACATGGCCAAGAAGGGCTTCAGCGTGACCGTGTTTGAGGCACTGCACGAGATTGGCGGCGTGTTGAAATATGGTATTCCCGAGTTCCGTCTGCCCAACCACATCGTGGATTATGAGATCGAGGGCTTGAGAAAGATGGGTGTTGAGTTCGTCAAGGACTGCCTGGTGGGCAAGACCATCAGTTATGAGGACCTGCACGAGATGGGTTTCAAGGGCGTGTTTGTCGGCAGTGGTGCCGGTTTCCCGCGCTTCATGAACATCCCCGGTGAGAACCTCAACGGCATCATGTCGAGTAACGAGTACCTGACACGCATCAACCTGATGGAAGCCGGCCGCGGTGGCGATACCCCCGTGCTGCGCGGCAAGACCATCGCCGTCATCGGTGGCGGTAACACCGCTATGGACTCGACCCGAACCGCCCTGCGCATGGGCACCGAGCGCGTAATCCTCATCTATCGCCGCAGCGAGGAGGAGATGCCCGCCCGTCGCGAGGAAATCGGCCACGCCAAGGAAGAGGGCGTCGAGTTCATGACCCTGCACAATCCCATCGAGTACATCGGTGACGACAAGGGTCGTGTGGTAGCCATGCGCGTGCAGAAGATGGAACTGGGTGAGCCCGACGCTTCGGGTCGCCGCAGCCCTGTGCCCGTCGAGGGTGCCATCGAGGAAATTCCCGTCGATCTGGTGATTGTAGCAGTGGGTGTGTCACCCAACCAACTCGTTCCCCGTTCGATACCCGGACTGGACATCAGCAAGCGCAACACCATCGTTGTCAACGAGGAAACCATGCAGTCATCGGTTGGCGACCTCTATGCCGGCGGTGACATCGTGCGTGGTGGCGCAACCGTTATCCTCGCCATGGGCGACGGCCGTCGTGCCGCCCTCAACATGGCCAAGGAACTGCTGGGCGAATAATTATCGCTCCTACCGACTCATCACTGTGGGTAATGATCCCGAATGGGATTGTTGCCCACAGTTTTGTATAGGCTCACGGCTTGGCGATGTAGGGACAGCGTTTCAGCAACATGCCGGGATTGGGATGATAAGCATGACGGGGAAGTTGATAATTGTGCGTTGGCAGGTGGGTGATTGATAACATTTCCATAATCTAATGTAGAATGATTTTTTAAGTGTAAGAGTACGGTGCTCTTAATCAAGGGGATAACTGTAAATCTATATAACTCTTGCCTGAAATAATCTGCTGCAAAAGTACATCTTTTTTCAATTCCAGCAAAAAATAAGCCGAAAAACAATTACCTTTGCAGTGAATGAACGATAATAGAACGCGAAGCATTGCTGTGATGCTTGCGGCAATTGCCGTGAGCGTGTTTTTGTGTGCCTGTGGAGGGCGCAAGGAGATGAGCAACCGCGTCATTGTCCAGAACGAAGTGTTCACCCTGACCAGCGACAGCATCATCGAGGACACCGTGTTTGCCTGTGTGCTGCCATCAGGCAATATCAAGTCCAACATCACTACATCCCGACTTGACAGCCTGTATTCCCACATTGATTCGGGTCGAGTGCGCTTTGTAAAGGACAGGCCCTTGAGAATCCGGGACAAACGCCCCGTGAACATACCCGAATACAAGAGCGAGCAGCCCTTGGTTGACGCTCTATATAATATGTCGGTTGACAATATCGCCGACGCTGTTGACAAAACCGGGCGCTTCATTCCGTCGCAGAAGAACTACAGTCGTCTGTATTGCTCAATATACTTGTCTCTAGCCGCACTCAAGCCCCACCAGTCAATGGCGACCCTGCGTTCAATCGTTGACCCTGACAGCATCATCATGCAGCGTGAAGGGCAATGGCCCGTGGTGAGTGACCACATCGGTTGGGTCACTGCCGCATGGGAAGTCTATAAGGTAACAGGAGACCGCCAGTGGCTGTCCTATTGCCAGCGGGTGGTTGAGAAGACACTGAATATCAACCGACAGGTACTGCTTGACCACGAGTTGAATCTTATTCATGGCGCTGGTTACACCTCGTCAAGGCCCATCGGGGTGCGCCGGATGACGTGGATGGGTTACAATGACCTGTTTGCCTGCATGTCACTGGGCAACAATATCTTGACAGGCAACGCCTATGCTATTCTTGCCGACATGTGCGACGAATTGGGCATCAAGAATGATTACCAGAAGGATGCCCAGCGCATCAAGGATGCCATCAACCAGCACTTGTGGAACGAGGACAAGGGATTTTACAGTTCTTTCCTCTATGGTATGGCCTATCACAGGCAATCACCGTTGACCGATAACACATCGCAGGCCATGTGTGTGTTATGGGGCATTGCCGATGACAATAGGGCCGAAAACCTCATTGCCCACACTCCAGTGTCGGACATGGGGGTGAATGTATCCTATCCCACATCCAACCCTATCGAGCCATTTTTTGTCAACTCCTCATGGGCGACTACCCAGGCCATGTGGAATATCGCAGCCGCATGGGTCGGCAACGAGAACGCCTTGAGGCGTGGCTTGGGAGCCCTCTATCGCGCCCAGGCCCTGTACCAGTCCCATGGCATCCACATGCAGGGTGTCGAGACCGATCATCTGGGAACCAGCGCGTCGGACGCCGCAATGGTCCTGCGTGTATTGATGGGCATGAACTTCAAGTCCGAGGGTATAGAGTTCACCCCGATGGTACCCAACTGCATGCCTGGCAAAAAGACACTCAAGGGGGTGAATTACCGTAATGCGGTACTCGACATCACCATCACGGGGACAGGTAATGAGGTTCTCTCGATTACCGATAATGGGCACACACTGGAAAGCCCCTTTATTCCCCGGAATATCAATGGACGCCATCACATCGTAATCGAGTTAGAACCGACCGAGCGCACCTCGCAGCACGTGACCATCCACCATGGTGAGGCCGTCCTGCCCCCCACCCCATCTGTCACGTGGTCGGGCGACAGCGGTTATATTGTGGACTTCATTCCAGGCACGCCCTACCGCTTATCGGTCAACGGCCACTTGAGTTCACTCAACGATTCGGCATTTGCTTTGCCCAAGTCCGAAAACTTTGCCGAGTTCACGGTGGAAATTGCCGGCAAGTATGGCAACGGATTCATTTCCAAGCCCTTGTTCTATTTTGGCCTAACACCGCAAGTGGCTTTCTTTCCCGAGAACACGGGTAGCGACAGCACCAGCATCACGGTAAGCGTGGCCGAGGGCGGTGAATACCTGCTGGATGTGGGGTACCACGCCACGGGCACGCTCGACGTGCGCCGCGTGAGCGCCAACAGCCACCCGATGGGCACCATCGTCATGGCCAGTACCGTATCAACCCAGGATGACCTGTCCTACAGCAATATGTTACATATCAAATTGCTGAAAGGCAAGAATATCATCAGATTTGACCAGATCAGGCTTCCTAAGTCATTTACAACTTGTGAGCCCATCCACATGAGACTCATCAAGTACTAGGGGCGCCCGATGGACAACTATCGGATTATTAACAACCAAGCAATCATAACTAGAAATCCCAAACTATTAAAAAAGAATCGTATGAAAACCAAAATCGTCTTGATCGCAGCAATGGCTGCTGCTGCACTGACCAGTCAGGCCGACGAGGGGCGCCTGTTGCGCTTCCCTGGCACCAATGGCAGTGAAATCGCATTCAGTTATGCAGGCGACATCTACACTGTTCCCATCAGTGGAGGCACAGCCCGCAAACTTACTTCACACAATGGCTATGAGGCATTTGCACGCTTCTCGCCTGATGGACAGACCATCGCATTTACCGGCCAGTATGACGGCAACACCGAGGTGTATGTCATGCCTGCAGCAGGTGGTGAACCGCGCCGCATTACTTTCACGGCCAGCAATCCCCGCGACGACTGGGGTGACCGCATGGGTCCCAACAACATCACCATGACCTGGACTCCCGATGGCCGCGGCGTCATCTACCGCAATCGCATCAGCGACAGTTTTGACGGCAAACTGTGGTGTGCCCCCATCGATGGCAGCATGCCCAGCCAGTTGCCGTTGCCCGAGGGCGGCTTCTGCAGTTACAATGCCGATGGCACCAAGTTGGCCTATAACCGTGTCTTCCGTGAGTTCCGCACGTGGAAGTACTACAAGGGTGGTATGGCCGACGACATCTGGATCTATGACACCCAGGCCAAGACGGTGACCAACATCACCAACAACATCGCTCAAGACATTGACCCGATGTGGATTGGCGACGAGATCTACTTTATGAGCGACCGCGACAACCGCATGAACATCTTTGTGTATAACACCAAGAGCGGCACGACCCAAAAGGTCACCAACTTCACCGACTATGACGTGAAGTTTGCCAGTTGCGGTGGTGGCAAGATCGTGTTTGAGAATGGTGGTTACCTCTATGTGCTCGACCCAGTGACCAAGCGCAGCGAGAAAGTCACGGTCTATCTCAACAGCGAGAACAACTTTGCCCGCGAGGAACAGCGCAAGGTGAAAGACAACCTCACTGGCGGCAGTCTCGCGCCCGACGGCAGCCGTCTGGCCATCAGTGCACGCGGCGAGGTCTTTGACGTGCCTGCCAAGCATGGCGTTACCCGCAGCATCACCCATACACCAGGCGTTCACGAGCGCAACGCCTCGTGGAGTCCCGATGGCAAGAACATTGCCTACATCAGCGACCAGACTGGCGAGACCGAGTTGTGGATGCGCCCCGTCGGCAGTGACAAGGCCGTTCAGTTAACCCGTGATAATGACACATACATCCGTGACTTTGAGTGGAGCCCCGACGGCAGCCAAATTGTCTATACCGACCGCAAGAACCGCATGATCCTGCTCAACGTCAAGACTTTGGCCAAGCAAACCCTCATGCAGGACGAGATGGGCGAAATTCCCACTCCCTCGTTCTCGCCCGACGGCAAATGGCTCACCTACTATCGCCAGGGCCGCAACGAGTACAGTATCGTTTATCTCTACAATATTGCCCAGCGCAAGGAGTACCCGGTTACCGACCGCTGGTATGACAGCAATTCGCCCGTGTTCAGCACCGATGGCAAGTATCTGATTTTCGCCTCGGCCCGCGATTTCAATCCCATCTACAGCAGCATCGAGTGGAACTTTGCCTACCGTGACATGGAAGGCATCTACCTGGTGATGCTCTCCAAGGACACTCCCTCGCCCTTCCTCCCCCAGGATGACAAGGTAATGGCTGGCGGCGAGCAGTCCAAGGATGCTTCCAAGGATGCCCCCAAGGACAAGAAGGGTAAAGGTAAAGGCAAGACCCAGGCCGACGCCAATGCTATCAGCATCGATATCGACGGCATTGCCGACCGCATCGTCAAGGTGCCCATCGGTACCGGTAGTTACGGCAACTTTGTGTGCGACGGTTCCCACCTGTGGTACAGCGGCCGCGGCAGTGTGCGCGTGTTTGACTTCGCCGAGCAGAAGGACGAACTCGTTGCCGAACGTGCCTTCATGATACCCTCGGCCGACAAGAAGATGGCCGCCTTTGTCAAGGGAGAGGACATCTACATCGCACCACTGGCTCCCCGCAAAGCCGAACTTAGCGACAAGGTAAACCTCGATGACATGATTGCCACGGTCAACTATGACCAGGAGTGGAAGCAGATCTTCAACGAGGCCTGGCGTGCCTATCGTGACGGCTTCTACCTCGAGAACATGCACGGTGTTGACTGGCAGGCGATGCACGACAAGTATTCAGTCCTGTTGCCCTATGTCAAGAACCGTCTTGACTTGACCTATGTCATTGGTGGCATGATTGGTGAGTTGGCCGTCGGACACGCCTATGTTGACGGTGGTGACCACATCAAGGCAGATGAGCATAACATCGGTATGCTTGGAGCCGAATTGCAGCAGATTGCCGAAGGATACAAAATCACCAAGATCCTGCGCGGTGCTCCCGATCGCGAGTCACTGCGTTCGCCCCTGCTGGAGCCCGGCATGAATGTCAAGGTGGGTGATGTCATCACTGCAGTGGATGGTGTGAGCACCGCTGGTGTGGCTAACATTTATACTCTGCTGCGCGACAAGGCTGATGTCATGACCGAACTGACCCTGGGCGATGGACGCAAGGTGGTGGTCAAGCCCATCCAGGACGAGTATCCCCTGTACCACAACGAGTGGGTGCAGCACAATATCGACTACGTGAGCGAGAAGACCGGTGGCCGTGTGGGATATGTCTATATTCCCGATATGGGTCCCGAGGGCCTGCGTGAGTTCTCACGCTACTTCTTTGCGCAGACCGACAAGGAGGCCCTCATCATTGACGACCGTGGCAACGGTGGCGGCAACATCTCTCCAATGGTCATCGAGCGCCTGCTGCGTCAGCCATACCGACTGACCATGTACCGTGGCAGCAATTACAACGGTACCACGCCCGAGCGCACACTCGTCGGCCCCAAGGTGCTGCTTGTGAACAAGTACAGTGCCAGTGACGGTGACCTATTCCCATGGTCTTTCAAGGAGAACAAGATTGGTCCCGTGATCGGTACCCGCTCGTGGGGTGGCATCGTGGGCATCAGCGGCTCGCTGCCCTACATGGACGGTACCGACATCCGTGTGCCCTTCTTCACCAACTATGACACCCGCGGCAACTGGATCGTTGAGAACCATGGTGTGGATCCCGACATCCTCATCGACAATGACCCTGTACTCGAGTACCAGGGTATCGACCAGCAACTTGACAAGGCCATCGAGGTCATCCTTGAGCAACTCAAGGACCGCAAGCCCATGCCCGGCACGCCTGCACCCCGTACCCTCAAGGACCTGGGCGTGAACTAACCATCACCAGAACCGAGGCTTTAGGCCCCGTATTATCAATTGGCATTCGCACTCCTGTTTATCTCGAGTGCGGATGCCAATTCTAATTCCTGATCGTCCATCAGTGTCATATCCTCAATTCTAACTGCAAAAATGGTTAATGTATTTAAAATGTGACACTGCGGTTATTGCGGGAAAAGAAATTTGCAGTATCTTCGCAGTTTGTAATGGAAACAATGACACAACTCAACAAGCGCAATATCGCTGTGCTGGGCAGCACTGGCTCGATTGGCCGGCAGACACTTGATATCATCGCCGAATATCCTGGCCGCTTTCGCGCCTGGCTGCTCGTTGCACGCAGTAGTGCCGACCTGCTGATCCAGCAAGCCCGTCAGTACCGTCCCCACATGGTCATCATCGCCGATGAGCAGTACTATGACTATGTGAGAGAGGCGTTGAGCGATACCGATATTGAAGTAGCAACAGGCAGCAGTGCCATTGCCGAGGCCGTAACCATGCCCGAGGTCGATACCGTGGTGACCGCCATGGTGGGCTACAGCGGGCTTGAATCGACAATCGCCGCTATCAAGGCTGGCAAGCGCATCGCCCTGGCCAACAAGGAGACGCTGGTCGTTGCGGGGGAACTCATCAACCGCCTGCTGGAGCAGTCGCCGGGTAGCGTTCTCTATCCTGTTGACAGTGAGCATGGAGCCTTTTACCAGTGTCTGGTCGGTGAGCGCATGCAAGATGTGGAACGGTTGCTGCTGACGGCATCGGGCGGTCCCTTCCGCACCATGCCTCAAGAGCGGCTCAATACCGTAACGGCTGCCGATGCCTTGAAGCATCCCAACTGGTCGATGGGCGCTAAAATCACTATCGACTCGGCCACGATGATGAACAAGGGTTTTGAGATGATCGAGGCCCGCTGGCTCTTTGGCATCGAGCCGCAGGACATTGAGATCGTGGTGCATCCCCAGTCTATCATTCACTCGATGGTGGCATTCAAGGACGGGTCGGTCAAGGCCCAACTGGGACTGCCCGACATGCACCTGCCCATCCGATATGCCCTGGGCCTGCCCGAGGGACGCCTGGCGAGTGACTGCCGCAAAATGACCATCGAGGACATGGCGTGCTTGACGATGGAGAGACCCGACTATGACAAATTCCCGCTGCTGCGCACTGCGTATGCCGCCGCACACAAGGGCGGAACCGCCCCCTGTGTGATGAATGCCGCCAACGAGATTGCCGTGGCCGCCTTCCTGCAAGACAGAATCAAGTTTACTGACATCTATAGCATTATTGACCAGACGATGGAAAATGCCGCTCACATCGAGCGGCCCGGCTATGAGGACTATGTGGCAAGCAATGCCGCCGCGCGCGAGTATGCAACCCGTCTAGCCGACAAGATTTCCCGTTAAGAAAAAAATCAATTTATTATAACTTATCAACATTAATGGACTTTTCATTCCTGACGACCCCATCCTTCTGGATTAAAACCGCCGAACTGATACTGGCGCTGAGCATTCTGGTAGCATTTCACGAGTTCGGCCATTACTCGTTCGCACGCTTGTTTGGCGTGTGGGTAGAGAAATTCTATATGTTCTTCAATTACAAGTTCACCCTTGTCAAGTGGAAACCAGGCAAATATGTCAAGTGGTTCTCGACAGGCAAGGAGATGGCAGTCATGGAGGAGAGTGACCCCAACGAGAACAAGGACTCATGGCGCGCCACCGAGTATGGCATAGGCTGGATACCACTGGGCGGTTACTGCTCTATTGCCGGTATGATCGATGAGTCGATGAATACCGAGGCCATGAAACAGCCTGCCAAGCCGTGGGAATTCCGCAGCAAGGCCGCATGGAAGCGCCTGCTCATCATGCTGGGCGGTGTGCTGTTCAACTTCCTGCTGGCAATTATCATCTACTCGGGCATCGTTTATAGCCAGGGTGAGCAATACATCAAGTTTGTTGACGCGACCGAGGGCATGAACTATAGCGAGGTGGCCCACAAGGCGGGCTTCCAGGATGGTGACATTCCCTTGATGGCCGATGGACAGGCGCTACTGACGATGAGTCCTGAAGACATGCAGGCGATACTCACAGCCAAGCAGGTTACTGTGCTGCGCAACCACAAGGATACAGTCCCCATCAACCTGCCCAAGGATTTCATCTTCCAGGCCAATGATGAGGCCCAGGACGGTGGCAAGCCCTTCATGGACTACCGCTGGCCAGTGGTCGTCTCGCAGACGCTGCTCAACCAGGGTGCTGAGAAGGCTGGCTTGAAAGAGGGTGACCGCATGGTGGCTGTCGCAGGTGTTCCCACCCCCGACTATATCCTGTTCACCGAGGAGTTGGCCAAGCACAAGAATCAGGACATCTCGCTGGAAATCATGCGCGATGGCAAGGTCATGACAACCAGTGGGGTTCATGTCGACGGCGATGGTCTCATCGGCATCCTGCTCACCGAGCCCATCAAGATATTCAAGCCCACTATCATCCATTACAACCTGTTGCAATCGATTCCACGCGGCATCGAGATGGGTTGGGACAAGATGGTGAACTACGTCAAGCAACTCAAACTCATCTTCACCCCTCAGGGTGCTAAGAGTGTAGGCAGTTTTGGCGCTATCGGCAGTATTTTCCCGCCCACGTGGGACTGGGTAAACTTCTGGAACATCACCGCATTTATCTCCATCATCCTGGCAGTGATGAACGTGCTCCCCATCCCCATTCTGGATGGCGGTCACGTGCTGTTCCTTCTTTATGAGATGATTACCGGCCGCCAACCCAGCGAGAAATTCCAGGAAGTCTCAATGAAAATCGGTATGGCCTTCATCATCGCATTGATGGCACTGGCTATCGGTAACGACATCTTCAGGTTTATCATTAAATAGACTTTTCACAATGATTTACAAGAAAGTAACGCTCAAGCGCGGCAAGGAAGAATCGCTCCAGAGATTCCATCCCTGGGTATTCTCGGGCGCTATCGCCACAGCCGACGATACCATCGAGGAAGGTGACTTGGTGACAGTATATGCCCATGACGGCACGCTCATCGGCAACGGGCACAGCCAGATTGGCAGTATCGCCGTGAGGATGCTCACATTTGACGACACGACCATCGACGAGGCCTTCTACGAGCAACGGCTCAGGGAGGCCTACCAGATGAGACAAGCCCTGGGACTGCAGCGCGAGGACAATAACGCCTTCCGCCTCGTTCATGGCGAAGGCGACTTCCTGCCTGGACTGGTCGTGGACATCTACGGCCCCACGGCCGTCATGCAGGCCCACTCGCCAGGCATGCACTTTGCCCGCAACCTCATCGCCACGGCCCTGACACGCCTTCCTGGCGTGAACAACGTCTATTACAAGAGCGAGACCACCCTACCCTACAAGGCCCACCTGGATCCCGTCAACGATTACATCGTCGGCAAGATGGAAACCGACGAAGCCCTGGAAAACGGGCTCCGATTCCATGTGGACTGGCTCAAGGGACAAAAGACGGGCTTCTTTGTTGACCAGCGCGAGAATCGCAGCCTGCTCGAGCATTACAGCAAGGGACGCAAGGTGCTCAACATGTTCTGCTACACTGGCGGATTTTCGGTATATGCCCTCAGAGGCGGCGCCCAGATGGTTCACTCGGTGGACAGTTCGGCCAAGGCCGTGCGCTTGACGGATGATAATGTAGCGCTCAATTTCCCGCCCGAGGATGGACGGCACAAGTCGTTTGCCGAGGATGCCTTCAAGTTTCTCGACAACATGGAGGAAAATGCCTATGACCTGATTATCCTTGACCCGCCCGCGTTTGCCAAGCACAAGAGCGCCCTGCGCAATGCATTGGTGGGATATCGCCGCCTGAACGCCAAAGCGCTGGAGAAAATCGCGCCGGGAAGCATCCTGTTCACGTTCTCCTGCTCCCAGGCTGTCAACAAGGAACAATTCCGGCTGGCGGTATTCAGCGCAGCGGCACAGGCCAAGCGCAAGGTGCGCATCCTGCATCAACTCACCCAACCGGCAGATCACCCCATCAACATCTACCATCCTGAGGGCGAATACCTGAAGGGGCTGGTGCTGTATGTGGAATGATTTTCCACTGGGTCGCAAACAATCAACCAACAAGAATCAAAATATCAATTTAAACTAATAAATCTCAAGACAATGAAGACATTTATGATGATGATTGCCGTTGTGGCACTGATGGCCACGACTGCATGCAACGAGAAGCCTGCCAAGAACGTCGAGAGCGCCAATGCCGAGACCGAGCAGGTTGATGGTCAGCAGAATGATACCACCAGCAAGCCTCGAGTGGGCGTCGAGAAGGCAGCACCCACCCAGGATGGCAAGGACCACACCGTGGCCGAGTTTAATACCAAGGAATACCAGATTAAACTCGAGAATCTTGCCGACGGCACCTACCGCCTTACCATGAACGGCAAGAACGGCAAGGCCAATCAAGTAGTAGAGACCAAGCAGTGTGTGCTGCAAGAAGGCAACTACCTGATGAAAACCGACGACGGGAAAATCTACATCATCAAGACTGACGGCAAGACTGGTGAACTCACTGTCATGGACAAGAATGACATCAAGAAATACCAGTGATTGCTGAATTGTGAGAAACGGATTGAAAAAAAGTCCTTGCCGGCAGTATGAGCCCACGCTGGGTGCTCGGTGAAGACAAATTCCCTGAACTGTAATATCCAATAACATATCTTAAACACGTTTTTATGAAGAAATTGATTCTTGCCGTCGCAGTGACGGCTCTAGCAACAACCGCTATGGCACAAAACAACGACTTTGACTACACGGTTGACCGTTTTGCCGACATTGAGGTACTACGTTACCAGGTGCCCGGCTTTGAGGAACTCTCACTCCAGCAGAAGGAGTTAGTCTATTACCTCACCGAGGCTGCGCTCAATGGCCGTGACATCCTCTTTGACCAGAACTGTAAGTATAACTTGATGGTTCGCCAGACCCTTGAGGAAATCTACCGTAACTATCGTGGCAGCAAGACCGACAAGGACTATATCGCCTTTGAGAAGTACTTGAAACAGGTGTGGTTCGGCAACGGCATCCATCACCACTACTCGATGGATAAATTCATTCCTGAATTCTCCAAGGACTTCTTTGACAAGCAGTTCGCTGCCCTTCCCGGTGCCAAAAAGCGTGCCGACGAGAAGAAAGTGCTTGACCGCGTCATCTTTGACCCCTCATTTATGGCCAAGCGCGTTAACCAGGCTGATGGCGAGGACCTGATCCTGACTTCGGCCTGCAACATGTATGAGGGCGTGACCCAGAAGGAAGTAGAAGATTTCTACAACAACCTTAAGGACACGACCGACCTCACGCCCATCTCATGGGGCTTGAACTGCAAGGTCGTGAAGCGCAACGGCAAGATTGTCGAGGAGCCTTACAAGGTGGGCGGCCTCTACAGCAAAGCCATCGAGAAGATTGTTTATTGGCTCCAGAAGGCCGCTACCGTTGCCGAGAATGAGGGCCAGCGCGCCTATATCAACGAGTTGATCAAGTTCTACCAGACTGGTTCGTTGAAGACCTTTGACGACTACAGCATCATGTGGGCCGAGGAGACCCAGAGCGATGTGGACTTCATCAACGGCTTCATCGAGAGTTATGGTGACCCCCTGGGCATGACAGGTTCATGGGAAGGCATGGTCAACTTCAAGGACAAAGCCGCTTCCCGCCGCTCTAAACTCATCAGTGAGAATGCCCAGTACTTTGAGAGCAACTCACCGGTTGACAACCGCTTCAAGAAGAAAAATGTCAAGGGCGTGAGCGCCAAGGTCATCACCGCCGCTATCCTGGCAGGTGACAGTTATCCCTCAACCCCCATCGGCATCAACCTGCCCAACAGCAACTGGATCCGTGCAGCCCATGGTTCCAAGTCGGTATCAATCGATAATATCACCGATGCCTATAACAAGGTGGCTGCCGGTACCGGATTCAACGAGGAGTTTGCCTACAGCAATGTCGAGGTGGAACTCATGAAGAAGTATCTCGACCTGGCCGATGCCTTGCACACCGACCTCCACGAGTGCCTGGGTCACGCTTCGGGTCAACTGCTTCCCGGTGTTGACCAGGACGCCCTCAAGGCCTATGGCTCATCTCTTGAGGAAGGCCGCGCCGACCTGTTCGCCCTGTATTATCTCGCTGATCCCAAACTCGTTGAACTGGGAATCTTCCCCAACATGGACACCTACAAGGCCGAGTACTACAAGTACATCATGAACGGCTTGATGACCCAGTTGACCCGCATCGTGCCGGGCAAGGACATCGAGGAAGCACACATGCGCAACCGCAAGTTCATCAGCGAGTGGTGCTACCAGCATGGCAAGAAGGACAACGTCATCGAGTATGTGAAGCGCGATGGCAAGACCTACGTCCGCGTTAACGACTACGAGAAACTGCGTGGCCTGTTTGCCCAGTTGCTCGCCGAGGTTCAGCGCATCAAGAGTGAAGGTGACTACGAGGCTGGACGCCAGTTGGTCGAGACCTACGGCGTGAAGGTTGATCCAGCCATCCACAAGGAAGTGCTCGCCCGCTATGAGGGTCTGAATATCGCTCCTTACAAGGGATTTGTCAACCCCATCTACACTCCGGTCTATGACAAGAACGGCAAGATTACCGACATCAAGATCTCTTACACCGAGAACTACATTGACCAGATGTTGCGCTACGGCCAGGACTATTCACCCCTGACCCGTTAATCTCAGGTTGAGGTAATAATACTTATTCACGAGGAGGCTGCCAGTGAACCAGAACGGCAGCCTCCTCGTTTTGTGTGTCACATAATCTTGAAGCAGTGTCTCTCTTTGGATATTTTTCATTACTTTTGCGACAACGTAATATCAAAATGTGACAAGAATGAAAAAACTGATTTTAAGCCTATTGATGTTGATAACGGTCATTACTGCCGTCGCGCAGGAACACAGGGCCGATTATCGCGTGGTGCCGCTGCCCGACAGAATCGACGGCATCAAAGACAAAGACTTCTTGCTGAAGAGCACCTGCCTGATTGATTACCCGGCAGGGAACCGCGACATGGAGCGTGTTGCCGTTATGATGAGCGGCTATATTGAAGACTTGACAAGCATGCACCTGAGCACCCGCCCAGTCAAGTCGTCAACAAATAATACAGGATGCATCAGTCTGGCACTCGACCCGAAGATGATCAACGATGAGGGTTACCGCATTACCGTGACCTCTAAAAACATCGAAATCGCCGGCAAGACACCTGCCGGGGTGTTCCACGGCATCCAGTCATTGCGCAAGTCACTGCCTGTCGGCCAAACCACGACGGTCAATATGCCTGCCGCACAGATTGTTTCCAATCCACGATTTGGTTATCGCGGTATGCACCTTGATTGTGTGCGCCACTTCTTTGACGCCGAGACGGTGAAGCGCTACCTCGACATCATGGCATTGCATGGCATGAACCGCCTTCACTGGCACTTGACCGATGATCAAGGCTGGCGCATAGAGATCAAGAAATATCCCCGCCTTACCGAGGTGGGCGGATGGCGCAAAGGAACCGTCCTGGGTCACAATTCACCTGTCAACGACGGCATCCGCTATGGCGGTTATTACACCCAGGATGAAATCCGTGACATCGTCCAATATGCCACCGACCGCTTCATCACTATAATTCCCGAGGTGGACATGCCGGGCCACATGCTCGGCGCACTGGCGGCCTATCCCGAACTGGGATGCACAGGTGGTCCTTATGAAGTCTGGTGCCAGTGGGGTGTTGCCGAC
>Ga0310695_10006684_pt1 | contig 18869 bp, 11 predicted proteins | sample RumenRJG_04DNA_FD_203882 | JGI IMG/M metagenome (GOLD analysis project Ga0310695, IMG submission 203882) | Bovine rumen microbial communities from Lethbridge, Alberta, Canada - RJG_04 (v2) (version 2) | ecosystem: Host-associated > Mammals > Digestive system > Stomach > Rumen | place: Canada...
GTCAATCAGGGACAGCATTCATCAAAAATCCACTCGCGCATAAAGTCGACGCTCCAAAATCACACGCCACGGGGATCACGAACAACCGGAAATCAGGGATCAGGAATTACTGGAAACTGAGGATCAGGAAGTGAAGAAACGAGGGATCAGAATCGCTTTAAAAGGTGGTCACGAATTTTATCAAAAGGGGTATAGTAAAGAAGAAAATTTCCAAGTTCCAATAGATGCCTTGCGCGAAGCCATTATCAACAGCTTTGCTCATGCCAGATACGATATTCCCGTTCAACATGAAATCGATATTTTTTCAAACAGAATTTCCATATGCAATCCAGGAAACTTTGCCAGCGAACATGAACCCATAGATTTTGCAAACCGTGATCTCCGGTCATATCTCAGAAACGAGGTCATTGCCAGAGTTCTTTACCTTTGCAAGGAGGTGGAAACTTTCGGTACCGGACTCAAAAAAATCTATTCTCTATGTGCTGCCGCAGGGATTTCAGTTTCATACATGAACGAGGAAAACTCCTTTACCATAGAATTTTCCAGAAACGACAGAAACAAAGATCCCTCAGCCCCCAATAAAAATGACATAGCTGATAAAAACATCATTAATTCAGGAGAATTCAAACTGACAAATCTTCTTAAAGATAATCCACGGCTGACCAATCAGGAACTTGCAGCATCATCAGGATTGTCAGAAAGAACAGTGTCACGCATTTTGGCCAATCTCAAAAGAAAAGGGCTGATTAAGCGGGAAGGTTCAAACAGGACAGGCTACTGGAAGGTTCTGTAAAGCTGTCAGCACTGACAAGAACAGGGAAGTTCTGTCAAGATTCTCCGGAATGATCCGAAAACACCGGAATCCGCTCCAAAACCCCGCCCCGGATGTCCATTCACCAAAAAGCCCGCTCCGGAGCTTATCCGAAACGGGCCTTACTTATATTTGGCTAATCAGCGGAGGTGAACTCAGTTCTCCTGCTTTTCAGGCTGATTCTGATCCTGGTTTTCCGTCGCCTGCGGAGCCGGCTGGAACACAGGTTCGCCGTCATCAGCAGGTGCAGGGGCCGGAGCCTCTTCCTGATTTTCAGGAGCAGCATCCTGAACCGGCTCAGCGGCAGGAGCTTCTTCAGAAACGTTTTCTGCCGGAGCTTCCTGAGCCTGGTTTTCAGATTCAGGAGCATCATCATCATTGATCATGCTGTTGATCTCATCCTCGCTGGGAACCGGCTGGACGGCTTCGGCTTCCAGGGAAGCCTCGGGAGCTTCAGGCTGCGGAATAAGTTCCTTGATGGAGAGCTTGATTCTGCCCTGTCTGTCCAAAGCCAGAACCTTTACATCAACCTGCTGTCCTACCTGGATATATTTGTTGATATCCTCGATTCTTTCCCAGGCAATCTGAGAAATATGCACGAGGCCGTCCTTATTGGGCAGAATGTTTACAAAGGCACCGAATTCGGCAACCTTGGTAACGGTGCCGTGATATACGGCTCCGATTTCCACCTCGGCGGTGATTTCACGAATGCGGCGCACTGCTTCCTTGGCCCGGATGCCGTCAGCGGCGGCAATCTTCACCACGCCGTCATCGGAAATGTTGATATCGGTGCCGGTTTCCTCGGTGAGAGCCCGAATCACGGAACCGCCCTTGCCGATAACATCCTTGATCTTGTCAGGAGAAATGGTGATGGTGGTAATCCGCGGTGCGTACTGGGAAATCTCGGCTCTCGGTGCCGGAAGGGCCTGATTCATTACAGAAAGCACATGCATTCTGGCCTCGTGAGCCTGCTTGAGAGCAATCTGCATGATTTCACGGGTAATACCTTCAATCTTGATGTCCATCTGGAGAGCGGTAACACCCTCTGAGGTGCCGGCTACCTTGAAGTCCATATCACCCAGATGATCCTCGTCACCGAGAATATCGGTGAGCACCTGGAATCTGTCCCCTTCCTTCACAAGACCCATGGCAATTCCGGCCACCGCAGCCTTGCAGGGAACGCCGGCATCAAACAGGGCCAGAGACCCGCCGCAGGTAGATGCCATGGAGCTGGAGCCGTTGGACTCGGTGATTTCCGAAACCACGCGAATCGTATACGGGAAGTTTTCCGGATCCGGAAGAATGGCGGCAAGACCGCGCTTTGCCAGACGGCCGTGACCGATTTCACGGCGCTTCGGAGATCCGATACGGCCGATTTCGCCCACACAGTAAGGAGGGAAGTTGTAATGCAGCAGGAATCTGTCGGTTCTCTCACCGCAAAGCTCGTCAATAATCTGAGCATCTCTTTCGCTGGCCAGGGTACAGGTAACCATGGCCTGAGTTTCACCGCGGGTAAAGAGAGCGGAACCGTGAACACGCGGAAGAAGTCCGGTACCTACAGTCAGCGGACGAACCATCTTGGTATTACGGCCGTCAATGCGGGGCTCGCCGTTCAGAACTCTCTCACGGACAATGCTCTTTTCCAGAGAATGGAAATACTGTCCGGCACGGGACTTGTTAAGCTCCTCGCCTCTGCCCTGGGCTTCGCCTTCCAGGGTGGCAATTACGGAATCGCGAATCTCGGCAATCTTGTTCTGACGCTCCAGCTTGTCGGTGATGCGATAGGCATCGCCCAGAGCAGCTCCTGCCAGTTCGCCGATTCTGTTCTTAAGACCTTCGTCAACCTCCGGAGGCTGCCAGTCCCAGGGCTGCTTGTTAACCTCGGCGGCAAATTCCACAATGGCATCGATGGCAACCTGCATCTGCTCATGACCGTACATTACAGCCCCGAGCATGGTGTCCTCGGGAAGAATGGCAGCTTCGGATTCAACCATGAGCACGGCCGGCTTTGTGCCTGCCACCACAAGATCCAGCTTGCTTTCAGGCATTTCGGACTTCAGGGGATTAAGAACGTACTCGCCGTTGATATAGCCTACCCGTGCGGCACCCACCGGCCCCCGGAACGGAATTCCGGAAATCTGGAGAGCGGCGCCGGTGCCGATAAGGGAAATGATGTCTGTGGGAATTTCCGGATTGGCGGATACCACGGTAACAATTACCTGAACTTCGTTGGTAAAGCCGTCCGGGAAGAGCGGACGAATCGGTCTGTCAATAAGACGGGCAATGAGAGTTTCTCCCTCTGACGGACGACCTTCGCGCTTGAAATAACCGCCGGGAATACGGCCTGCGGCATAGGAGCGTTCCTGATAATCAACGGTAAGCGGGAAAAAATCCTGATCTTCCTTGAGGGGGTCCTTGTCCTTCTTGCCCACAACCGTTACAAATACCGAAGTATCATCCATACTTGCCATAACGGCAGCATCTGCCTGACGGCCCATGGCCCCGGTTTCCAGGGTAATGGTATGGCGACCGTACTTAAACTGTTTAACTATAGGGTTCACTCTGATTACCTTAAATGTTTGCAAAATCACGTTTTTTACGTCGGCAATAGTATAGTTTTAACCTTGCGCTTCATCAACAAAAAAGGGAGCAAAATAGCTCCCTTTGTGCGGATCTTAAAAAAAATAACTAGCCGCGGAGACCAAGCTTCTTGCAGAGCTCGGCATAACGGTTTTCATCCTTGCGCTTCAGGTAGGCAAGGAGGCTGCGACGCTCGGCAACCATGCGGAGCATGCCGCGACGGCTGTGGTGATCCTTCTTGTGAACAGCGAAATGGCCCTGAAGATGATTGATCTGAGCGGTAAGCAGAGCTACCTGAACCTCAGGAGAACCGGTATCATCCTTGGAACGTGCATATTCGGCTACGATCTGAGCCTTGGCTTCGGTGCTTAGTGACATTGTAAAACCTCTGTAATTGTTGAGTTGATATACGCCCTCGGCCGATCACTAACTCAGCCGGGGTAACAAAAGCGTGCGAATTCTATCAGAAAAAAACATGATTCGCAAGCTGTCAGTAAATTCTGCCCCGGGCATTTCCTTTGGTGTTGGAATAGCCCCCGATGGAGAGACCGATGAGAGTGCCCACGGTGGTGGCATGACAGATGGCCCCGGCCAGGGCATCGGCGGCGTCGGGCTGGGGACAGCCGCTTAGCCGGAGGGTTCTTACCACCATCTCCTGCACCTGAAACTTTTCCGCATTGCCGTATCCCACCACCGACTTCTTTATCTGCCGGGCAGTGTACTCGTAAACCGGTATCCCGCTGTTTACCGCAGCCACCACGGCAGCCCCCCGGGCCTGTCCCAGCTTGAGAGCGCTGGCGGCATTGTTGGACATGAAGACCTCCTCCACCGCCACATAGTCCGGATGCCATTCGGCGATAACCTCGCTGATGCCCTGATAAATCTGCCCCAGTCTCAGAGACAATGGTCTGTCATCCATTCTGATGCAACCGGAATCCAGATAGGAAAGCTCTCCGCCCTCGGATTCAATAACCCCGAACCCCGTAATCCGGGAGCCGGGATCAATCCCCATGATTATTGCCATCTCAGTTCCCCGAAATCACTTGCCGGAACCGGACTTTGCAGATTCCTCATTCCGCTCCTGTTCCTTTTTGGCCTTTTCCTTGTCGGCACGGCGCTGATCAAAATAACCGTCCACTCCCTCACGGACATTGTTCCAGCCGGATTCCAGAGCATCTCCGGCCTCGGTAAGCGCATTGTCAATGGACTTTCCGGCTTCAGACAGTGCGCTGTCAATATTCTTTCCGGCCTCGGTCATAGCCGTGCTCAGATCAGCTCCGGCCTTTCTCCAGGAATCCCGGGAAACTTCGGCATCAGTTTTATAAGTCCAGTCAATGCCGTTCACCAGATCCGGAGCCAGGAATGCAGTCAGGTCATGGGTGTTCCGGTCACAGAGTTCCTGATCCATGGCATTACCGAGGCCGGATTCCTGGTGTCTGGCCTTGAGACGCTTCTTCACCTCAATGGCGGCACTGGGAGAACGGGATCCCAAATCCCGGAATACGGCATCCAGGCTCTTCTGATAGAAATCCCCGTAGCGGCAGTCCACCTTCGGGACGGTATAGGTTTTTACACTGTCTCCCGAGAACTCGCTTTTAGGGTTTCCGGCTGAAGGGGCGGCAGGTTTTACTGGCTTTCCGGAACTGTTATCATCACCTTTCAGAAAATTCTCCACCGCCTTTCCTGCCTCGTCGATCCCGGAACTGACGGTATCCATAAGCTGTCCCATGGTGCCCTTTGCGGCATATTTCTCTCCCAGAGCGGCCAGATGCTCGGCGTCCAGATCGCAGACCTCCTTTACGACAGTGGCACCTCCCGACTTGTCATGAAGAAATTCCCTTACCGCGACGGACTGCCCCGGGTACCGGTCGTCAATCCGGGAAAGAACATCGGCAAGACTGTGATCATAGGAACTCTGACTGGAGCAGTCCACTGCCCCGTATTCTCCGCAGCCCTGAAGACATGCTGCCAGAGCCGCCATACTGATAACCATTCTCCAACCCGGTAAACAATTCATATTCAGCCTCGCAGAAACAAATAAGGAAAAAGATCCGGGAAGCGCGGGAGTCCCGGGAGTCCGCGAAATATGCAGGAACTCCGGAATCCCTCCGGACAGTGGGAACTTACCACACTATCACTTTAGATACAAACAAAAACCGCAGGTTCCCCGCAATCATATTCCGGCTGAAAATTCGGTTGCCGTTCTCAGAGAAATCAAAAAGAATGAGTCCGCCATGTCCTGTATTTTCAAATGGCGGAGCAGCCCCGGAAATCGCAGCTTCCTCAAGCTCCCCGGGAAAAGAGCTGTCGTGAGATTCGATTCCGGGACTGAACTAAAATGAAGGTGAATACGGATGAGGATGAACGAAATGGACAACATGTTTGCGGAACATGAAGATTTCGGAACTCCCAAACACTAAAATATAAAAAATTCAAAAAAAGTATTGACAAGGGAGTAAAAAGGATTAGAATACGCTTTGTTTTCACAAACACCCTTTCTTAGAATGGGTCCTTAGCTCAGTTGGTAGAGCAGTTGACTCTTAATCAATTGGTCTACGGTTCGAACCCGTAAGGACCCACCATTTCTCTTTTCGTGTTCTTCTTTCGTTTTTTAATCTTTGGGTATCTCTTTTCAAAAAAATGTTTTGTCTTCGTTTCAGTCTTTGGCTTTATTTGAATCCTGCTTTCTCTTGAGTTTTCCCTGAATAGGATCAATGTAATAGTGACTGAGGTCTCCGTCAAACAGGTGTTCTACAACTTCACTCGCTGTTTGCACGCTGACGGTAAACCATTCTTCAGGTCTGAATGATATTCCGTTGCCGTCTTTCAGCTCCACGTTCAGCCTGTGCTGTCCCAAGATAGTATGCAGCATATCTTCCAGATTTTTAGGGTCAAAGTTATAGCACTTGAAAGTTTTTAGCACTTTTACCGGCGCACATAAGTATGTAGGCTCATTGGCGGCATTGGAAATTCTGGTTTTAACGTCTGTGGTGCAATATCCGATTTTTACCAGATTACTGTGCCTGGTGTAATCCCTGATCACCGGGTTATTGCTTTCAGAAGACAGGATGTACACATAGCCGGTCATAATGGCATTGGCCGACCCTGACTGAGCTTTTGACAACTCATCCCCCATATCTTCCAGGAACTTCGCACCTGTATGATCCGCAGATGTTATCCTCTTGCAGGGAAGAGCACTTTTATAAAAAGATGTTTTGATGGAAGTACTCAGCGGCCTTGATTCTGTTCCGTTGGCAAAAATCTGCTTTACTCTGTATCGCAATTTACTCTTGGAAAGGTCGTACTGTGCGGCATCCTCATCTGCTTCGGCAATTAAACTCATCATACCGTCAATAACGAATATATTACCAAGCCCTATATATGCCGAATCGCCAACAACATCTTTTGCTTCCAAATGACCATGTTTTAACAGCAGATCGATTTCATCGAAATACCTCTGGTATTTGTAAAAATCCGGACACTTTACTGCTCTTGTTACAACACCGTCAACAGATGGTGACTGTTCCTTAATTCTGTCTTTATTCCAATCTTCCTTCTCTATCGGCTTATCACCAACATCGTTTAAAAGCCCCAAAGGATCATTGCTGAACACGTCATCAATACTATCGAATACTCGCTTTTCCAAATCTGCAACTTTATCCTGAAGTTTCGCATGTGCCTGATTGTTTTCAGTTATTTGAGTGTTAACGGCCGTATCTTCTGAAATATTCTCGTCTCTCCCCCCTGACAAAAAGGATTCAAGCCAGGCTTTCTTTTCCGGATAATCCCTGATTAACGGGGCCAGTTTCTCAGCAAGCATCTGTTCCTCAAAAACATCAGAATCTGAATTTGGAAAACGCTTATGTTCCTTTACAAATTCAGCTGCCTCCATAATAAACACATTGATCTTGTCAGAGTCTGACATTGAAAGTCTCTTTTCACCAACATTGCTCAAAAGACCAAATGGATCGTTTTCAAGGAGTTCCTCAAAGGTTTTAGGCCTTTTTAATAAACGGTTTTCAGAATCATAGATCTTCATAAATTCCCCTCTGCCTTTTCTTTGGCGTTTCTTTTGCGTCTCTCTTCAGCAAGCATGGCAAGAGCGATGGCAAGGCGTCTCTCAAAATCATTGGTGGAATCGATATCCGGTTTTCTGTTGTGCTCTTCAACAAAGCGGTTTATATACGGCCAAAGTTCCATGGCTTTATCCATGGTCATCTTTTCACGCATTCTGGCAGTCTCCTCCTGAAGCCGCTTCAGAAGCTCGGGGTCTATGGTCTTGGAAATGAACTGATAAGCGTCTGCAAAAGGATTGATCGCTTCAATAAGACTAAAATCCAGCTCATCGATATTCACAAATTTGCCATTGATATTCACAAACTGGGTATTGTCTTCTCCGACCACCACAAAAGGTTTTTTACTGCCGGAGCCGTCCCCGGTATCATCAGTTCTATGGCTTTGAGATTTCAATATAATAGTTGTGGCGATCGCATGAGCTATCGCAAAAACATCCTCATCAGAAAGTTCCGGATGCATTTCTCTGACCACATCAACAATGGCATCCTCGGCTAAATCCCGAGCCACTCCGTCTCCTCCGTTTACAAGAGCATTTTTAACGGCGACAGAATCGTTGAGCAGATTGCTGATAATATCATTCCCCTCCGAATTGATAATGTTGACAACATTATCACTGACATTCTCATCATCAATAATAATTTCAATTTCATCAGTATTTGGTTTCTGCTTTCCCCTGCGGCCAGTACCGTTATCGTCAGGGGTATCAGGATCTTCGGAACGTTTTCTGAAATGAACATTCGGTGCCAGCACCTGCTCCATTAAGAGAGACAGAGTGATGGCCTTAAGAAGAGTATTTACCGCATCAGTAACATCATCAAGCAAAGCCTGCGGCATCGCCAAAAGATTGGTAAACTGGGCATGTGTTTTGCCTTCATAATCGCGGGTGGCTCTGCCGATAATCTGAACCACCTCAGTCAAAGAGGATCTGTAGCCAACAGTCAGGGCATATTCGCACTGAGGCCAGTCAAATCCCTCCTTTGCCATGCCAAGCGCGATAATTATATTCAGGGATTTCAGGTTTTCTTCTTTCCTCAAAGCTGCGAGAGTCACTCCCTGCATACCGTCAGTATCCGTAACCAGATCAACAACTTTAAGAGTTTTTCCTGATTTGGACTCAAAAGTGTATATCCCGGTATCAGGATCTCTGGAAATAATCTTCCCGATAGCATCAAAAAGATAGTTCACTTCGTTGGTCTTGTCGTGAGTGGACTCTCTTGAATTGACACTGGGGATATGAATAATCATCTTTCTGTCAGTATCAACAAGATCCTCCACCGCATCAAGCCATTTTCCCTTGTAAAAAGCGTAATCAATACCGAGACTTTTGAGATACTTGTACCCGTTAAGCTGTTCGTAATAGGTATAGGTTACCCGGTCAAAAAGTTGCTCATCTTCAGAAGACAGTACCGGGACACAGTCCCCCCTGAAGTAGGAACCTGTCATGGCAACAATCTGGGCCGAGGTTTCCTTCATCAGCACATGAATGACTTCGCCTAAACGGTTTTCGGAATCTTCCGACACATGATGAAATTCATCAATGGCGAAAAGACAGTTATTGAATATGGATTTATCCGGAATCTTTTTAAAGAAAAAGGTAAGCGTTGCATGAGAACAAAGTAAATAGTGAGCATCAGGATCGTTAAGGAATTCCAGGGCCCGCTGAACCTTTTGAGCCTCACCTCCAGGAGTGCAGAGGTTATAAACCGGATTAAGCTTCCAGTCGGCAAAGAATCCATACTCAGTAAGCTTCACATCGGCAAAGCTTGAACCTATGGCTATCTGAGGAACAGCAATTATAGCCTTGCCTATCCCCTGTTTTATAACCTTGTCCAGCGCCAGAAACATCAGAGCTCTTGATTTTCCTGATGCCGGAGGAGCCTGAATCAGGAGATACTTTGAATCCCTTTTGGCATAAGCACGGGCCTGCATTTCCCTCATACCCATGTTATTCTCTTTGGTACTGTTTCCGGTCTGAGAAAAGGTATAGCTTCCTACATGGTGAATCTCCAAACCATTTTCCTGGGAATTAATGGCATCAGTCATTTTCTTGCCTCCTTTTTGGCAATTGCCTCGGAATACAGATCAAGCAGAAAAGCCAGACGTTCTTCATCATCATTAAAGGGCTGGTCTCTGTAGGCTTTTTCAACTGCCATATCCAGATTATTGTGAGCTTCTTTTAAGTCATCGGGAATTTTATCGGGGGTGTACATATCTCCCAATGAAAGGTACTTCTCACCTGAAATTCTGGCTCTGATTAATCTGATTTGCCTTGCAAGATTATCAATCTCCTTCTTCCGAGTATCACTTACATTGGGCCAGATAAAGGTATTAAATGTCATATCTCTTGAGTAACGATAATCTGATTTCAATCTTCCGGAAGTTAATCTCATCCAGCACATATGCATTCTTGAAGTTAAAATTGCAAAATCATAGTTTGTGGCATTGGGAAGTATAAAAGCGGCATTATTAATAATTGTATCACTTTTAACAAAATCCATTGGCATATAATAACGATTTTCAGATGTTACACAAGGTATAACCAATGCTGATTCTGGATTTGAGGGATTCGCCATTTGACCAAATCTCCACGGTACATCACGTACTTTGTAAGCCGCTCCTGTTCTTACCTGAGAAGAACGCCAAAGTTCACATTTATTCACCCTGTTCATAATTTCCGGAATTTTCGACCATTCATCCTTTTGCTCTTCTTTAAGCCATAAACAATAACGAAACTCATTTTTCATAAGTTCACTGCTTCCTATAAACTTTTTTAGGAATGGCTTAGCTTCAAAATGATTCTCAATAAACTTCTTCCCTTCGGCATACTCAAATATTAAACACCCACCATCATTTGGCATGTTTCCAAAAATTAAATTTTTTGTGGCTGACAAAGACTTACTTTCTCTGTGAACTATTATTGGAATAGTACCTACCGTTAAGTATGGTGATATCTCATTACACTTAACCATCTCTGTATTTCGATTTTTTTTAGAATACACGTAAAGCTTTTTTGAAGAATCTCTTTTTGAATACCCAACAATGATACAAGTTACGCCTGCTTTATTTGCAACATCATGTGTCCATGGAAATGATGTATACGCAAAGTTAATCTTAAATCCATTTTTGAACATCAGTTCCCAAAGAGTACCAACTTGCTCTCCTTGGCAAATGGAATTTGGAGCTACAAAAGCAACCTCTATGTTAGAATTCTTTTCTATATATTTAATAGTTGATACAAACCATGCGGTAACGTAATCAACAAAACTTGTTCTATATTTTAAAGGATATACTTTCTTTAACCATTCTTTTTGTTCCGATGATAGTCTATTAGCTCCACCAAAAGGCGGATTCCCGAGAATATAAGAGCACTCTTCCGCCGGTAGAATAGTATTCCAATCAGTCGTTAAAGCATTTGCCGTAACGATAGTAGCTGATGACTTAAGAGGAATTGATTCAATATTCAGACCGAATCTGGCATTTGTCTCTTTGTTCATCAGATGCTGCATCAACCACATTGACACATGAGCAATTTCGGCCGGCCAGTCTTCAATTTCTATTCCATAGAACTGATTGATATTAACATATAAATCCGTAAGCAGACCATCATTAATATACTCAAGGACTTTATTTTCCAACCTGCGTAATTCCCTGTATGAAATTAAAAGAAAATTACCGCAACCGCAAGCCGGATCCAAAAACTTCATACTACCAATACGCCTTAAAAAATCCTTGAATATCTGTTTTCGTTTTTGATCTAAATCAATGGCTTTTTTGCTTAAATTATTTGTATAACCAGACATCTGATTTTTGACAGATCTGCGATGTTTTAATTCAGGAATTTTTTCGATTTCCTTCAACAGATCGGCAGTATCAAGCTTTATTTGTTCAAATTCTTCATAAAGTCTATCCAAAAATAATGGTTTTATTACTTTTAAGATATTTTCTTCAGACGTATAATGAGCACCTAAATTACGTCTTTCATCCTTTCTCATTACCCCCTGAAACATTGCCCCGAAAATTGCCGGAGAAATATTATTCCATTCCAATCTTCCGCAGTCTATAAGCTGATTTCTGGTTGCCAGATTAAACTCAGGAATAAATTCCCGATTCTTAAAAATACCACCGTTTACATATGGGAATGCCATTATTTCGGCCGGGATTGGATATTCATATTGTTTTCTTTCTTCCCTTTTTGTACTGAGAACAAAAAATAACTTTTCAAAAAAATCTTTAGCATTCGTAGCTTGTCTGTCAACCAGTGTATTAAAAGCATTGGTAAACATACTTGTTCCCGGTTCACCAAAAATACCGGTATCTTCTGCAAACAAACAAAAAAGAATTCTTCTGATAAACGAATTCAGCTTTTGCATATCATTAGATTCAATTTTATTAAATTTGGCCAGCGAATCTAATAATCTGGTGAGTTTAAGACATGCTTTTTTATCAGCTTCCTGGGATGATACAATTTTTTCTCTTCTGCCGTCTTTGATGGGCAAAAGAAACGAGTAATGATCCGGCAAATCATCCAGACCAACTGACAGACTGTCATCCTCAACCAGATCATAAAGATACAAAAGACTTGAACTGCAACAGATGATAAACTGAATCCCGTTTTTAGGATTTTGCACCTCCTTGAGCTGTCTTACCCTATCAACAGCAGGAGCAACATCTTCCGCAGATTTAAGAAACCTGAAATAAGCTCTTTGTCTGATTGCCAAATCCGGGCGTTCCATCCCATCTTCAAACACCTCAGAAGCAACATTTACAGCCCTGTCATTAGTAACAGCCCTATCTACGGACGTACCGGCAGTTCCGTAAATTTTAAGGAGCTCCTTAAAGAATACGACGGAATCCCAGTGCTTCTTCATTGACTGCACCAGATTACAAACCGAAACCGCTAATTCCTGCTCTTTTGCCATAAGTATTTGCTTTTCCTTGCTGAGTTACTTTAAACGACTGTCCAAAATCCCGGAACTCCTCCGGTTTATTGCTGACATCTGCTCTGAGGCAAAACAACATTGATAATTGTCCAACCATGGCAGAAAGTTCATATCAGAAGCAATTCTAAAGAAACATCTTTCAGAATCAAAGGTTTTTCGCAAGATATCAGTAATAATTGTGACAACAATTTAATAAAAAATAAACTCATGGTCCTATTTTTAGCTCCATAGCCTTCAAATTGAACTTTTTGTCACTCACCACATTGCCCCATCTTCCTCGATGTTGTCATTTTTTATCGCGGAACTGCCAAAAAACCGCATTTTTGAGTGTCTACCCGCCTCTGAAAGCCTGAATTTTGGTTAAAAATTAACCATTTTTTAACTTTTTTCACTTTTTTTGAAAAAGTCCTTGCTTTATCATCAAAAAAACGTATCATGTGCACATCGCCAAACGCGATAACCTGTTCCGGGTCCTTAGCTCAGTTGGTAGAGCAGTTGACTCTTAATCAATTGGTCTACGGTTCGAACCCGTAAGGACCCACCAGAACAGATTCCCCAGTGGTCGCTTAGCTCAGCTGGGAGAGCATCTCCCTTACAAGGAGGAGGTCATAGGTTCGATCCCTATAGCGACCACCACTCTTCTTCTTTCTGCTTTCACTGTCAGATATCTTCAGATTTTGCCGTTTGTTTTTTTGTTGTCGTTTTGTTGCTCCTGCGTTCTGCATGTTTCAGATGCCGTGCGTTTTCTTCGGTTCCGCAGCTCCCCGACCTGCTGATAATGACACCTGATGCGAAAAACAGCTTCACAAAAAAAACAGGCGGATAATAATTCCGCCCATTTCATGTATTCTGCCCTGTCCCAAAAAAACGCCCCTGTTCAGTCCTGAGCCGGCTCCAGTCTGTCCAAAAGCCCCTGAAGCTCCGGCGGCAGCGGCGCGGTTACCGTCACCGTCTTTCCGGCCACCGGATCCTGAAAGGAAATTTTTTCGGCATGCAGGAACATCCGGGAAAGCCCCAGGGGCACAAAGGGAGCATCATTTTCCCGCCGGCCGTACTTTTCGTCACCAAGGATCGGGAATCCCCGATGGGCCAGGTGCACCCTTATCTGATGGGTTCTCCCGGTTCTCGGAAAGCACTCCAGAAGCGTGGCTGAGTTATAGGTTTTCCGCACTCTGAATTCCGTTACCGAGGGTTTCCCCAGAGCCTCGTTCACTCTGACAATCCGCTCGCCTGAAGCCAGGGTAATCCGCTCCAGGGGAGCCCGTACCGTGCAGCCTCTCCTGTTAAACGCTCCCGGCACCAGGGCCAGGTACTGCTTCTGCATTTCCTTCTCCCGGAACTCCTCATGAAGAAGTCTGAGCACGCTTCTCTTTTTGGCGATTATAAGACAGCCGGAGGTTTCCCGATCCAGCCTGTGGGCCAGTTCCAGGTAGCGAAGATCCGGACGGAGTGCTCTCAGAGCCTCAATAACGCCATAATCCACCCCGCTGCCGCCGTGCACGGCAATATGGGCCGGCTTGTTGAGCACCAGGAGTCCGTCATTCTCGTAAACAATACAGTTTTCCAGTACCGCCACCTTGTCCAGATTTCTGGAAGGCAGCACCACCGGAGCATCGGAAACCCTGACCGGCGGAATTCTGATGCGATCCCCGGCCATTACCTTATATTCCGGCTTTGTCCTGCTGCCGTTCACCCGCACCTCACCCTTTCTGATAATGCGGTAAACCATGCTTTTGGGGACCCCTCTGAGAACCCGGATAAGATAATTGTCCAGGCGGCCGCCCTCCTCTTCCGGAGATACCTCCCGAAAACTTACCTCTTTTCTGACTTCTGATATTTCCTTCATAAAAACCGCCGTCCGCGCCTCCAGTCCCAAAAACCCCGCTATTGTCTCACAATGCGCCGGATTAAGGTAGCTTAAGGGATAATGTTTTATACAGACCGGACGGATAATAACCGCACGTCTTTTACACCCCGCTCCCGGCATTTTCCGCAACAAATAGTTAAAAACCGCACCGGTCTCAAAGATAAATTATCGAAAAACTGCTAGACTCGTGAATATGCTGTCTTTTTCGCGGAGATCCGGCAGTTCTCCGCTCTCCCGGCATAACCTGTCAGACCACGGATAATGCGCCGGTTATCCGAATTATCCGGACGATTTCCATGATAAAAGGCATGGCAATCGGAGTGATACAGAAAAAGTGAGGTGAGTCATGCGTTGCTTCCCCTGTTTTTTAATGCTGCTTGTGCCGTTCATCATGAGCGACGCTTTGGCCAAGGAAGACAAAAAATGCGGCCATGAGCTTCAGAATCTGGCCCCCTCTGAAGGCTCTCTCAAATATGACATCAGCACCGCCGACGGCCGGGAACATTTTGTCAGATCTCTTTACAAAGCCTGCTTTAACCAGACACTGCAGGGAAATCATGGCAGTAACTCAAACAGAGATTTCTTTACTGCGACTCTTCCGGTGCTGACGGAAATCGCCGCAGGAGACCACCGGTACGTCTACAACTGGCAGAAAAATAACGGCAAGTGGAACGCCAGCACCGGGAAACAATGGAACTTCAGCAATTTTACCTATGTTGAAAACAGCGGTACGGATCGGGCCGGAGAATACAAGTATCCCGGGGCCGGCCAATCCCCCCATATCAAGGTATCCGATATTGCTGCCACGCAAATTAATTCATTTATCCGGAATGTTTCCGCATGGAGCGACGGTTCCGGAAAAAACTCCGTTGTAAAAACCTCCGACACCGTCCGGATAAACTTTGACGGATATCCCGAAATCATAATTTCCTCAGCACCTGAAAACGTCGTCAGCCACACAATGGCGGTCCCCGACGGGGATATCATCGCTGACGAGAACCGGCTTTATCTTAGTTCCGCAAAAACCTCCTACAATCTGACCCTGGACATCTCAGGACTTTCGGATGCGGAAATCGCCCGTACTCGCACCATATACGCTCATCTGGCGGCAAACACCCATCTCTTCGATTTTACGCTGAACTGCTCCGACTCGGCTCCCGAAAACCGCTGCCGGAATCTTGATATCGCCGGGGTAAAATTCTCCAGCAGATACCAGGATGCGAATGAAGACGAATATTTCCGGATTTCCGGAAACACGGATAACGGCTGCTCTCCCTCACAGTTCCGTTTTGAGACCTGCAACGACAGTTCCTGCTCCTCCGCATCCCCCTATACCGGCATGGTTACCCTGTCTGACAGTCTTTACTCCTCAAACTCCTCCGGAACGGTGTGGCTTGCTCCGGCATCCGGAAACCGCAATATCACCGCCTCCGTTACCGGCAAAAACGGCAGTATCTACCTCTGCGGTACCGCAGCATCCCCTGCCGCGGGCTGTTCCTTCGATATTCCGGGCTGCCATACCGCCACGGGCACCAGAACCGAGCAATATATAAACGAACCCAACAGCACCCTTAAGGTTACCATGACCGGCGGTATTGCCGGCGATACCATGACACCGGAAAGCATGGAAATAACCTTCAGCTCCGGGAATGTCCCCCTGACCGTAAAAACCTCTCAGGGCAGCAGCACCATTCAGGCCGGCAAAACCGGAACCCTGGAGATCCCGGTGACCGTTTCCGGAACCGCAGATAAAGTACTGACCCCGAATTTCACCATCACCTCCCCGCACTTCCCGGACAGCAATACCCGGGTTACCGGAATGACCGTAAAATACCGGACAACTGCCGAACCTGCCGAGGTCATCCCGGTCAGACTCTCTCCGGAAACCGGCGATTCCTTTGACATTCAGGTTCTCAGCGTTCCCTATGCCATCTGCGGCAGCGCCGCCGACACCGACGGACACGCCGTAACCCGTCTTGATATCGGCAGGGAATACCGGCTTAAAACCTATGCCGCGAAGTGTCCGGACTCCGGCTGCCCGGCAGAAGCCACCGGCGAAAAGCTTAAAATGATCTGCACTGCGGAAAACAAGGTGGCGGTTACCGGAAAAACATACAGCAGAACACTGTCCGATGCCTTCAGCCTCATAGATCCTGCCAAGCTTTTCCGCTGGCAGCAGAATCCGTCCGATACCGACAGCGGGTCCTTCATTGCAGGCACTTCCGAAAACGGGGAAAACTCCGTTTTGCGCCTGACACAGATCTGTGCGACAGCTCCGGCCCCGGGATTCAACACCGATTCCGAATACTGTCTCGGCATCGGAAATTCCGCCGGATGGTTCAGCATGGCCTCGGAAAAACCTTACACGGAGCTTACGTCGCTGAAGCCCACCTACTTCTTCAGCCCGGTTTTTGCGGTATATCCGTCATACATGGCAATAAACGAGGGGTGGCTGCACATTACCGATGATCTGTACCGAAAAAAAGTCATTTCACAGTCTCAGGCGGATTTTACGAACTTCTCCGGAGTCAGGGAGATTTCCGGCACCTGCCCGGCCTACTACGGAGAACCGCTGAGCTTTTCCGGCTTCATTACCGGAACTGACATCTCGGGAGCCTCCGTTGACTACATTCCGGACGCCTACCTGAACACCGAGTCCTCCGACACCCCGTTTAAGGCGATTATTACCAAAATCACCCGGGACGAAGCCGGAAACCTCACTGCCGGCAGGAGCATCAGATCGGGAAAGGACTACACGCTGGATTTCAACAGCACCCTGGACGCCCACTGGATGCGGCCGGTATATCAGTCCTACAGCACAAAGCACGGCTATCCTCTGAGATTTACCTTTATCACCTCCCGGGCCGAGCTGGCCACTCCCGAGGAAATCCGCCCGGGGGGCTGGCTGAACTTCAGCTACTGTCTCCCGGACAACGACAATTTCGCCAACGGCTGCAGCGGCTATCTGAAAATCACGGGCCGTCCGAACATCAGAAGCCTGCTTCCCGACGGAAGTCCTCTGGAGGCCAAATTTGACGGCACCGTTTCCGACAGCGACAAATTTACCTTCTTCACGCCGCTGTCGGCCGCTCCGAAGCTTCACTACGGCAGGCTGGTATCTCAGATTACCCAGGGGGAAACCGACATTATCCATACACCGGTATCATTGCAATACTACGCCGGAAACGGCAACTGGAACATCAGCGACACCGACTCCTGTACCGAGCTTCATCTCCGCAATCCTGACTCCAAGGCCACGGAAAACCTGATCTTCAGCAAAACCGTTTCGGACTATACGGACTCGGGAATCCGGGCTGCTTTGAGTGCCTATGAAAAGATCGAGCTTATTCCGGTATGCCACGGCACCGATATCGCCACCGGCTGCCAGCAGAACGTGAACAACTTTATTGAAAACGCCTCCGGACGATTCAACCGGGGCTATCTGTGGCTGCAGGGAACCCAGATCAACTGCAAAATCAGGGATAACTGTGCCCTGGAATACCGCCTCAGGAGTTCGGGAACCCTGGGTGAAAACTCCCTGGATCATCTTTATGACAGCCAGACCTCCAACGGCGGCGTAATATTTAAAAGCCACAAAAGCTCCGCCAGAATAATCGACCGGAAGGAGGTCTATAACTGACGGAGAGGAAGGCGGGCCATCCGGCGATTTCCGGGAAACCGCCGGATTTGTCCGGCGTTTCTTTTTGTGTCTGACAGCTATTTCGGAGATCTTATGAAAAAACTGATTTTTGCCGCAGGAACCTTTGCTCTGGCCCTCGCTGTTACCGCACTCAGCTTTGTTCCCGGAGTTATCAGAGGAGAGGATTCGTTCTCCGAAAGACTGAACGGCACCTGGGCCGAAACTTTTCAGTACAGGGACAATCCCCGGAGCATGCTTGTTTTCAGGGGAAAGAAGGTAACCATCCGAAATCTCCTTAAGCATGACGTTACCACAGACTACCGGATCTCCGAAGTCTCCGGAGACGGTTTTACCGTTAATTTCGAGTTCACCCACAAGGTTAAGCGCGGCAACGGAAGAATCATCGATAGGAGAGAGATTTTTGAATACCTTTATCATACGGATCGGGGACACCCTATTCTCTCCTCCCGGGATTTCGAATACGACGGCCGGGGGCTCATAATTCTCACGGAATTCATGCGGGAAGACGAGCTTGTGGACGGATACGAGTCTGAAATGCGCCAAACCCTGAACAGCAAAAAGGCAATTCCAACCTATGTGGAGGAAAAAAACGAGTAAATAACCAAAGAGACGGAAGGGAATACAGACCCTGAAAAGACGGATTAGCCGCTGAAAAATCAGGTTCAATCACAAAAGCCGTTCAATTAATAGGCATTTTGATTAAAAAAGCACCGTTCAGGGCCTGATTTTAAGTTTTTTTTGAAAATATCCTTGCATAATCAAAAAAATCGGGTATCATAAGCACCGTTGAAGCACGAAGCACAACGGGCTACCGCGGGTCGTTAGCTCAGTCGGTAGAGCAGCGGACTTTTAATCCGTTGGTCGACGGTTCGAATCCGTCACGACCCACCACTCGATGATAGTAAGGCGCGGGTCCTTAGCTCAGTTGGTAGA
>Ga0310695_10006685_pt1 | contig 18869 bp, 13 predicted proteins | sample RumenRJG_04DNA_FD_203882 | JGI IMG/M metagenome (GOLD analysis project Ga0310695, IMG submission 203882) | Bovine rumen microbial communities from Lethbridge, Alberta, Canada - RJG_04 (v2) (version 2) | ecosystem: Host-associated > Mammals > Digestive system > Stomach > Rumen | place: Canada...
CACCGTCCGCTCCTACCTGTCCTGGCTGAAAGACACGGGCAGATTGTCGGCGCGGTTTGAAAACAACATGCTGCTTTGGCAGCGGGTATAGCTTTTTTGTCGAACCGCCCTTGAAAGGCGCCCCCTATACCACACACAGGTTTTGAAGCCGCGGGTTTGCATCACAGAAAACGCCAAAGAGCAGCCGCTCTTTGGCGTTTTCCTTATCCGCCGCCCTCTTGACCGGGGCGTCCGGGGCGTATATAATTGATTGAGAACAATCTTTTTCCGCGTCTGCAGGAGCACTCTATGAGAAAGAAACGCGCAAACCGCATATTGGATCAGTGCCAGGTCCTGATGCTGGGGCTGGGGCTGCTGTGTGTGCTGGCCCTTCTGCTGCTGGTCAAGCCGGGCGCCGCGGACCCGGATCCCGGCCCTGTCGCCGCCGCGGCCGCCACGCCATTCCCTGCGCCGGAGGGCCTGCGGATCGCCGTGGGCTCAGACCTGCATCTGGACCCGGACCACGAGGGCCAGGCCGGCGGCGGGCACGTCTCCTATAATCTGGAGCTGGCGGACGCCCTGTTGTGGGACGCCAGAGAGCAGGGGGCGGAGATGATCCTGCTGACGGGCGACCTGGTCAACGGCGGCAAGCCCCACCGGCACCGGGCCCTTGCGGAAAAGCTGCACGCGGCCGAGGCGGAGGGCCTGAGCGTCTATGTGCTGCCGGGCAACCACGACCTGGCCCCCATCGGCCAGCGGGACTTCGCCGCGCTCTACGCCGACTTCGGCTATGACGAAGCCTGCAGCCGGGACGCCGCCTCTCTCAGCTACTGCGTCAAACGGGAGGGCCTGATGCTGCTGATGATGGACACCGCAGGCTACAGCGTCAGCGCCATCGACCTGCCCGGCGCCCCGGGCAGTGACAGGGACGACGCTTTTCTGACAGAGGAGACCCTTCGCTGGGCGGAGGGTCTGCTGCGCCAGGCACAGGATGAGGGCCTGCGGGTCCTCGCCGCCGGGCATTACAATCTGCTGCCGGAGATCTGCCAGACCCCGGGCAGCGGCTTTCATGTGGAAAACGGGCGGCGCTTTGCCGAACTGCTGCGGGCATACGGTGTGCCGCTCTATCTCAGCGGCCACATGCATGTGCCCGCGGTGTACCAGGCAGAGGGACTGACCGAGCTGTTGACCGGCTATCTGCTCTCCTACCCCACCGCCTACAGCATCCTGGACATGACAGACAGCGGTCTGCGCTATACGCCCCGTCGGATCGACGTGGACGCCTGGGCCCGGCAGGCCGGGCAGACCGACCCCGCGCTGACGCATTTTGCCCAATGGCAGCAGGAGGGGCTGCGCAGCTATTCCACTGCCAATGTGGAATACATGACCCAGCGAAACCCCTTGAACAAGACGGAGGCCGGGCAGGCCGCCGACTTCTTCTACGCCGCCATGGACGCCTATTGGAGCGGGACGCTGATCCAGCAGCGAACGGCGCTGGAGGCCATGCCCGGCTATGCTCCCTTCTTCCGCTGCGCCGAGGGCTACGCCTACGGCTGGTGGCTGAGAGATCTGATGGAGAACAGCTCGCCCCTGCTCTCAGGCTTCACATTGGATCTGGAACCGCTTTCCTGAACGGGACGAAAACCTGCGGGTCTTCGTCCCGTTTTCTTCTTTTCGGTTGCAAAAAGCGTCCGTTTCGTTTATGATAGTAAGGCAACCCAAATGTGTTTTACGGAGGTGTCCTCTATGAGACCGATCACCATGGAAGAGGTCGAACTGCGCCGGCAGGAGATCCTCGACACGATAAAAGACCCCACTGCTTCCCATGAGCAGAAGGTGACTTATCTGGCCCGTCACGCGGAGAATTTCATGACCGTGCTGGACGAGCCGGCGGAGCTGGACGAGCTGATGCGCTGCGAACAGGAAGTGCGCTGCATCTGCAACCTGTTCGAGGGTGACGCCCCGTATCGCCCCCGCTACATCACGCCGGACTATCCCAAGTTCCTGCGCCAAGGCAGCCGCTTCCTGCAGCTGGATCCCCCCAAGGATCTGTTTGAGGTGCTCAACAGCCTGATGATCCTGTACCATAACGTGCCGTCCATCACCAATTACCCGGTGTTCATCGGCGATCTGGACCAACTGCTGGAGCCCTACTGTGAGGGGCTGGATGACGAGACCATCAAAAAGGCCCTGCGCCTGTTTCTGATCCAGGTGGACCGCACCATCCTGGACTCCTTCTGCCACGCCAACATCGGCCCCAGGGCCTCCCGCGTGGGCCTGCTGCTGATGCAGGTGGAGTCGGAGCTGGAGAACGCCGTGCCCAACCTGACCATGCGGGTGGCCGAGGACACGCCGGATGATTTTCTGCTGGCGGGCATCGACTGCGCCCTGCACAGCGCCAAGCCCAGCTTTGCCAACGACGCCATGTTTCGCGCCGAGCTGGGGGATCGCTACTGCATCGCCAGCTGCTACAACGGTCTCATAAAGGGCGGCGGCTCCTACACGCTCTGCCGTCTGCTCCTGTCGGGCATCGCCAAGCGCGCCGCAAACATCGCTGACTTCAAGGAAAAGCAGCTGCCCTTTGTCATGGACGTGATGGCCCGCTATATGGACGCGCGCATCAAGTTCCTGGTGGAGGAAAGCGGCTGGTTCGAGAACGGCTTCCTGGCCAAGGAGGGTCTGGTGGACCGGAAGAACTTCACCGCCATGTTCGGCCTGGTAGGCCTGGCCGAGTGCGTGAACCTGCTGATGGAGAAGGAGGGCAAGAACTGCCGCTTCGGCCACAGCGAGGAGGCCGACCGGCTGGGCGTGGAGATCATGGATCTGATCGACGCCTTCAACAAGGCCCATGTAAACCCCTACTGCGAGGTCACCGACGGCCACTTCCTGCTACACGCCCAGGTGGGTATCGACTCCGACCATGGTACCAGCCCCGGCACCCGCATCCCCATCGGCGAGGAGCCGGACGAGCTGATCGACCACCTGAAGAACATCAGCCTGTTCCACAAGTACTTCCCCTCCGGCACCGGCGATATCTTCCCGGTGGACCTGACGGTACACCGCAACCCCCATTACATTCTGGACATCATCCGCGGCGCCATGAAAATGGACATCCGCTATCTCTCCTTCTACAGCAGCGATTCCGACGTGATCCGCGTCACCGGCTACCTGGTCAAACGCAGCGAGATGGAGAAGCTGGACAGCGGCGAAAACGTGCGTCAGAACACCACCGGCCTGGGTCTGGGGGCGGCCAAGAACTGCAAGATCCTGGACCGGAGAGTGCGATGAGCATCCGCGCGCCGGTCAACCGGATCGTGCCCTTCAGCGCAGTGGACGGCCCTGGCAACCGCACGGCGGTCTTTCTCCAGGGCTGCCCCTTCAACTGCCTGTACTGCCACAATCCGGAGACCATCCATCCCTGCGACAACTGCGGCGCCTGCCTGTCCGCCTGTCCCACCGGGGCCATCCGGCGGGAGGGTGCGGTCGTCCGCTATGACCGGAGCCTCTGCATCATGTGCGACGCCTGTATCCGAGCCTGCCCCAAGTCCAGCTGTCCCCGTCTGCGCTGGCTCAGCGGCGAGGAGACCATGGAGGAGATCCGCAGGAACATGCCCTTTATCCGCGGCGTGACCGTCTCCGGCGGGGAGTGCACCCAGCACCGGGATTATCTGCTGGAGCTGGCGGCGCTTGCCCATCGGGAGGGGCTGAGCCTCCTGCTGGACAGCAACGGCAGCCACGACTTTGCGCAGGACCCGGCGCTGACCGCTGCCATCGACGGCGTGATGCTGGACGTGAAGGCCTGGGACGCTGCGGAGCATCGGCGGCTCTGCGGGCAGCCCAACGACGTGGTGCTGAAAAACCTCCGTTTCCTGGCCGAGTCCGGGAAGCTGGCGGAGGTCCGCACCGTGGTGGTGCCTGAAGAAATGAACGCGGCCCAGACCGTGACGATGGTCAGCCGCAGCCTGAAAGCCCTGGGCGCCGCAGATGTGCCTTACAAGATCATCCGCTTCCGCCCCATGGGCGTGCGCCCGGCCTACAAGCATTTTCGCTCCCCCACCGGGGCGGAGCTGGACGCGCTGGAGGCTCTGGCCCGCAGCGAAGGCATGGAGCGGATCATTCAGATCTGAAATGCCTTCCACGATCCCCTAACTTAACAGAAAAGAGGATGTGTTCTTATGGATATCTTGACCCTTGGAGAAGTGTTGATCGACCTGACTCAGACGGAGTTGCCGCCAGACGGCATCCGCCGCTTCGCCGCCTATCCCGGCGGCGCGCCGGCCAACGTCGCCGTAGCCGCCGCGCGGCTGGGCGCGCAGACCGGCTTCATCGGCAAGGTGGGGCTGGACAGCTTCGGCAAGGATTTGAAGCAGGTGCTGCGGGACAACGGCGTGGACACCTCCGGCCTGTATCAGACCGAGGCCGCTCCCACCACGTTGGCCATCGTCAGCGTCAACCAGGGCGAGCGCAGCTTCAGCTTCTACCGCTCTCCCGGCGCGGACACACTCCTGGAAGCCCACGAAGTACTCAACGTGCTGCGGGAGCAGAAAAAGCCGGTCTTTCTGCATCTGGGCTCTCTGAGCCTGACGGCAGAGCCTGCGCGCAGCGCCAGTCTCGCCGCCCTGGAATACGCCCGGGACAACGGCATCTGCGTCAGCTATGACCCCAACTACCGTGCCAGCCTGTGGTCCAGCGAAAAGACTGCTGTGCGCTGGATGAAGACCCCCCTGCCCTTTGCCGATATCCTCAAGGTCTCCGATGAGGAGCTGCTCCTGCTCACGAAGCAGAGCGATCTGGATTCCGGCTGCGAAAAGCTGGCCTCCTACGGGCCCAAGCTGATCCTGGTCACCCTGGGCGCCGAGGGCGTCTATTACCGGCTGGGAGAACACAGCGGCCGGGTACCCGGCTGCAGCGTTTCCGTAATGGACACCAACGGCGCAGGCGACACCTTCCTGGGCGCTCTGCTCAGCCGTCTGGCCAAACGGTCCGGCGGTCCGCTGGCCGGGCTGGAGCCGGAGGAATTGGAGGCGCACCTGGCCTTTGCCAACCGGGCCGCCGCCCTGACTTGCAGCCGCAGCGGCGCGATCCCCGCCATGCCCACGGCGGCGGAGCTGGAAGACTGAACGACCGGATCAGCTGCCGGACGCTTCAAGGCCGACTCGGGCGGCTGTCAAAGCCTGCGCACGGACAGCGATAAAGCGGAAAAGCACGCTGCGCTCTTTGAGGAAAACATGAATGCCCCGGCGTCATATGACGCCGGGGCATTCATGTTGCTATTGGATTTTGGTTTCCGCAGAAGCTCAGCCGAACATCACGCTGTTAACGACGCTCTCCAGATACTCCTGGCGTCCGCTGCCGGGAAGCTCGGGGGCGCCCAGCTCATCCGCGTAAGCGGCCAGCTCCTCCAGCGTGGTCTCGCCGGAGCGGATCTTCGCGCCGATGCCGGTCTTGTAGCTGGCATAGCGCTCTTCCACGAACTGGTCCACACGGCCGTCCTCGATCAGCTCAGCCGCCTTCAGCAGGCCCAGCGCGAAGGTATCCATGCCCAGGATGAACGCATGGAACATGTCCTCCATGGTGTAGCTGGGACGGCGGTTCTTGGCGTCAAAGTTGAAGCCGCCGGTCAGGCCGCCCGCCTTCAGCACTTCATACATGCACATGGTCGCATCGTACACGTTGAAGGGGAACTCGTCGGTGTCCCAGCCCAGGAGCATGTCGCCCTGGTTGGCGTCAATGCTGCCCAGCATCCCGTTGATGGCGGAGATGCGCAGATCATGCTGGAAGGTGTGCCCGGCCAGGGTGGCGTGGTTGGACTCGATGTTCATCTTGAAATCCTTGTCCAGGCCGTACTGGCGCAGGAAGCCGATGGCGGTGGCCGCGTCGAAGTCATACTGATGCTTCATGGGCTCTTTCGGCTTGGGCTCAATGTAGAAATCGCCGGTAAAGCCGATGGAACGGCCGTAATCCACAGCCAGACGCATGAGCGTCGCAATGTTCTCCTGCTCGAACTTCACGTCCGTGTTGAGAAGGGTCTCGTAGCCCTCGCGGCCGCCCCAGAACACATAGCCCCGGCCGCCCAGCTTCACCGTGAGATCGATGGCCTTTTTCGCCTGGGCCGCGGCAAAGCAGAACACGTCCGCGGAATTGGAGCTGCCCGCGCCGTTCATGAAGCGGGGATTGGAGAACATGTTCGCCGTGCCCCACAGGCACTTGATATCCGTGCCCTTCATCTTCTCCAGGATGTAATCGCTGATCTCATCCAGGCGGCGGTTGGTCTCCTTGATGTCGTCGGCCTCGGGGACCAGGTCCACATCGTGGAAGCAGAAATACTTGATCCCCAGCTTCTGCATGAATTCAAAACCGGCGTCGACCTTCGCCTTGGCGTGTTCCATGGTGCCCTTTTCCGCGCCGAAGGATTTGTCCGCGGTATCGCGCCCGAACATATCGGTGCCGGCGGCGCCCAGATTGTGCCACCAGGCCATGGCAAAGGGCAGATGCTCGCTCATCTTCTTGCCGGCGACGATCCGGTCCGCGTCATAATACTTGAACGCCAGGGGATTTTTGCTCTTCGGCCCCTCGTAGGGGATCACGGGGATGTTCTTGAAAATTTCGCTCATGGATGTCTCCTCCTATTTTTGCAATTCCCGGAACAGCCCCTTGACCGCCGGGTAGATCTTCTGGAATTTCCGATAGGCAGCTTCATACCGCTCCGCCAGCGCAGGCTCCGGCAGGACGGTTTCCGTGGTGTGGACCAGGGCGTCGGCGCAGGCCTTCACGCTGGCATACTGGCCGCAGCCGACCATGGCCAGCATCGCCCCGCCATAGCCGGGCCCCTCCTCCGTCTGGGGGATGTCCAGCGGGAGATCCAGGACGTTGGCCATGATCTTCCGCCACAGGGGGCTCTTCGCGCCGCCGCCGCAGAGCATGGACCGCTCGATCCGGATGCCCAGACTCCCGGCTACCTCAAAGCTGTCCCGGATGGCAAAGGCAACGCCCTCCAGGACCGCCTGCATCATATCGCTCCTGGCCGAGTCCATGCTCAGCCCGATGAAGGTGCCCCTGGCGTCCGTATCGTTGATGGGGCTGCGCTCGCCCATCAGATAAGGCAGGAAGAACACCCGGTTGCGGCCCAGCTTTTCGTCGGTGATCTCCACCTGCTCGCCTGCGTAATCCTGGGTCTTCAGGATCTCGTCGCAGAACCACTTGTTGCAGCTGGCCGCCGAAAGCATGCAGCCCATCAGGTGGTAAGTCCCGTCCGCATGGGCAAAGGCATGGAGCGCGTTGTTGGGGTCCACGCCGAATTTCTCCGAGGAGATAAAGATGGTCCCGGAGGTGCCGAGGCTGATGTTGCACGCGCCGTCGCCCACGGTGCCCGTGCCCACAGCGGCCGCGGCATTGTCGCCCGCGCCGGCCACGACCTTGACGCCCTCCGGCAGGCCCAGCGCTTTTGCGGTCTCCGGCTTGACGGTGCCGATGACCTGAAAGCTCTCGAAGAGTTTGGGCATCTGCTTTTCGGAAACGCCGACGATCTCAAGCATCTCCCGAGACCAGCACTTGTTGGCTACGTCCAGCAGGAGCATGCCGCTGGCGTCCGAGTAATCGCAGGCGTGGACGCCGGTGAGCCTGTAGTTGATGTAGTCCTTGGGCAGCATGATCTTGGAGATCCGTGCGAAGTTCTCCGGCTCATGCTTTTTCATCCACAGCAGCTTCGGCGCCGTGAAGCCCGCGAAGGCGATATTCGCCGTCAGCTGAGAGAGCTTCTCCTTGCCTATGACCTGGTTGAGCCAGTCCGTCTCCTCCTGGGTGCGTCCGTCGTTCCACAAGATCGCAGGACGGATCACCGCGTCGTTTTCGTCCAGGGCCACCAGACCGTGCATCTGCCCGCCCACGCCGATCCCGGCGACCAGCGAGGCGTCACAGCCGTCCAGCAGCTCTCGGAAGCACTGGCCGACCGCGTCCCACCAGTCCGTGGGGTTCTGCTCCGACCAGCCGGGCTGCGGGAAGAACAGCGGGTATTCCGCCGACGCGGAATTCCGGATCTTTCCCGTCTCGTCCACCAGCAGCAGCTTCACTGCCGAGGTGCCTACATCGATTCCGATAAAGTACAATCGAACACTCCCTTTCGTCTTAATTCAAGCGGTCCCGCGCCCCCTCGAAGGAAGCGCGGGTCTGGTATCTCATACGCGTGCGCGGCGGGCCTCAGCCCTTGATCGCGCCAGCGATAAAGCTCTCCTGGATCCTCTTGCTCAGGAATATGTAGATGAACAGGGTCGGGAAGGTGGCCAGCACCAGCGCCGCGCCGATGGGGCCCCAATCCGTTGTATACTGGCCGGACAGGGCCTGCACGCCCACCGGCAGAGTCTTCAGCGCCGTCTTGCTGATGAAGATGTTGGCGAACATCAGCTCGTTCCAGCACTGCAGGAAGGTGTAGATGCCTACTGTGGCCACGGCCGGCTTCATCAGCGGCACGATGATCCGGAAGAAGATGCCCCAGATACTGCAGCCGTCGATACAGGCGGATTCGTCCAGCTCCCTGGGGATCTCGTTCATAAAGCCTGTGCAGACCAGAATGGCCATGGACAGGGAGAAGGCGGAATAGGGGATGATCAGCGCCCAGTAGGTGTTGAGCATATGCAGCCTGGACAGCGTCACATACACAGGCACGATGGAGGCGTGGATGGGGATGGTCAGGCCCAGCATGAAGAACTTGTTGAGCGTCCTTCTCCGCTTCCAGATCAGGCGCGTCAGGGCAAAGGTGCCCATCAGGGCAACGGCCAAGGTGATCAGAATGGTCGCCACCGCCACGATGGTGCTGTTGAGGAAATATTTAGCCATGTGGCCGGTGTTCAATGCCTGGGTGTAGTTGGACCACAGCCAGTGTCTGGGCAGGCCCACCACGTTGGAGCCGAAGATCTCCTCATTGTTCTTCAGGGAGAAGGTGAACATCCAGTAAACCGGGAAAAGATTGACCAGCATCCAGAAGAACAGACCGATATACATCAAAACTTCTCTCGTTTTGCTCGTGTTTCTCATGCCGTCATTCCGCTCCCTCTCTGAAGACTACGTTGATCAGCAGCGCGAAACCGAAGCACAGCAGGATCAGCAGCACGGCGATGGTGCTGCCCATGCCGTAGCGGTTTCGCAGGAACAGCATACTTATCATAAGCGTGCTCGGCACTTCCGTGGAGTGCAGCGGCCCGCCATTTGTCAAAACATAAATCAGGTCAAAGGACTTCAGCGATCCGGTGACCGCGAAGATCACGCTGATGCGGATGATGGGCTTGATGTAAGGCAGAACGATATAGCGGTTGATCTGCCCGTCGCTGGCGCCGTCCAGCATGGCCGCCTCCCGCAGCTCGGGGGGGACGCTTTTGACCCCCGCGTACAGAAGCAGCATATGATAGCCCACATATTGCCACAGCGTCGGCACGAATACCGCGCCCAGCGCGGTGGACTTTTTGCCGAGCCAGATCCGGGTCCAGTTTTCCAGACCCACACTGCGGAGAAAAACATTCAAAATGCCGTAATCCGGGTTGTAGATCTTCAGCCAGAGCTGGCCGATGACCACCGTGGAAATCAGAACCGGCATAAAATAGACAGAAAGGAACATCCGCTCCCCCTTGATCCTCTTGCCCAGAGCCAAAGCCAGGGCCAGAGCCAGGGGCAGCTGCAGGAATACAGACAAGGCCGCAAGCAGCAGGGAATTCCGCAGCGCTTTCATAAAGCCGATGGCGTCGCTTGTAAACAGCTCCTTGTAGTTGGCAAAGCTGATAAAGGTCTTTTCCCCGATGCCGTTCCAGTCAAAGAAGCTGTAATAGGCGGAGGCGCCGATGGGCGCGATCAGAACGCCGCAGAAGAGGATCAGCGCCGGAAGGAGAAAAATCAGAATATAAAGCTTATTGCTGTATAGTTTTTTCATGGTCCGCGTCCTTCTCTCATAGGGGATTTCGTTGTCATCTCGAGGACAATGAACTGCTCCGGCGCAGCGGTGCCGGAGGAAGGGAGTTGGGCTTGCTGATTTGGCTTTCTTGCAAGGGAGGCGACTTTCCCGGAGCCCTGGACAGCCGGGGAAAGCCGCCTTACTTTTCATTCACGGTGCGGGAATGAAGTCCCGCACCGTATGGGAAGAATTATCCGATGTTCTGGGTCAGGCCTTCCACAAAGCCCGGGCCGTCGACTTCGCAGCCGTAAACCAGGGAGACGTAGTCGAGGTAGGTGCCGGTGGGCTCGGCGCTCATGGCGGTGTCGCCGAACAGGGTCATGCCGTCGGAGTTGGCAACGATATCAGCAACCGCAGCCACCAGAGGCTTCACTTCGCTGGTATCGTAGTCGGGCGTCCAGGCGGGCAGGCCGGAGCCGGCCAGGTAACCGTAGTGGCAGATCTCCTTGCCGATTTCAAAGGCGGCCTGGGCGGCCAGCTCGGCATTGGGGGAGGAAGCGGTAACAGCCAGGGAGTCGGAAGGACCGCCGATGACCTGACCGTAGGTGGCCTTCTCAGCGTCCATCACGGGGAAGAGGCCGACAGCGGCATTGGCAACGCCGTCATTGACCTCGCCGCAGTTCCAGGAGCCGTTCTGATAGAAGGCGGTCTTGCCGGCGATGAAGTTGGCCTTTACTTCGTCATTGCCCAGGGCCATGCCGTTGGGATCGAAGTAACCCTTGTTGATCATTTCCTGGAAGGTGCTGACAGCGGTGGCGATGGCGGGATCGTTCCAGGTGGCCTCACCGGAGAAGATCGCGTTGAGGGCTTCATAGCCGATGGTCTTCTGGATGATGGGCTCCAGGTACTCGGTCACACACCAGGTCTCCTTGCCGGCGCAGCCGAAGGGGATGATGCCCTTGGCGACCAGAGCGTCGCAGCAGGCGGTCAGGTCTTCATAGGTCTGGGGGACATGATCCCAGCCGGCTTCGGCCAGCAGATCCATGTTGGCAAACAGGGTGACGATGTTGTAGGTCAGGGGGATCGCATAGTGGTCGCCGCCGTAGGTGGAGTTGGACAGCATCACCTCAGGCAGCTGATCGGCGAAGGGCTTGTACGCGTCGTTCACGCAGTAGACGCGGCCGGCATCGACGAAGTCGCCCAGGAAGGCGCCGGACCAGGTGAAGAAGATGTCGGGCAGATCGGTGCCGGCATTCATCGCAGCCTTGATCTTGGTCTTGTAGGACTCGTTCTCAAAGGCTTCCCACTCGATCTTGATGTCGGGGTGGGCCTCTTCGAAGGCGGCGATAGCCGCTTCATAGGCGGGGCGGTTGGCGTCGCTCTCCGTGGCGATGCACCACATGGTCAGAACGGTCTGACCCTCAGCGGCGGGCTCGGCGGCGGGCTCGGCGGCGGGCTCCGCAGCGGGAGCGGCCGTGGCGGCAGGAGCTGCCTGCTGTCCGCAGGCGGCCAGCGCAAAGATCATAACCAGCGCGAGGGCAAGTGCAAGAATCTTTTTCATGGGTATCCTCCTTTTTTAATATAGACGGTTTTTATTAAGATCTGGGTCGGTGCCGGAATCCCTTGTCCAGGCGGAGCGGTCCGCCGCCGGCCCAAAGTCTTTCAGTTTAAACAGGATCCTGTGATCCTGAAATGGGTACGGAGCAGGCCGGGTGCCCGGTCAGTTCCCCGCTGCGGGGATCGGGGCCTCCAAAACCCGCGTACAGTGTCCAGCTTCTGCTGCCCGGGATCCGCTCGCCCGCTTCCGTCACCACGGTGAAGGCCGACGGATCGATCCCGACGCAGAATCGCTTCTCTTCTCCGGCCGCCAGGCGGATCCGCCGGAAGCCGCAGAGGATCGGATTCGGCGGCGCCAGAGGACTCTCCTCATCCCGGAGATACAGCTCGATGACCTCTTCGGTCTCCCGCGTGCCTTCGTTGCGGGCCGTGACAAATGCCTGTTTTCCGTCCGCCGTCACCTGGGTGACAAGGCAGTCTCCGTAGCTCAGGCCGTAGCCGAAGGGATAGAGAGGCGTGCCGTGATAGTAGCGGTAGGTCCGGTTGTTCATGGTGTAGTCGGTAAAGTCCGGCATCTCCGGGAGCGCTTCGCTGCGGTAGAAGGTGACCGGCAGTTTGCCCGAGGGGGATGCTTTTCCGAACAGCAGCTCGGCCACCGCGCGGCCGCCGCCGGCACCGGGATACCAGGACAGCAGAATGGCATTTGCGCGAGGCTCCGCCTCGGACAGGTCGATGGCGCTGCCGGCCATCAGCACGATGACCGTGGGTTTTCCCACCGCCAGCACCCGCTCCAGCAGTCTGCGCTGGCACTCCGGCAGGAGCAGATCCGCCTTGTCGCCGGAGAAGTAGCTGTTGCCGGTATCGCCCTCTTCGCCTTCCAGGGTCTCGTCCAGTCCCAGCACCAGGATTACGGTATCGCTGGCCTTGGCCACCGCCGCCGCTTCCGCAAGACGGTCGTCCGCCTGGGCCAGATGCTCCACACGGTCCGCGTCCAAAGCGCAGCCCTCGGAGTACAGGACACGGCTGCGGCCCGCCGTCAGGTCCTGGATGCCCTCCAGCACCGTGGTGTAGCGGGAGGCGGTGCCGTGGTAGTTGCCGATCAGAGAGACGCGGCTGTTGGCGTTGGGGCCGATCACCCCCAGGACGCCGCATGTGTCCGGGTCCAGGGGCAGCAGCCCGTCGTTTTTCAGCAGTACGCAGGAGCGCAGCGCCGCCTCATGGGCCAGGGCCAGATGCCCCTCACACTCCACGGCGGTATAGGGGATCGCGTCATATTCGCTCCCCTCGTCCCCCATGATCCCCAGCAGATAGCGGGTGGTGAAAAGCCGGACCGCGGCGCGGGTGATCTCCTCCTCGGAGATCATGCCCAGCTCATAGGCGTCCATGACATGCTGATAGGTACAGCCGCAGTTCAGGTCGCAGCCGGCTTTCAGCGCCATGGTGACCGATTCGGCCGGTGTGGACGTGATCTTGTGGTTCTCGTGGAAGTCCTGCAGGGCCCAGCAATCGGAGACGAAATGCCCCTCAAAGCCCCAGTCGCCGCGCAGCTTGCGCATCAGCGCGTCGCTGGCACAGCAGGGTTCGCCGTTGGTGCGGTTGTAGGCGCCCATGACCGCTTCCACCCCGGCTTCCCGGACCAGCGCCTGAAAAGCGGGCAGGTAGGTCTCTTCCATATCTTTTGGAGAAGCCACGGCGTTGAAGCTGTGCCGCAGCGCCTCCGGTCCGCTGTGGACTGCGAAATGCTTGGCGCAGGCAGCCGTCTTCAGCGTCTCGCCCTTGCCCTGCAGGCCCCGCACAAAGGCTTTGCCCAGTCTGGCCGTCAGATAAGGGTCTTCTCCGTAGGTCTCCTGGCCGCGGCCCCAACGGGGATCGCGAAAGATGTTCACATTGGGGGACCACATGGTCAGCCCGTGATAGATGTCTCTGTCCCCCTCCGCTGAGAGGGCGTTGTATTTGGCCCGGGTCTCTGTGGAGATCGCGTCGGCGATCCGTTCCAGCAGCTCATCGTCAAACATGGCGGCCAGGCCGATGGCCTGAGGGAAGCTGGTTGCCGTCCCGCCCCTGGCCAGGCCGTGCAGGGCCTCGTTCCACCAATTGTATGCAGGCACGCCCAAACGCTCGATAGCCGGCGCGTCAAAGCGCAGTTGGCTGGCCTTCTCCTCCGGAGTCATACGGCCGACCAGTTCTTCGGCAAGTTGTCTGGCTTTTTCTCGCGTCATTGCTTCCTGCTCTCCCTTTTCGTCCTGTGGTATGCGCGGTCTCCGGTTCAATCCATCTGCCGGACCGTTTCTCCCTCCAACAGGCGGCCTTGCACTACAATGTGCCGCGGGGGTGTCGTCCGGGGATGCTCAATCCGCTCAATCAGCTGCTCCGCCGCGATACGGCCCAATTCTTCCGAATTCTGCCGCCAGGTGGTGAGCCGGGGGCTGACCATCTTGGCCATATGGATGCCGTCGTAGCCCGCCGCCGAAATATCCTCCGGGATCCGGAGGCCCGCCTCCTGGATCGCGTTGATGCCGCCGATGTAGGAGTAGTCGTCGGAGAAGAGGATGCAGCTGGGCCGCTCCGGCAGGGCCAGGATCTTCTTCGTGGCTTCATAGCAGCTGATGGGTTCATGATAGATACACTCGCCCACATATTCCTTGGGGATTTTGAGGTTCAGCGCCTCGCAGGCCCGGTAAAAGCCGGTCAGCCGGCTTTCGGTCACCGCCGTGCGGTTGCCGTGAATATAGGCGATGCGTCGGTGTCCCTTGCTGTACACGTAGCGCACCAGGCTCTCCAGTCCGTTCATGTTGTCCGACAGGACCGCCGTCCGATTGTTGAAGGCGTGGTCCAGGCTCACCACCGGGAGATCGGAGAATATCAGCTCCTGGACCATCGGATCGTGAAAATCCGCACATATGACTGCCACGCCGTCTACGCCCCGATACAGGGCATGCTGCAGAAAGCTGGCATTCCGGGGTCCCACGTTGCTGCTGATAAAGGTCAGGTCATATCCGCAGCGCTCCGCCTCCATGCGGAAGCTGTTCAGCGTCGAGGCGAAGTATTCGTGCATAAAGCCGCTGTTGGACAGGTCCGAAAACAACACCCCGATGTTATAGGTACGGTTGGTCTTGAGCGCCCGGGCGGCGGAATTGGCCGTATAGCCAAGCTCCTTGGCGACCGCGAGCACCCGCTCCCGGGTCGCGTCGCCGATATCCTGATGCCCGTTGAGGGCCTTGCTGACCGTGGCCACGGAGACGCCGCACCGCTGTGCAATATCTTTCATGGAAACCACGACGCCCGCCCCCGTACTTAATCGTTTTCGTAATTCAAAAATACCTTACTTCCGGGAAAAATGCAAGATAAGTTTCCCGAAAAATTCCCCATCGGAGAAAAATCGTAATATTTGCACAGAAAAGCCATTTTGTTTTTGTCAAATGTGCATAGGGGTTCCCGGGAGCTTTTCTGCCGGATCGCCCTGTTTCGGTAAAAGGCACAAAAATAAAATGAAATACCTCTTGCATTTTGAGGAAAAGTCGGGTAGTCTATGGGAAAGGTCCCTACTTAAACGATTGCGCGGAGGTGTCGGTATGCGCTATGGATATTTCGATGACGTTCGCCGGGAGTATGTGATCACCACGCCCCAGACACCGCTGCCCTGGATCAATTATCTGGGCAGCCAGGACTTTTTTACGCTGGTGTCCAACACCGCAGGCGGCTACAGTTTTTACAGGGACGCGCGGCTGCGCCGCCTGACCCGCTATCGCTATAACAACTGCCCTCTGGATTCCGAGGGTTTTCACATCTATATCAAGGATGGTGACTGTGTCTGGAACCCGGGCTGGCAGCCCACCCAGACGGCGCTGGACCGCTACAGCTGCCGCCACGGTCTGGGCTACACCGTGATCGAGGGCGAGAAGAACGCCGTCTCCGTCCGGCAGGAGATGTTCGTGCCCCAGGGGGACAACTGCCTGCTGCTGCGCGTCACCGTCAGCAACCAGGCTGATGCGGCCAAATCCCTTCGGCTGTTTCCCTATCTGGAGTTCTGCCTGTGGGACGCCATGGACGACGGCTCCAATTTCCAGCGCAACTTCTCCACCGGCGAGGTGGAGGCGGTGGGCGCCGCCATTTATCACAAGACCGAGTACCGGGAGCGGCGGGATCACTACGCCGTGTTCTGGTCCAACCGGGAGCCCGCGGCCTTTGACACCGCCCGGGAGTCTTTCATCGGCGTCTACGGCAGTCCCGCCCGGCCCCGGGCCGTGCTGGAAGACGGCTGCGCCAACAGCGTCGCCCACGGCTGGCAGCCCATCGCCGCCCAGCAGTTCGATCTGGAGCTGCAGCCGGGCCGGAGCGAGAGTTTTCTCTTCGGTCTGGGCTACATTGAAAATCCTCAGAGCGAAAAATGGGCCGCGCCGGGCGTCATTAACAAGGCCCGGGCGGAAGCCATGATGGCCCGCTATGCCACCGACGCGCAGTTTGACGCCGCTATGGAAACGCTGGCCGGATTCTGGGCGGAGCTGCTCTCCGGCTACATGGTCTCCACCGGCGACGAAAAGCTGGATCGCATGGTCAACATCTGGAACCAGTATCAGTGCATGGTCACCTTCAACATGAGCCGTTCGGCCAGCTACTTTGAAAGCGGCATGGGCCGCGGCATGGGCTTCCGGGATTCCTGCCAGGACCTGCTGGGCTTCGTGCACATGATCCCGGAACGCGCCCGTGAGCGCATCCTGGACATCGCCGCCACCCAGTTCCCCGACGGCAGCGCCTACCATCAGTATCAGCCCCTGACCAAGAAGGGCAATCTGGATGTGGGCAGCGGCTTCAACGACGATCCCCTGTGGCTCATTGCCGGTACCGACGCCTATCTGCGGGAGACGGGCGACTGGAGCATCCTGGACGAATCCGTTCCCTTTGACAACGACGCCGGCCTGGCGCAGCCCTTGATGGAGCATCTGCGCCGCAGCTTCACCTATACCGCCACCCACCTGGGCCCCCACGGGCTGCCCTTGATCGGCAGGGCGGACTGGAACGACTGCTTGAACCTGAACTGCTTCTCCGAGCGCCCGGGCGAGAGCTTCCAGATCACCGGGCCCAGCGAGGGTCCTGTGGCGGAGAGCGTGTTCATCGCGGGCATGTTCGTCAAATACGGCCGTGCCTACACCGACATCTGCCGTCACCTGGGTCTGACCCGGGAGGCGGAAGCCTGCGAAAAGGCGATCGCCGCCGTGGAGGCCGCCACTCTGGACGCCGGTTGGGACGGCGCCTGGTTCCGCCGGGCCTTTGATGCCTACGGCAACGTGGTGGGCGGAAAAGAATGCGAGGAGGGCCAGATCTTCATCGAGCCCCAGGGCATGTGCGTCATGGCCGGGATCGGCAAAGAGAGCGGCCAGGCCGCCAAGGCGCTGAAGAGCGTGGAGGAGCGGCTGGACACCAAGTACGGCATCGTGCTGCTGCAGCCCGCCTATACCCGCTACCGTCTGGAGCTGGGCGAGATCTCCAGCTATCCCCCCGGCTACAAGGAAAACGCCGGCATCTTCTGCCACAACAATCCCTGGATCGTCTGCGCCGAGGCGGAGCTGGGCCACGGCGACCGGGCCTTCCAGGTCTACCGCCGAACGGCCCCGGCCTACATCGAGGAGATCAGCGAGATCCACCGCACCGAGCCCTACGTGTACAGCCAGATGATCGCCGGCAAGGACGCGCCCAGCTTCGGTGAGGGCAAGAACAGCTGGCTTACCGGCACCGCGGCCTGGACCTTCCTGAGCATCAGCCAGGCGATCCTGGGCGTCAAGCCCTGCCTGGACGGGCTGCGTGTCGATCCCTGCATCCCGGCGTCCATGAAGGGCTTTACCGTCAGCCGCCGCTTCCGGGGCGCCGTCTATCAGATCTCGGTGGAGAACCCCGACGGCGTGCAGCGCGGCGTGAAGGCCCTGTACGTCAACGGCGATCCGGTCCCCGACGGCGTCATCCCCGTGCAGAGCGCTGGCAGCACCGTGAGCGTCCGCGTCATCATGGGCTGACCTGAGCAGTAAGCTCTGGACCCTCTATGCAAAAGCGTCCGGATATGGTATACTTTTACCATATCCGGACATTTTTGCTGTCGCCTGTGGTGACATAAATAAAAAGGGGGAAATTTGTATGAATATGAAAAAGATACTCCTGTTACTGCTTGCCGTTTTCTCTTTGTCCGTCGTGAGCCTGGCCGGCTGCGGCAAAACAGCGGAGCCGGCGAACGATCCGGGGCAGAAAGAGGCCGCGGCGGAAGAGCCTGCTCCGCAGGAAGAAAACAGCGCCGTGGGGCTGGCAAATCCCTGGGTGGAGATCACGGAAGAGAAGGCCCGTGAGCTATGTCCCCGCCTGTTCAAGGCTCCGGAAGGCGCCCGGGAGCAGACCTGGCTCATGTGTGAAGCCCTTGGGGATCCGGCAAACAGTGTGGAACCCATGGTCCAGTTGAGCTTTGTGCTGGATGATATGAACTTTACCGCGCGCGCTCAGATGGGCGTTGCGGAGGACGCCGATATCTCGGGCATCTATACCGAGTGGACGGCCGGTCCGCAGGATGTGACGCTTGCGAATTGGGGCGAAGGCCATATGGCCGGAAAAACCTACCGCTCTGTCAATGATGCCGGTTATATTGACCTGATCACATGGTATGACGTGGAGATCGGCATCAAGTACTCCCTTTCCGTTGCGGCGGCAGATCTTGACGGCTTTGATATCCAGGCCGTGGCGGAACAAATGTACGCGGAAGAAAACGAGCCTGTAATCCCATAAGCGCAGCGTCGCTGAGAAGTACAACAAGATCTATTAAGTGCAATTGTCGAAGGGCACGCCCCATGTTTGCAGGCGCACCTACTGCAGCAATCAGGTATAGCCTTCCGCCACACAGAAGATGTTCAGGGCGGTATAAATCACATATGCCAGCAAGGCACTCTGCAAGCTGCAGAGTGCCGTTTTTTAGTGGAAAAATCTATGGTGATGGTGTATAATAAATTGCTTGATTTTGCTGGTGTGACGAGGAAAATGCGCAAGTCGGGATTTTGAGAGGATGAAGGGCATGAGCGTGACTGTGTCGCAAATTATGGAAAAGATGATTGCTGTCTCTGAAGGCAACATCCACGACATTGATCATTTCATACGCGTTTGGACATATGCGAAGACCATTGGCGAATTGGAAAAGTTGGATCCGGAATTACAATTTGTTCTGGAGATCGCTGCTATCACGCATGATATCGCCTGCCCGCTTTGCCGGGAGAAATATGGAAATACCAACGGCAAGTATCAGGAAGCAGAAGGTGCTGAGTTGGTAAGGGACTTCCTGTCAACGTCGGGAATGACAGAAGAACAGATTGGCAGAGTTGCGTACCTTGTCGGCCATCACCATACGTTCTCCAATATTGACAGGATAGACTATCAGATTTTGGTTGAGGCTGATTATATAGCCAATGCGACCGAGAACGGGTACAGC
>Ga0310695_10006686_pt1 | contig 18865 bp, 9 predicted proteins | sample RumenRJG_04DNA_FD_203882 | JGI IMG/M metagenome (GOLD analysis project Ga0310695, IMG submission 203882) | Bovine rumen microbial communities from Lethbridge, Alberta, Canada - RJG_04 (v2) (version 2) | ecosystem: Host-associated > Mammals > Digestive system > Stomach > Rumen | place: Canada...
TATTCTGTCTTCTAGCTACTCCTTCAGCGTAATCAATTGCTTCTTTTTGAGTGTCGAATAATTTTAAGGCCTTATCACTTCCAGTAGCTTTAACTTGCCACTTATTAAGTTCAGGACGTCTAGAAACATGTAATGCTTTAGCGTAACTTGCCCCATCTTCATTAGTTAAGATAATAGTTTGAGTTCTTCTATTGTCTTTTCTTTCACTTGCTTGAGCAATTTCAGCTTTGCTTATTGTTCTTGTTTTTCTTATAGGTGCAGCTTCTTCTTCTTTTTTAATAGCTTCAATTACCTTTTTATGCTCTTCCTCTTGAGGTTTTTCTTCTTTAACTTCCTCTTGAGGTACTTCTTCTTGAGGTTTTTCTTCATTAACTTCCTCTTGAGGCTCTTCTTTTGCTTCTTCTACCTTAAGTTCTTCAGGTTTAACTTCTTCTTTAACTTCTTCAGGTTTACTTTCTTCTACTGGAGTAACACTTGCTACTACTGGAGCGGTTTTAAGCACTCTTTTTGAGCATACTTCAATAAAGAAGAAGATGAGTCCAAAGATTAAAGCGATTAAATATAAACCTGCACTAACCATCATAGCAATATCAGGAACAACTCCTCCAATTGCGGAATTGATAGATGTAGCGATAAATCCACTTCCAATAGTCATAAAGAATAAAGCAACTATTCCATATAATAAAGAAGGAATAACGCTAAACCATCTACATCTACATAAAGATAGGATAAGCCATAATAAGGCAACAACTAATCCAAGCATTCCTACAAACACTGGAATACTAAAGTAGATATTAGTAAATCCAAATGCATAAGAGAATGAATCAGTTAAAGCAGATGTAAAGTAGTTAAAGAAACTACCTTTAAGAACAATAATGCTAGTAATTAATCCTGCTAGGAAGAATACTCCTAGCAAGATATCTAATACTATAACTTTTTTACGAATCTTATATTTCATAAACCCTCCTCGATCTATGAATTAAAGACCATATTTCTTAATGCGATCCCATCTATCCTTAGCGTAATGTTCACACTTAGTGAGTAATTCTTCAGCTTCAGTTGGATTAACGCGTGGGAGTTGAGAGAATCGTGTTTCAGTCATGATGAAGTCTCTTAATTTAGAGTAATCTGGATCAACTGGTCCATCGATTTGTAAGCATGGTTTACCTTCTTTAGCTAAACGTGGATCGTATCTAAAGATTGGGAAGTAACCACATTCAACAGCGAGTCTTTCTTGTCTCATAGAGTTAGAAAGTCCACCTTTAATACCATGGTTAGCACAAGGAGCGTAACAGATGATTAAGCTTGGTCCATTGTAGCTTTCAGCTTCTTTAAGAGCTTTAATTGCTTTCATTGGGTTAGCGCCTAAAGCGATTTGAGCAACATAGACGTTACCATAGCTCATTGCGATAAGAGCTAAGTTCTTCTTAGCGGTCTTTTTACCACTTGCGGTAAATTTAGCAATAGAACCTGTTTGGCTAGATTTTGAAGATTGTCCACCAGTATTGGAGTAAACTTCTGTATCTAATAAGAGGATATTAACATCTTCTTCGTTAGCGATAACGTGATCAAGTCCACCGTAACCGATATCATAACCCCATCCGTCACCACCGACGATCCAAACGGATTTATCTTTGAGATCTCTTTCGTATTTGAGAACTTCTTTAACTTCTTCGTCTTTACTTTCTTTGACGAGTTTAACGAGTTTTTCAACGATTGGTCCAACTGTTGCTCTATTTTTGATATTTGCGAAATATTCATCAATAGTAGCAGCGAGTTCTTCTTCAACGCCTCTTTCTTTAGCAGCAGCTAAGATTGTGCAGATAGCGCCAAGCTTATGGTCTGTAGCGACTCTCATACCATAACCGAATTCTGCGTTATCTTCGAATAAGGAGTTAGCCCAAGCAACGCCTTCTCCGTTTTTATCTGTACAGAATGGAGTTAATGGAGTACTACCTGAATAGATAGAGCTACATCCAGTAGCGTTAGCTACTAACATATCTTTACCAAATAATTGAGAGACTAATCTATAATATGGAGTTTCACCACATCCAGCACAAGCTCCACTGATTTCCATATATGGCATTAAGAAACCTGCACCTTTAACTGTGTCAGTATTGAATTTATCTGACTTATAAGTAACGTGCTTATATAAGTAGTTAGCAGCTTCTTCTTGAGCAAATTGGCTTCTAGCTTCAACCATTTCAAGAGCAATACCACCTCTACCTGTTTTCTTGAATGTATTGTTTGCCATACATTCTGTAGCACATAAGCCACATCCAACACAGTTTTGAGGAGAAACTTGTAAACGATATTTTAATCCTTTAACAGTTGGTCCAACTGCATCTGCGAAGTCACCCTTAATGATTTCAGGAGCGTTTTCAACTTCTTTTTCATCTAATAAGAATGGTCTAATTGTAGCGTGTGGACAGACGAATGCACATTGGTTACATTGAATACAGAATTCTTTGTGCCATAATGGTACTCTATCTGCGATTGAACGTTTTTCTTTGAATGTAATATTGTTTTGCATTGTGCCATCGAGTAATTCGAATTCAGTGAATTTACTGACTGGGAGATCATCTCCTCCAGCGTTACCCATGATAGCAACATAACTATCGAAATAATCATCACCAGTTAAATGAGCTTCGAATTTAGGTTCAAGCTTAGCCCATTCTGGTTTGATCTTAATTTCTCTAAGGCCTTCTGCACCGGCATCAATTGCCTTCCAGTTCATTTCAACAACATCTTGTCCTTTTTTAGCGTAGCTCTTTTCAGCAAATTTTTTCATCCATTTTTGAGCGTCAGCGTAAGGCATGATTTGTTGATTTAAATAGAAGAATGAAGCTTGAAGTGTAGTATTGGTGTGTCTACCCATACCTAAACTTGCAGCAAGCTTATTAGCGTCGATAACAAAGAATTTTGCGTTCTTTGTCGCTAATTGATATTTGATACGGTTTGGAAGATTCTTTTCAAGTTCCTCATCAGTCATATCAGTATTGAGTAAGAATGTACCACCTTCTTTTAAGTTACGGCACATATCATATTTATATAGATAAGAATCTAATGAACATGAAATGAAGTCTGCGTTTTGTACGTAATAAGTAGAATGAATTGGAGATTTACCAAATCTTAAGTGAGAACGTGTAAGTCCACCAGCTTTTCTTGAGTCATATGCGAAATATGCTTGTGCATATTGTCCTGTAGCATCTCCAATAATCTTAATGGAAGATTTGTTAGCGGAAACTGTACCATCGCTACCTAAACCATAGAATAAGCAGCTTGTATAGTCGTTATGAACATGGAATGAATCATCAACAGGAATTGATAAGTGTGTGACATCATCTTCAATACCAACTGTAAATCCATGGAATGGCTTATTAGATAAGAAATCATAGACTGCTTTAATATGTTTTGGTTGAGTATCTTTACTAGAAAGACCGTATCTACCACCAAAGACTTCAACATCAAGTCCAGCAGCTTTAATAACGCCAACGACATCTAAGTATAATGGTTCACCAACAGCACCCATTTCTTTAGTTCTGTCTAATACAGCGATTTGTTTAACTGTCTTAGGTAAGACATTTAATAAATGTTTTGCGGAGAATGGTCTATATAAATGAACTTTAACTAAACCAATCTTTTCGCCTTTGAGTTCATCAATAACTTCTTTACATGTTTCAGTGACACTACCCATAGCGATAATGACTTTTGTAGCATTTGGATCACCATAATATGTAAATGGAGCGTATTCTCTACCAGTTAATCTAGTTGCTTCTTTGAAATATTTTTCTGCAACTTCAATAACTTGTTCAAAGTGTTTGTTTTGAGCTTCTCTACCTTGGAAGTAGATATCATCATTTTCAGCACCACCTCTTGTGACTGGGTGAGTGTGAGGGTTTAAAGCACGAGTTCTGAATTTCTCGACTTTATCCATTGGAAGTAATTTCTTCCATTCTTGATCGTCAACGAATTCGACATTTTGGACTTCGTGAGAAGTTCTAAATCCATCGAAAAAGTGACAGACAGGTGTTTCACCGTCAATAGCAACTAAGTGAGCAACACTAGTTAAATCAGCAATTTCTTGAACGCTATGGCTACAGATCATTGGAATACCTGTTTGTCTAATAGCGTAAATATCTTGGTGATCGCCAAAGATTGATAAGCTTCTTGTTGCTAAGCTTCTTGCAGAGACGTGTAAGACAACTGGTAATAATTCACCACACCATTTATAGATGTTAGGAATCATTAATAATAAACCTTGTGATGCAGTATAAGTTGCTGCTAAAGCACCAGCTTGAGCGGCACCGTGTACTGATCCAGAAGCACCAGCTTCAGATTGCATTTCACTTACTTTGACAACTGTGCCAAAGAAGTTCTTTTTTCCTTTTGAGGCATCAATATCAATTTGCTCCGCCATTGGTGAAGATGGAGTAATTGGGTAAATACCTGCAACTTCAATAAAATTGTAAGACTCAATTGCTGCTGCGGTATTTCCGTCAACAGATAACATGGTCTTTTTAATTTCTGCCATAATAAAAATCCTCCATATGACTCTATAAGTATATTAAATACTTAATATATTCTCAAGAGGAAACAGAATATTTTAGGAGAGAAATCAATTAAATTTTAAATATAATTGATAATAGAAAAAACCTCAGCTAAGCATCCCGAGCCGCCAAGGTTTTCATAGGAGAACTAATTAACACTTATGTTACTACTGCTCTTCATGATGAAGGAGGTAAACCATTTAGAGCTGAACAACAAGTGGAATTTACTATTAGAAATAAATGTACGTGACTAAAGAATTCAGCAACTTTATTAGACACTTAAAATATCTAATAAATTCTCTATAACGTCGTTTTGCGACACATATTTCTTACACTTTTATTCTACATGAAAAGCATATAAAACCCAAAGAAAAATTGTAAAAATTTGTCATATTTTTTAAGGCAAAATAAAAACGCTCTTAAAGCGCTTGCTTATTAAAGAAAAGAAATTGTTAAGAAGCTATCCAAGTAGCGGCATCTGAACCCCAATTATCCCAGCCCGCACCTGAATTCATAGACAAAACAATTGTAGAAGATGAATATTTGTTTGTACTGCTATTATTCCACCACCAGGAACTATCAAAAGATAAGTCAGCAGATTTGTTTCCATGCTCCCAGTCAATAGTTGCTTGATTGTGATCATTTCTCCTTATCAAGAATTCTTTTGCATTTGCAGGAATATAGTTATACATTACTCCATTAGTTAAAGAATTTCCTATCTTGACATCGGCTTCAGCACCATTCCATAGGTGTATAAAGAATGCTGGTGTACCTGAACCATAATTTTGGCTCCAATTAGAATTTGGTTTAAAACCAATTTTTCTATAAAGCATCGCACCACCGCTAACATTTTCAAACTTATAAATTCCACTAGCAGTATAAACATCACGAGTATCATCCCACTTTGCAACCGCATTTGGAATGCTATCAACACCACAGTAGCGTTTACCTAATCTTGTAGCGCCAATTGTATTGGTTGATATGGTTACATCGACTCCTGCTTGGTAATAAGTAGAATTTGTATAGGCGTAGTCAGAATTACTTTCTAAAACTGGATAGAATTCTTCATCATCATTAAACGTCATTGCTAAGACTTGATTATTACTATAATCAGCGGCATAAGAAGAATAGGTAGGAGCAGCCTTCTTCCATCCTTTAAATGTATAGCCAGATAAAGAAACAGTAGGAATTGAATCAACACTACCACCATCAAAAACCATTTTTTCTACTTCGTCGCCCCAAGATGATCCGTCAAAAGAGGTATAGAAGGTAACTGTTCTAACTGCTTCAGCGACATTCACTTTAATACGAACATCAGCCGCATTATCTGTAATTGCCCATGAAGAAAAAACACCACCCACAACTAAAGTAAGGCTTGTAATAGAGAACATAGATAGGAACAATTTTTTTCTAATTATCATCTTTCGTTTCTGTTTCTTCAGCAATATCTGATTTTGTTTGCTCTTTCTTTTTCATTCTATCTAGATAGAAATCAGTGCCGACAATGATTACACTCAGTCCAATAAGCAGTACAATACCCCAAATAGAAGACAAATATCTAATAATGGCGCCTACTTTCGGAATTGTTGTATGCACTTTAGAATAAATGCTATCAATTGTAAATTTTCCATCATCATCTTCATTAGCATCTCCCCTAATTACATACTTATACGTCCAGTTCGTTTCATAATAATATGAACCAGTTTCACCAGTAGAGGTAATAGAATTAGCATTGATATTAATTTCTCCTCTTGCTGCGTTCATTGAGAAATTGACAATGTAATCCTCTTCATAACTGAAGTAGTTTTTATGAACTAATAAGAATTTTGTTGGAGCGCTAGAATCTCTTCTAGCAATAATGGTGTGTTTATAAAACCCTTCTTTTTCTTCGGTTTTAACTTCAGTACTCATAAGATTGTTTTGAGCTACAAAACTATAACCATCAGAATACTGATTAGGTGAATAAACTACTAGTTTTACTTCATTAAATGAAATTGTATCATCTGAAGTAATTTGGCTACCCACTTCAGGTAATTGTATGACGTTTTCGCCTTTATAATTGCAAGTATTAACTAAATCTAACGAAAATGAATCTTTGTTATACAATTCTTTTCCAACAATACGGTGCATTGTTGTTCCAAGAAGTGGACTGTTAAATAATACGATATCATATATATTCAAGTTCTCTTCGCTATCTATAGTAGAAGATATAACTAAATCATTTTTTTGTATTTGATTATCATGACCTTCAAGGAAGTCTTTGTATTTCTCACTCTTAACTGACATTGAGTTAGACAATACAACATCTGCCCTATTATTGAATATATACAATGTGCCTTTGTTGAATTTTATAATTAATCCAACAACTGCTAACGTGAAGAAGAGACCTACGACTACATATCCCGTTATTTCAAATATGCGTCTTTTCTTGCTCTTCATGATAAACCACAAATGCAAGGGGAACAAAGTCCCCTTGCTTTTTGTTTAGATTATTGTCTTTGTGCTGCTTCAATATAAGCTTGTCCAGCACCTGGATTTAATCTGAATGTTAATGTGTACTTACCAGCATCACCTAATGAGAAGTTACCTCCATCATTATCATAGTATTGATTTGATGTTTTATTCCAGAATTTAAGTTCTGCGTTACCGGAAGTGTAAACATTCTTTGTTGCTACACCATCAGTGAATGTAAGTTTAAGAGCTTCATTCATGTTTTCACCAGCCCAGGTTGCTTGAGTTCCTGTATTATTATCACCAACATATAATGTAGTGTTACCAACTAAGTAGTATACAGATTCGACACTATCATCGAATTCACCTGCAGTACCTTTAGCATCTCCTGTACCTGTGTAAGTGAACATGTTGTTATTACCAGTAAAGAATGATGCAACAGTTAAATCTCCAGATTTCTTGCTTTCGTCAGCAGTTGTGAAGATTACTTTTGTATACTTAGTAGGAACAGCATAGTAGTATGTGCCAGCTACGCTAGATAATGTCATAGCTTCACCTGGGAAGGCTTTGTTAGTCTCATTATCATTCCATGCATAACAGTAAACTTGTCCACCAAATCCTGCAGCATATAATGTTGTAGATTGTGCAAGATCTTGTGAAGAATATGCGTGATCCCAGTTAAGTGTAATTGTTGCTTGTTTGTTAGATAGTGAGTCGTATTCAGTGACTGTAACACTAGAATCTAAATAAACGATAACTGAATATAAAGATTCAGCGTCATCAGCGACAGTAATAGTTTGTGAAACACCATTAGTAAATGTCAATTTATTCGAAGCCGCAGCAGCATAAGTTTCACTAGAAACAATACCATCTGTAGAAGCTAGGTCTGTTTTGAACACTTCAACGTGTAATTTTGCAGCTAAACCTGTCGTAGAATTTGAGTCTGCGACTGCTAATGTTAATTTGCCATTAAAGGTTGCATGGTTACTTGTATCAGCACGTAAATCTAATACACCAGCTTTACGATAAGCGCCACGTTGTAATCCGCTTACGTTAGAAATGCTTTGCTTAGATCCATAATACATAGTTGCATATGTAGTTGTAGTATCAGCTGCAACAGCACCTGGAGAAACTTTAATGTCAACTGCTGGGGCGTTGTCAGTAATTGCCCAACCAGCAAAAGTACCACCAATAATTCCCATACCGAGAATAGAAGTAGTTAAAAGAAGTAAAGTTTTTCTTTTCATGATTATCCTTTCTTCCCGTCAAAAATAATACGGGCTTCTTATATGATAATTTTATTATCAAAGATAATTAAAAACAATATATTTTTCGAACGCACTTATATTTGTGATTAAATAAACTCTAATTTTTGATGTAAAAGATATTACTTTTTATTATTATCTGGAGGCGAATTATCATCTCCGCCACCCTCTGCCTCTCTACTATTTGGGGTTTCATTACTCTCAGCAGTTTCTACTTCCTTTTTCTTAGGCTCTTTGTTCCAGAAATATGAAGCTACAGAAATGATTATTGACAAACCTATAAATATGATAATCATAGGAATTGAAGTAATAATTGATATAAAACGACCTAGTTTAGGGATGCAGTTAAAAACCTTTGTCATTATAGCGTCTCTAGTAAATTCACCATCACCACTAATAGAGCCGTCTTTATCGCCCCTGATGGTGTAAAGGATAGTAGGATTAAATACTTTAGAATATGTGGTTGTTGTTTCTGGCACTTCTTCGCTTGTGAAAATAGAATCACCTTTTGTTTCAGTAGAATATGTTACTTTTGAAAGATAGACTTGATCTTCATTATCAGCGTAACCAGGTAATATTTTGATTGATCTACTATCAGATTTAGGATAATCATACCTTACTGTAATTTTATATAACCCTTCCTCCACTAGTGTGGAAGTAGTTACATAATCATGATAATCAATAGTCTCGCTACCCCTTTGGATAATGTAATATAAAGGATATTGTTGAGAAGAATAGCACTCTATTTCAATAGCGGTATACCTATACAATTCAGTGTTTTTCAAAAGAATAATCCCATCTAAATAATGATATTTAAGTACTTTATTGTTATGAAATTCAGTTACTGTAAAGCCTTCAGTAGAAAAATCATTTCCTTTTTCTCTAATGGAAACGATTCTATGAACTGTCGTAGCGCCGATTTTAGGATTATAGAATAACACGACATCCTTTACTTCTAGAGGTGTATCTTCATGTACCTTCGCAGAGACCACTATATCGTAAGGTTGATATTGTGTAGTTCCTTCTAAAAAGTCTGCATATTTAGGATTTCTTTCTGACATGGATGAGGTTAAAACCATATCTGCACGAATATTACCTAAATAAATAGCACCATTAGTAAACTTAGAAATTATTGCAAATATTGCGAGTGCATAAAAAATGATTAAAAAAGAAAAGAAAAAGATATTTCCTATGATTTTCTTTTTCTTTTTAGTCATATTAAATCTTTTCTAACACCGCTACCCCGTTAGTAAGGCTAACGTTAAATGTTGAACTATTGAAATTATAAACTGTACCAGTTACTAAGTCTCTATAACTACCTGCAGGGAATACTCCAGAAGCATATTGAACTTGAACAGAAACATTACTCGCTCCATCTGGATTTGCAATATATACACCTAAATTATCACCTAATTGACGTGCATTGAGGACACATCCACCATAAGCAGATAAGTATTCAGTACCACCATTGAAGTCATTATGTAATTTGTTAGCTGCGCTTACAACTGAACCATAGTAATCGGTGATTGGGTTATTAACAACGATACGTGTATAGTGAATATCTCCACTTGTACCATAAATATCACTTGAAGAAGGACGTGGGAAATATAATGCATTTGAGGAAGCTCTAGAAGCATATAATCCATAAATTGCGTTCATTTTCCAACTATCCACAAATGTAGTATCATGGCCATCACCTACATAGTTATCATGAGTTTCGCCATAGTTGACAGCGTGTTTAGCTTCGCCAACATAATAATTATTTAAGCCAGATGCTAATCCGCCTTCATCACTATTATTCCATTTTTCTCTAATATTCCAGGCCATACCATCATCAGTAACATCCATAACATCAGTGTATCCAGCCCAGTTTCTTACACCAGGAGTTTGTGAGACACCTAAAACTTCACCATAAGAATAAGGAATAACACCATAATTCTTAATTGCATATGAGTTAACTTCACTTAAGACATTTTGCCAGAAGTCACTAGCATATTGTCCATCTTGAGCAGTTTCAATGTGTTTTGCTGCATCAAATCTAAATCCAGTAACACCGCAATCAATGTATTCTTTGAGTAAAGATATAACACGTGCTTGTACACGAGAATCTTCGGTCTTTAGGTCAGGCATACCAATTGCGCCTTGTACAATCATTTGAACATTATCGCCATGTTGAGAACCATCAAAATTACCAACATTATGGATTAAATTATTGTTATAAATAGTAGATTCTCTACTAGCAACCATATTATTTAATCCGCCATAACCATTTCCTGCTAAGTGGTTAGCTACTACGTCAACGTAAATATCAATACCTTTTTCTTTAGCAGCGGCAGTTAAGGCCTGCAATGAAGTCTTAGTTCCTAATGGGTTTTCTCCACTATTTGCAACAGTGAATCCAATTGGTTGATATACCATGTACCAACAATCATTAGTACTGCTTCCTCCACCTATAGGTTGTAATGGTGAAAGTTGAACAGCATTAAATCCAGCTGCTTTAATGTGATCTAATTCTTGTTGAACTTTAGAAGTAGTCCAGCTAAATGCTTGTAAAATGGTTCCAGGGTTCTCTGCCATATTTGCAGCAGCGCTTGTAATCATAGAATCTTCAAATACGACAGTTCCACCAACGTTAGAATTATCATCGTTAAGCCAGAACAATAAGTCCCCAGAAGAGAAATTAAATGTAGAAGTTAAGATATCTGCAGTTTGATTACCTGTTCCAGAGTAACCATTTGAGAAAATCATCTTCTCATGTGTAGATTTTAATAAACCTTTATAAATATATTGGCCATATTCATTTACACCCATCTTTGATAATTCTTTACCTGGATAGTTAGCATTGCTTTCTTTACCATCAATCCATGAGAATAAATAAGCTGATGGCCAGTTAGAAGCTAAGTAAATAGTATGGTAATCATCTGTAATATGTTCTGCTTGAGGAGACCAGTCAATTGTTAAATTAACAACATCATCCATCATTTGATAATTATAAGGAGTTGCAGCAGAAACATATTCTAAATATATAGAATATTCTTTTCCAGTTGCAGTACCTAAAGCTTCATCATAAGTAGCGGAATACTCACCTAAATTAGTACTTATTAAAGGTGTTCCAGAAGGTAATACTCCTTCTTCTAAATCATTGTTATTACCTTGATACAAATATAGTTTTACATAATCAATAAAACGTTTATATCCAGTAGGTTTAGATTGTGTCTGATCTTGTAAATCGAGGGATAAAACACCAACGTAGTTAGCATTAGATTGTAAGCTAATAACACCAATTTTGTTAATTGATCCAGGAGCTACATTACCTAAGCTTGGGAGTAAAGATGTTGAGCTTCCCCAATTTAATACACGGTAATCCGCATCATCGTGCTCAATGTCTCCTGGAGAAACATTAGCGGTAATAGGATTTGCGTTATCAGTTACGGCAAAGGCAGCTAAAGTACCTCCCACTAATAAGGAACTAGCGATTATAGATGTAAGAAGTAATGTAACTTTCTTCATAATACCCTTTACCTAATAAATGACGAAATATCTCCACTATTACTTGTGAAAAGTAACACTGAAGACTGTTCGTTAATAAATTCCCAATATAAATGCATATAAATATATCTTTAATTAATAATGATTTTGCTGTTAACCCCCTGGAGGCATTCCGCCCCCAGGGGTAATGTTTCAATTAGTTTTTAAATCTCTAATTAAGATTATGCTAAGACAATGTGGTTATTATTTTCACCAACTAAGTAGAAGCTAATTGTGTAGGTTCCAGCATTTGAAATTACGACATTACCTTCATTGTCAACTGTAAATCCACAATCAGTCCATGGGTTAGATGAAGTGAACCAGTGCTCTGAACCTTCTCCACCATCATGTACTTTGAGTTTATCTCCAGCTTTTAATACAACCCCAGAGACAGAGTAATGATTTTCATTTGCACTATCTTTAGTTAATTCTAAGCCGTTATTATAATTCCATTTATCAACACCATTGAGTATACCAACAAGTTTGTAGACTTTTTCTTGGACTGGTAAGCTGTAGTACATCTTGCCTTCTTTATTGAAGTAGAATGTGTGTGATCCTGCTTGTGCAGCTGTGAATTCAATACCTTCATCAACTTCTTTTTTTTGTGTTGAATCCCAGTGATAGAAGTGAACATCAGTTGTGCCGTTCTTGAATTTGACTTTATCATCAACAGCTAATGTTAATCTGTATTCAGCTCTATTTTCACTTGTTGCACTCTTAATATCGTTAATTGTGACAGCTTCACCATTGACAGTTGCACTCATTTCTAATGCTGCAGCTGCTGTTGGTTTAGCGCCCCACTTACCTGTTGCAATATCGAAGAATGAAGCACTTGTTTGGTTATAAGCTGTGTCATTTTGTCCAGTATACTTTAAGTCACCAGTCTTGTGTTCATTGTCATCTTTATCACCACAGTTGAAGATGAGGTTTGTCATATATTCTGATGGAACAGTAATTTGATAGACGTCATTTCCATCTGTATCTACATATGATTTAACCATTGGGACACCTGGATATTGAGCGTTAGCTTTATCACCACTCCATGAGTACAATGATAATCCTGACCAACCTTCTGGTTTAGTTGCATAGATAAGTGAGCCAGTATTTTCATCACCAGTTTGAGCATTCCAGTCAACTTTAATAGTAACTAAATCTTCTTGAATTGCTTCAAAGATTGGGTTAGCGCTTGAATCTAAAGTTACGAAAACTGTATATTCTGCACCAACAGGGTTACCTGTAACAGTTACATTTGAATGTCTACTTAATACATCACCGGATTTTGTGGTAGCTGTAGTATGTAAAAGTGATAATGTTGGATCACCTGAAGGTAAAGCACCTTCATTTAAATCAACATCGCCTTTGAATACTTTTACGTCTAAATAGTCAATCAAGTATGATGGGTTTTCACCTGCCTTAGCAGTTTGACTTACAGTAACATCAAATACACCAGCATAGTTGACAGAAGATTTTAAACTTACAACACCGGATTTACGATTTGTTCCTACCTTGATATTTCCAACATCGTTTAAGGCTGTTGATTCGCCCCAATCTAATGTTAAATAGGTTTTATCATCTGTGGAGATATCACCTGGAGAAACATTGATTCCAATAGGTAATGCATTATCAGTGACAGCATAGCTAACAGCAAAAACTCCGCCCACTAGTAAAGCACTAGCCATAATGGAAGACAAAAGAATAGTTGTCTTTCTTTTCATGTTATATCCTTTCTAGGCGTACTAAACGTATCGCCCTTTATTATGATTAAATTATAAACCCAAAATTATTCTTTAAAAAGAATTATTTATGAGAGGGATTTTTTCTTCTTTATTTATAATAAAAATATTACTCAATTACGAAGCAATATTGTTATATATATTAATTATGAATAATTAATAAAATAATATTACTTACGGCTTGTTGTCTTTTTTGGAGTTAGTATTATTTTCTTCTATTTTTTCTTCTGTTTTTAGTTCAGAATTTGACTCAGAATTTACTATGGTTTTTTTCTCTTTAGGCTTACGACCATAGAAATAAGCGCCTACTGAAATGATAACAGCAAGTAGAGCGAAAGTAATGATACCAAATATTGAAGTAATGAATTTCACCACAATTCCGATACCGCCATAATTTTTGGTTAACTTTGTTAAGAAATCACTACGAACAAACTTCCCGTCATCACTACTATTAGCGTCACCTCTAGTAACATATTGATAATAGAAATTATAGAAGGATTCTGCACTACCATCTTCTTTAATATTTACTTCACTAGGTATAACATTTATATCTTTATTATCTCCAATTGTGTAATGAATTGAACTGATATATTGATCAGTGTAATTAGGTAAAATATAGACTTGAATTGGTGTATTTATACCTCGAGAAAAAGTAGTTTCATAATGGTAATATTCTCCTATTTTTTCTTTTGTAGTGGTTAAACTCATCTTAGTTTCACCAAATCGACATAAGAAAGCATCAGTGACATCTTTTTTACTAATGGACTTAATAGTTACTGAAGTAGCTTTAACTCTTGAAGAAATAGCGTAAGTATATTCATCAGTGAAATTGATGTATTCAACTCCCTCTATAGTGGTTTTAGAGATTGCACCAAATTTAATAGAATCACCTATTTCATTAATCTCCACTATTCTATGTACAGTTAATTTATTTCCATCATATGGGTTATTGAATAACACTATATCTTTTAGATTTAGTTCGGTATTATCATCAATAACATGAGATTTAATTAAATCATTACGACGTAATCTATCGGTGCCTTTTAAAAATTCTTCGTTTTTAGGATTAACCGAGGCCATTGAAGAAGAAAGAACAACATCATATCTATTTCCAAATATATAGAACGCTCCGTTATTGAAACGAGAAATAACTCCAACAATTACGAAAATATAGAAAATAGCCATTACAGTATAAAAGACAATATTTAGTATTATCTTTTTCTTTGAATGTTTATGTTTTACCTTTTCCATATTCCTTATTTATAAATTAAGGGAGGTTGAACCTCCCTATATTATCTATATTATTTATTTACTAAGCTGGTTGATAGAAGGAATATCCACCATATACGTTTTCAACTGGTCCACTAGAGATATTATGATAGATATTTTCTCCAATAGTAATACCTGCGATATTAGATTCCTTATTTGGATCAAGATTCATATCAATATATCTAATAGCGTAGCCTAAGATGGTATCGTTATAAGACTTAACATCAAATTCGTTATTTTCAATATAAACAAATGGTGAACTATAAGTCGAATATGCACTTCTTCTATCATAGATTAAGATAGGATCAGCAGCGTGTACCATTAAGGTATCCACTGAAGTATATCTATCTCTAGCTACTGCATATAAATCTTCATTTGTAATTGATTGAGTAGCTACGTTATAGATTTCTGTTGAAGAAATATAGTTATCATAGATTGCGGAATTACCACCATTAACGAGGATTAATCCACTTATATCATTTTCATGGATATCGTATCTACCATTTTGAATAATGATACCTGCGGCAATAGAATCAATTAAGTTATTATCCATGATTATTTCTACATCAGGATTAATGCATGGAGAATCTATGTAACAATAGCCTCTAAGAGCTCTATTGACCATATTTAAGTTAGATAAATGGACATGACTTGCATCAAGTACACCAACACAAGCTGGGGTGATACTTAAGTCTGTTCCCATATCTTCAAAGGTAGTGATTGTACCATTTTTAATAGAGATATATGCACCTTCATTATTTACTTTGAACATGTAGTCGTTAAGACCGCCACTAGCTAACGCTTTAGTGGTTACACTATGTCCATTAAGATCAAATTGAATTGGATAAGGTGCGTTATCATAGATTGGTCCAGTAGTAGAATCAAGTACAATATCATCAGTTAATTTAATAATTGAATATGACTTATTACCACCATAGACTTCTAAGAATGCACTCTTTAATTCAGTAAAGTTAGATACTTCAATTTCTCTATAAGATACAAATGTATCTAAGTTATCAATTTCAGTAGGATAGATTACTTTGCTACCATCACTAATAGCGATGCCATAAACTGTTTCATCATATCCAAAGTATAAATCATCTTCTAATTCATCAATAATTGGGAAGCCTGAACTTAATAAATAATCTCTAGTTTCAAAGACATCCACTCTATTGTAGGATTGTAAAGCTTCGTTCATTAAATCACACATTTCTTCTTTAGTGTAATAGACACTTTCACCCACTACTTGATGACCACAGATAGTACAAGTATCTAAGTAATGACCTTTATAGTAAGTCATATAGTTAGGCTCTTCGATAAATGTAGTATCCATATCATGGTCTTCTTTATCGATAAATAAGTGTTCATATCCTTCATCAGTACATGCGTGCCAGTGAGTAGAGTCATCTGCACTCCAATCAGAAGAATAATGATGGACTAAAGCAGGAACAATATTATCATCATAATGATATCCACAGATAGTACATGTATGTCTTGTATAACCTTCGCTATCATATGTAGGATTTACTGTTTGAGCAGTAAATGTATGGGTCGATTCATCTTTCCTTAAATCTTCGTAACCAACATCAGTACAAGCATGCCAGTGGTGAGTTTCATCCGAACTCCAAGTAGGAGCATAGTGATGCTCTAAAGCTGGGATATTTTCTTCTAGCTCATATCCACAGACACTACATCTAGATAAACGATAACCAGCATGGTCATAATCAGGAGCGTCATATTGTTCTACTACCATAATATGGGTAGCGTATCCGTCTATTGCACTACATCCTGGATCAATACAAATGTGCCAGTGGTGAGTTTCGTTAGTGGTCCAATCTGGTGAGAAATGGTGTTCTTCAATTGGAGGAACAATACTATTATCATAGTAATATCCACAGACACTACATTCATGGTGAGTATATCCACTACTTGAAGTGGTTGGCTCAATAACTGTAGTTACCATGTTATGGCTTGCTTCACCTTGTTTTAAGTGTTCATATCCTGCATCTATACAAGCATGCCAGTGAGTGGACTCATTATGTGTCCAATCTAAAGAATAATTATGTTGTTTAGCAGGTACAAAATTATCATCATATGAATATCCACATATTGAACATTCATGATGGGTATATCCCATTGTTTCAAAAGTTGGTTCCACTATTGAAGTAATCATAGAGTGGCCACTTTCATCTTTCTTTAAATATTCATATCCTGCATCAGTACATTGATGCCAGTGTTTAGAAGAGTCATAACTCCAAGTAGGAGAATAATTGTGTTGTTTAGGTTCAGTATAATTATCTTTATAGTTATATCCACACATTACGCATGTGTGTAAGGTATAGCCTTCACTAGTGTAGGTAGGTTCCACTACTACATCGTTAAAATTATGGAAATCAAAATCAAATTGATATCCATCGTGAGCAACACAGTCGTGCCAGTGATAACTTCTATTATAAGACCAAGTACTACTTCTTTCGTGAGTATGACCACTACTAGGGTCTACTGAAGGAACGTAACTAGGGTCATAACTAGGATCATAAGAAGGATCATAACTAGGAGTTTGGCTATCAGGCACGAAAATAGGACGGCAACTAGCTGCCGCTAAGATTACTGTAATAACTGGAAGTAATAATAATTTTTTCTTCATCTTTAATAGAACTTGAAGTTCTTAGTTAATTCCCACTAAAAATAGGAACTAAATAATGACTTCAATATCCATGACATTCCCCTAGGGGCTCACCCCTAGAGGAATAATTTAATATAAGGATATTCTTTTATTAGCCAATCCAATCTACAAGATAAGTTGTAACGTTAGCTTGGATTGTAACATCTTCTGTTTTGTTATAAACCTTACCTGCAACATCTTGAGTCTCACTCCAGTTTGGTGTCACTGTTTCAGGATGGCATCTAACCATATTGAATCCGGTTCTATCTGATGGGATATTGAATTTAACAGAGTTGCCTTTTTCATATGCACCTACAGCATACCATGCATCATCTTGGCTACCACCCCAAGCCCATACAAATAATGGCACTGAAGGAGTTTCATATGCCCATTTATCTGCTTCAGCAACATTGGCGGTAATTTGCATCATACCTGCTGGAACTTCTGATGTTGGTTGTTCAGAAGTAGGAACTTCTGATGTTGGAACTTCAGATGTTCCTGGTTCTGGTTCAGGAGTGACTGATTTTGGAGCAAACCAGAAATGACCTAATCTACCAAACGCATCTTGCCATGTTACACCTGTTTCCCAATCGTCATAATGAGATGGTGAGAAATAAATATCATATGTACCTTCTGGAACTACAATATTGTTATCTTGGCCTTCTGGGAACCAAGCTTCTTGTTCACCATTATATTTAGCTTTGAATTCGTCTGTAGCAGTAATTACAACACTAGAGAGGAGGTATTCAACATCGTGTTGTCCACCTTCTTGTAATGCGAACTTATAACTATTGTTTTCTGTCCAATCATTCATGGTACCAACTAAATAATAGCCTGTTTCAACTACAGGAGTTTCACTTCCTGGGTCTTCAGAAGTTGGAGTTTCAGAAGTTGGAACTTCAGACGTATCTGGTTGAGGTTGAGGTGTAACTGATTTTGGAGCAAACCAGAAATAACCTTCTTTACCGAATTGATCTTCGTATGTAGAGCCTGTGGCCCAACCCTCCTTATAATCTGGTGAGAAGTAGATATCATATTTACCTGCAGGAACTTGGACGTTATTGTCTTCGCCATCTGGGAACCATGCTTCTTGTTCACCGTGATATTTAACTTTGAATTCGTCTGAAGCAGTTAAAACAACATCAGTAATGTAGTATTCGTTATCTGATTCAGCTTCAGTGTTAGCAGTTAACTTATAGTTGTTATTTTCTGCCCAGTTATTCATTGAACCAACGAGATAGTAGCCATCTTCAATTGTAGGATCAACTGGATAGTAGTCACCTTCAGCTTTGTTCCAGTCAAATCCAACATAAACTCTATCGTTTTGGATCTTTTCCACTACTGGTTGAGCAGCTGTATCTAATTCAATAAAGATTGAGTAGAGTTTACCAGCAGCGGTACCTG
>Ga0310695_10006688_pt1 | contig 18863 bp, 16 predicted proteins | sample RumenRJG_04DNA_FD_203882 | JGI IMG/M metagenome (GOLD analysis project Ga0310695, IMG submission 203882) | Bovine rumen microbial communities from Lethbridge, Alberta, Canada - RJG_04 (v2) (version 2) | ecosystem: Host-associated > Mammals > Digestive system > Stomach > Rumen | place: Canada...
ATACGCAAAGGGCGTTGCATCCAGCCTTCTTCACATCCTCAAGAGCCTGCTGAGCGTGAATTTCACTCTCTACAATACAGATAGGACACTCGTAGATATCGGCGTTGCCGAACTTCTCTACATACTTAGCGATAACGGCCTTACGGCGGTTAACAGCCAATGACTCGGGGAAACAGTCGCGACTAACAGCGACGATTCCGACTTTGATTACAGGTACATTTTTCATATAACAATAGAAGTGTATAAGGTAATTGTTTATGTTGTCTTTCAGGTGGCAAAGATACAAATATAATTTGATATAAACACTTTTTCACCCGAAAATTTTCTATTATACTCAAATTTTTACCTTTTTTATTACAAATTACATTCCACACACTACAAAGTGGACCATTTTGATGGTTTACCTCAGCCTCAAATCCTTTTTCTGCCTCTTTTGTTTTGTAATCAAAAAAATATCTTTATATTTGCAGCGCAAATACCTCCTACCATCATGATAAACGTACAAGACTTTATCCGTAACTACCAAGAGGCCTTTGGTACCAAGGCCCCTCTACCTCTGTTGTTCGGCTACAGCGACCAACCCATTGCCGAGACTTCAAAGATTGGCGGCTGCTTCTTCAAAGGCCTCAACGAGGCACGCAATGGTGTACCCGTAAGCCTCAGCGCCGAGGTCATCGGTTGCGGAGGCGGCAAACTCTACACAGGCTTCTCCGATATGCCCGAACGTGTACCCAAATTCGTGTCGCTGACCGAAAAGTACAAGAAAACACCCGAAATGGTGAAAGATTATATCGACTCTTTGCAGATGCAACGTGCCGAGAAGACCTATCTGAACTTCATCCGGGTTGACAAAGCCGAAACTTTCGACAACGTTGAGGGTATCCTCTTCTATGCCACGCCCGACATGCTTTCAGGACTCTGTGGCTGGGCATTCTTCGACAATAATGAGCCCGATGCCGTCGTGTCGTTGTTCGGATCGGGGTGCAGTACGGTGGTGTCGATGACGGTGGTCGAGAATGCGCGCAATGGCCATCGCTGTTTCCTCGGGTTGTTCGACCCTTCGGTGCGCCCGTTTGTAGGACGAAATGAACTGAGTTTCACTATTCCTTTCAGCCGATTCGTCACAATGATGGACACCATGAAGGAGTGCTTCCTTTTCGACTCCCACGCCTGGAAGAAAGTAAAAGCCAGGATAGAGGAGGATAATTAATCTCTAAAGGCTTTATAGTCACTATAATTACTATAGTTACTATAATCTAATCAATTAAAAACGTACAAAACCACCAACTATGAAACACTTGCTTGCAGTTATGTGCATGATGCTGATGACCTCGATGGTCGCAGCACAAGGCACCAACCCACAACGCCCAGGTCGCACTGAGATGAAGAAGATGCCATGCCACTTGCTCAGCGGCATCACTGAGCGTGACTACGCCATCTACTTGCCTGGCAGTTACGACGAAGAACCCTTGCGCCAATACCCTGTTCTCTACCTGATGCACGGCGGTGGAGGCAGCCATACCGATTGGGAGCATGCCAACCATCTGTCGCAAGTGACCGATAGTCTCATCTGTTGCGGAGCCATCGATGACATGATCATCGTTTGTCCCGAAGGCAACCAGCAGAACATGATGTACTTCAATTCGCCCACTCCCAATTCGGCAGCCCTCGGTGCTCCCGATTGGAAATACGAAGACTATATCTTCGAGGAGCTGATCCCCTACATCGAACAAAACTACCGCGCACGCACCGATAAGGGTGGACGAGCCATCGCTGGTTTCTCGATGGGCGGAGGTGCTGCTACGGTCTATGGCGTACACCATCCCGAGAAGTTCTGTATGGTCTATGACATCAGTGGCTACCAACGCGCCCAACCACTCGAATTCCTCAAGTTCGACCCTTCGGCAGCATGGCGTCAGCAAATAATTGACGATAACAACCCCATCCTTCGAATCAGCCAAGGCAGTGAAGACGAAGTCAAGGCCTGGAAACAGGTCGATTGGAAGGTGGCTGTTGGCGACCATGACTTTACCCTCGATGCCAATATGGACCTCGTCCACGCCATGCACACCAAGGGTATCCCCGTAGCAATGCACGTCGATGACGGCGACCATAATATGGAATGGGTCTCCCCGGCCCTCGTCGATGCCATCCAGCGAGCTAATCGCAACTTTCTTAATAAATAGACGAATATGAATTCACAACTCCACCCCAAAGAAGAAGCATCGCGCTGCCTACTTTGCGCCGATGCCCCTTGCAGCAAAGCCTGCCCCAATGGTGACCCCGCCCGCGCTATTCGCGCCATTCGTTTCGACAACCTGTCCCTTGCTCGTCAGTGGATAATCAATTGTTCCGATGAGGAACTTCAGGCAGCCGAACAAGCCTGCATCCACTATGACAGGCCCATCCGAATCCGTGAGTTACTGCGTACTGTTGAGACTTTGGCGCAAGAAGATTCCAAGCAAGCCGTCTCTTCGACCGACGCGCTTCCCGACCTCAGCATCGACTTCTGCGGCATTCCTTGTGAGAATCCATTCTTCCTCGCTTCGTCAGCCATCTGTACCAACTACGAGATGGTGGCACGTGCCTTCGAGGCAGGATGGGGCGGCGTTTTCTACAAGACTATCTGCATGCAGGACATCCACGAAGTGTCGCCCCGTTTCGATGCAATACACACCGATGACAATGGCGACTTCTACGGTTTCCGCAACATGGAACAGCTGAGCGAGAACCCGGTACGCATGGATTTCGACATCTTGAAACGGCTGAAGAAAGATTATCCCTCCAAGGTCGTCATCGCTTCCATCATGGGACAGACCGAGCGACAGTGGATTGTGCTGGCCAAAATGGCGGAACGCGCAGGATGTGATGCTGTGGAGCTTAACTTCTCCTGTCCCCAAATGCGACTGGCCGGCATGGGCTCCGACGTCGGCCAAAACTCCGAACTCGTCACTTTCTACACGGCATACGTAAAGCGTAATGTCTCCATTCCTGTCATCCCAAAGATGACACCCAACATCACCCAAATCAACGAGCCTGCCATGGGCGGCTATTTTGCCGGAGCCGATGCCATCTCAGCCATCAACACCATTAAGAGCGTTACGATGAGCGACCACGCCAGCGTCTCGCAGAAGAAGACCGTTTCGGGCTATTCGGGCCGTGCCATCAAGCCCATCGCTCTTCGCCACATCCTGGAGATGACGAAGAATCCTATTATGAAGAATGTTCAGTTCAGTGGTATCGGTGGCATCGAAACGTGGCGCGATGCGCTGGAATTCATCCAACTGGGATGTCGCAACGTGCAAGTCTGCACTGCGGTTATGCAGTATGGCTATCGCATCATCGACGACCTTGTGCTTGGCCTGCAGAACTATATGCTAAAACGTGGCGTAAAGAACTTGTCTGACCTGGTTGGCGAAGAACTCCCCAACTTCGTCACACCTTCCAACCTCGATCGCAGCACCATCGTCTATCCAAAGATCGACGCCGAACGTTGCATAGGTTGCGGACGCTGCTACACGTCCTGCATGGATGGTGGCCATCAGGCCATCACCTTCGACACGGCGACACGTCGTCCTCACATCGTCGGTACCCGCTGCGTAGGTTGTCATCTCTGCAGGCTTGTCTGTCCTACGGGAGCCATCGGCATGTCGAAGAGGATTGACAAGGCTAAGAAATGAAGATAATCGAACCTTGCTTACTGATATTGGCTGACAATAGCCTTTAGATCGTTCAATCGCAAAGCACCACTCTGTCTCCACAGCATCTCTCCCTTTCGGAAGAGCATGAGTGTGGGGACTGATTGTACGCGATAGTTCATGGCGAGGTTGGTGTTCTTGTCCACGTCAATCTTGATAATGCGGATGCTCTCGCCCATTTCGTCCTTGAGTTGTTCGAGCACGGGATGCATCATCTTGCAAGGACCGCACCATGTAGCAAAGAAATCGACCAACGTAAGTTGCTCACTATTGATGATATCGTTGAAGTTTTCCATAAGGTTATTATTTCAAGATGTTATTATCAATGTATAAAATCCGTCTATCAGCGGTCATTATTCGATGTTGGCAAAGTTGAAGCAATGAAACCACCGACATCCACATAACCGCCCTTGCGACGGGTAGAATAACAGAAGATGGCATAACGTGTGCCCATGAAGAAACGCTGATAGTCGAAACGCATCTGGTAATCGGGGCCAATGCGCTTCCATTGCTGTCCGTCAAGGCTATAATAGAAGGTTGCCACGTCGCGACCCAAAGAGAAGTCTCCATCGATGCGCAGCCAAACAGTGCCTTGCTTGAACTCCACCCGCTCTCGTTCGGTCACCTCCACGTTGGTCACCTGCTTCTCCTGTCCGTCCATATTGATGACCTCTTCGGTCATAGTGAGCACGTATTTCCTTTTTTGCTTCGTGACAGTTAAAACGCCGCTATGTCCATTGAAAGCACAGAAGCCTGCACGGTCGCCATCCTTGAGATGCGACATATCCAGTTCAATCTCAGCAGTGCAAGCGGGACCCATCATGCGCTGTGAGAGCGTATTGGGTGCCAAATACAGATTGTCGACCATTCGGCTCGTCTTGAGACGCAGGTATCCCGGACGTTCGGTGAGTGACCAAGCTGCGTCATTCGGATTGTGATTCCACTGCCACTGCAGACCCAATGTCGGACTTTCGAAGTCATCGCTTATCATCAAAGGTGTCACAGGCTGCCCCTTGACAACGGGACGCATACGCTCGGGGACCTTGCCATATTCGTCGCCCAGCATGGGCCAACCATCCAGCCAGCGACAGGGCATCAGCGTAATTACGCGTCCTACGGCACCATGATCCTGAAAGATAATACCATACCAGTCACCATCCTTCGAATCGACAATGGTGCCTTGTCCGACGTAGGGGAATCCGCCGAGGTCGGATTGCAGAATCACATTTTTCTCGTAAGGTCCGTGAATGTCGTCGGCACGATAGCACACCTCGCGACGATAGCGTCCGGGTGCCCAAACCTGAGAAATCATAAGCAGGTAATACTTGCCGTTATGCTTCACCAGACGCGAACCTTCGAGCAGGCCTTTCTCATCAGCTTCACGCTCAAAGATCTTCCTATGGCTCCCTTCGATGACGCCCGAAAGATCGGGCTTCAATTCACATAGTTCTCCTGTGCCATAAACCACATAGACACGACCATCGTCGTCGAAAAGCAGCGAGCAGTCGTGGAAATGCGGCAATCGTGACACAAGCTCCCATGGTCCAGCCGGATCCACGGCAGAATAGATGTAGGAACGACCCATGTCGCCCATCTCATTGGGTGCAAAAAGAACGTAAAACTTCCCGTTGTGATATTTGAGCGAAGTCGCCCACTGACCACGTCCATATACTGTGCCGCCCTGCAAATCGTAGCGCGGGGAATCGGTCAATCGGTCCACTACATAGCCAATGGTCTCCCAATTCACAAGGTCCTTCGACCGCATGATGGGCACACCCGGAAATTGGTGCATCGTGGTGGTGACCATATAGAAATTATCTTCGACACGAATCACATCGGGGTCGGGAACGTCAGCCCAAAGAATGGGATTTGGATAGGTTGGATAAGGATCCATCTGTGCCATGCCCGCCAATGTCATGCAGCAGGCAAACACTAGTAACAAAAGTATTTTTCTCATATTATTGAATGGGTATAATGGGGTATAATGGGAATGAATGGGGGTAATGGGAATGATGGGAATGATGGCGACCCAACTGTAAATTGTTAATTATTAATTATTAATTGTTAATTGAAAAAATTTACCCCTGTCCCCACGAACTGCGGTCAAGGTTGCGGTAACTGATGGCCTCAGCGATATGGGTGGAAGTGATATTAGGTTCGCCGTCATAGTCGGCAATAGTTCGGGCAACCTTTAGGATGCGGTCATAGGCACGAGCCGACAGGTCGAGCCTTGTCATGGCGCGCTGAATCATGTTGAGTGCCTTTTCGTCAAGTTGACAATACTGGCGAAGCAAAGCCGGCGTCATCTGAGCATTGCAGTGGACGCCTGGTTCTTCGCGGAATCGTTCCTCCTGGATCTGGCGCGCCTTGATGACACGTTCGCGAATCGAGGCGCTGCTTTCGGCCACACCCGTGCGGCTAACTTCTTCAAAGCTCAGGGGCAAAATTTCGATCTGCAGGTCGATTCGATCCAAAAGAGGTCCTGACACGCGGCCCAAATACTTTCGCACCTGTGTCTCACTGCAGATACAAGGATGCGTGGGATGATTATAGTAGCCGCATGGACACGGGTTCATGCTGGCAACGAGCATAAGCGAAGCTGGATAGGTCACTGTATTCTTGGCTCGGGCAATGGTAATCTGACGATCTTCGAGAGGTTGGCGAAGCACCTCGAGTACCGATTTCGAAAATTCAGGAAGCTCATCAAGATAAAGAACCCCATTATGGGCAAGACTGACCTCACCTGGCATCGGGTTCGTACCTCCGCCAATGAGGGCAACGCTCGAGATGGTGTGATGTGGAGAGCGGAAAGGACGCTGAGTGACCAGACCCGTCTCGGCACGAAGACCCGCCACAGAATGAATCTTGGTGGTTTCGAGGGCCTCGCTGAGCGAAAGAGGAGGAAGAATTGAAGGAAGACACTTCGCCATCATTGACTTTCCAGCACCTGGAGGACCCACCATGATAAAAATTTACTCAAAAAACCACCCCCAAATTTGGATATGTGGAAATAATGTCATATCTTTGCAGCGATAATATTAGAAAAGCACGTTTAGCGTGCGTTTTTTCGGAGCAAAAATAACGTTTTTTTCTAATAACATCAAAATAAAAATAAAAAAAACGTAGATATGGCAGGAAAATTATACGATTTTGGCAAAGATGTAATTCTCATTTCACGAGTAAGTACACCGGAACAAGTTTTGACAGAAGTTTCTAATCAACAAATTGATGATTTGAAGAGTTACGCATCCACTCTCGAATACAATGTCGAAACAGCAAAAATTATCAATAGTATTGAAAGTGGCTTTTTGAAAGAGGATAAAAAGACTGGATGGAATATCGTGACAGATTTCATAGCAAAAAATCCACAATACAAGACAATTATATGTACTGAAATGTCTAGGCTCAGTAGGTCTAAGGAGATTTTATTTCATATTGAGGATTTTCTTTGCAACAACAAAATTCAGTTAATCATTAAAGATATTAACTTTGAATTGTTCAATCGGTTTGGTGAGATTGATGAAGGTAAAGATATTATATTCTCCCTATATGCAAGTCTTGCCGCAAGTGAAATGCGGCAAAAACAAGAACGTTTTATAAGAGCAAGAAAACAGTACCGCAAACTTGGATATAGTATTGGTGGCAAGAAGTTATTCGGCTATATCCGGGTTTGTGACGGAGGATTAGGAAAAAAGAAAAAATACGTAATAGATGAAGATGAGGCCGCTTTAATTCGCCAAATATTCATATGGTATGCTTATGGCATTGACAACGATTTATCCCGAACCTCTGCCTCAACAATTGCCTTAAAATGTAGAGCCGAAGGTTATCACGAACATCTTCACAGCAAAAGAAATATTCTAAAAATACTCAGCGATACCGCATACACGGGACTTAAAATCTCTCATAATATGAGAAAGAATCCGGAGTATTTTAACTATAAAGACCATACTAAATCAAAGTATATAGAAAGCAATTCATACGAAAATACTTATCCTCGAATTATAGAAGATAGTCTTTTCGAGTTGGTACAACATCGTTTGTCATTAACAAATACCCACGTCACAACCGATGAAAGTTCGTCTAGAGATAAAAGTAGTAAGCATACCTCGGTTTTGGCTAAAATCATCAAGTGTCGGTTTTGCAATAGTTTTTTTATTCCGGACTACAGATTCAAAGATGGCAACCCCAAATTCGTTTATAGGGACGGTGGTGCAAGAGCGGCAAAAGGACTACGCAAGTGTGAGCATAGTATGTCTATTTCAATGCGAATGATTGATAGTGCTGTTTGGGCGTTTATAAAGGAAATGGTGACAGACATCACGGCAAAGCAACGTAGGGCAAAAACAGAGGTCAACCGTGCTGAGATACTTCAAGCAATATCAAGGCTTCAAGATGGCTATAAAGACATAGACCTTCGGTATAAGTCTGCTAACGTAACATTTGAAAGAATGATGAGTAGAACCCAAGACCCCAATGCTACCATTTCTACTTATGATGAGAAACTTGCAGTCATTGACCGTGATAAGCAAAAGATAGATAATGAAATTGCTGCGTACGAACGAAAGTTGGCTTTCTTTGATAATTCAAACTATGACAATTTGGATAAGGCAATTGCCGCAAATGTATGTTTAATCGAAGGAAGCAAAGAAGAAATGCAGCGGTATATACATTTGTTGGTAAAAGAGATTATCCCGTTATATAACCCCAAAAACTACTATGTATTTCAAGTTACTGCTTTGGTAAATGCTGATGAAGCCTTAGACTATTCTGTAGATGATGCCGGACTACCAATCGTTGTTTCTGAAAAGCACGATGGCGTTTATTACTTGCTGATAAAGTATGATTACAGAAACAATATAAAAGCACGTGTGATTAATGATAATCTGTGCAATTGGGATATTGATAGTAATTCATTTTTTGTCGGCTCAAATCACTCAGATAATTATAGTGTATCGCAAATCTTTGATATTAATGTCGAAGAAAAAGACCCCACGAAATTTTGCTCTCTTCAACAAAGTGTAAGAATTCTTGATTTCAAATTTCTTGACTTTTATGATGAAGACCTCCGGTCTAATACAATGGATAAGTAAAAAGGGAGTACTTAAAAACTCCCTTTTTTGTATTTATATTGTCATTGATTGTAGCGTACCTATATGCCCCATGGCGTGCGATAGGATACCCGGCAGCGTATCCCCTATCAATAAAGTATAAAACCTCTCTCTATTTCTTGGAACAGTTGGCTTTATAAAAAATTTAAAAATTTTTTTAGAGTTTTTATATTGGTTCAACTGTGTCTATGATGATAGTATGTTTTCTTCTTATTGGGATATAGTATGGCCTTTATACCCTGCAAGTATTGCCATATGAGCCATATTAAGAAAGAAATCAAAGAAAAGAAATAACTTTAAATTTAAATAAATCAGAAATAACTTTTTTAGAAAAATCTTTCAATGAAATAACTCAGAACAATAGATACAAGTTATATTCAACGATGTAGCAATATCGTATCACACATCAAGCATTTGTTGCCCTGCACCACCTTTCTTTATTCGTGGTATATAAGGTAAGTATTTGCACCCTTATAGTTTTCAACTCCTATCAGCAAGCATATCCCTATGCAACCTGCAGTCACTCGTTGTCAGTTTCAGTTTCACCCTATGGGACAGAGCGAGTAATTCAGATAGGTCTTGTGTGTTACATTATTAGTGTCTGTTCAGAGTTCTATGTTGCTACGCTCTGACCTCTACAGTGACCATACTTAGAACTGTATTACCTTTTGAGGCTCTTTTTCGGTAAGGATATATCTATTTAAAAGATAAAAATAAAATTGAAATAAACAAGTCTTTTCAAAAGTTTTTTTATATTCAATGATATTTATTTATAAATATGGAGTTAATCCAAGAAGTTCATAATTTAGAGAAAAAAAAGTAAGAAAAATGACAGATGAGAAGATTATTAAACCATTCGACTTCCAAGAATTTAAACAGAAGATGGGATTGGAAAGTTGTGTTAGTACACCCGAAGATTATTCTTCAATCGTTGATGATGATTGGTATTACGTCAAAGGTGATGGAGGAATGTTAGGCAAGGATGTTAAAGCAAAGAAAATAGCATTATTCAGAGTAAAAACGTGGAAAGAATATAAGGAAGACCAAGAGAGAATTAAACAATATATAGAAGATGAGAGACGAAAACGAAAAGAAGCAGAAGAACAATTCTTTTAAGCAACATTCAATGAATATGGACAAGTTAAATAGTATTGACACCAATTTACAACCTGCTATGTTACCAAGCCCAAGGAAAAGTCGAATTGGTCAGTTGAACCCTTTTTTTGGTCATAGGCATTCTCCGGAAAGCAAGGCAAAAATGAGCAATACACAGAAGGAGCGATATAGGGCGATGAGGCAAAATATGTCAAACGAAAGCCGTAGAACGCATCTGAGAACAATAATAAGCGAAGAGGTCGAACGATTGCGGAAAGTCAGACAGAATTAAAATAAATGACCAATAACGGCATTTCAATGACTAATGCCACAGAACAAAAATTGAAAAATAAACCAAGTAATAAAAGAAATACAGAGAATGAAAGTGTTAAGAATAAGTCCGGAGGTGTTGAAAAAACATGTTCACCAAGCGTTAATAGATGAGTTTGGAGAACATACGTATATATGCTGTTATGATGATGATGATTTAAGTCACATATCTGCGAGAATATCTGATATTGAAGAACGCATTATTACTGCATTAGTTAAACCGTATTGGTACGCATTCCCAACGTCACGTGACGAAGATATAATTATCAAGTTTGAGGCTCTTTTTCTTGATGAAACGGATTTGAGACAAAAAATATACCATAGTCTGCAGAATACAATAGATAGAATTGCTAATGAAGAGCCGGAAGAATCAGATTTCAACAAAGAAACTGTGTCCAATTGATAGCGAAATGACACGTTAAAATATACCAAATTAAGGTGTTTTACATTATTTATTGATAATCAATAATTCGCAATCCGTTGCTTATGTGTTATCGATATTAGAATTCTTCAATTAAGGAATGACTATGCCCTTAATTAAGTACATTGGTCATTTTGCCTTTATATGGTTGTTAAATGTGGTCATAATAAAAGGGATTCCTTTCTTTCTGATAGGAATCCCCTTTTATTTTTCCTTATTCGAACTCGCTGATTTACTTCAGATTAGCGATGGTTACATTGTAATATCCGGCCTCCAAATTAACGCAATTCCAATAAATAGTGTGCTGATACTCTGGATATTATGTAAATTATTTGGACAGTTTGTTTATTTTCCCTATCTTTGTATCGTCATAAAGCACCCCCCCTATGACAATTAGTATCATTGCTCGAAACCTCAACAATGTGCTAAAAAGAGGACTGTGCTATTTTAATATCTGATATAGGGTAGCACACCCCATATATATGTACTAACTTATTATAAAATATTAAACCATCACATTATGAACGTAGTATTACTTTGCAGGGTGTCAACCAACCATCAAGATTACAACCGTCAAGTCAATGAACTTACTGAGTACTGCAACAAGCAGGGATGGACGATTCTTCGTGTATTCGCCAACAAGGTGTCGGGAGCAAAAAAAATAGAGGAGCGTCACGAGATAATTGACCTTATTGAATTCGTCAAGACCAATGCAGTCGATAAAGTGATTTGCCTAGAAATTTCAAGGCTAGGTCGAAACACCCTTGAAGCCCTTAAAGTCATACAAACTCTTAATGAGATAGGAGTTTGCCTCCACATCAAGAACTACAATCTTGATACTCTCGTTAATGGCAAGGTCAATCCCGTGTCTAGCCTTATCAGCACAATTCTGTTAGAGATTGCACAGATGGAACGTTTGACCATTGCAGAGCGTATGACCTCAGGCCGCACTCAGTATATTGCCAAATGCAAGGCTGAAGGCAAGAAGATGGGCAGACCTGCGTCATATCGAAAGAGTGATGAGGCAATGCGTGAACAATACTCCAAGGAAATCAGCCTATTGAAAAAAGGGTTAAGTTTACGTAACATCCACGCTATAACGGGAACATCGATTATGACCATCCGCAAAGTTAGGTTAATGTTCATAAATGAATCAGAGACCGGGAAATAACCGGTCTCTAATTGATTACTTAAATATAATGTATCCAAGCCAATCTTCTATAAGGACAAACAATAATTATTGTTCATAATTTTGAACAATAAATTACAATTCATATTTTTTTTTACTTTACAAAAGTTTATTTTTAAAATAAAACATCAAAAATAATGCTAAATGACAAAAAATCGCTATCTTTGCCCCCTCAAAAGAATCAATTACTATGGCAAAGAAAATCACAGACAGCAATATACAAAAGCAGCCAATGGCTGAGGTATTTGGTTTCCCAATCAGTAACGAAGGAGGTAAGGCTCAGCGTTACAGAAGGCTTAAACTGTGTCCCTTTGGCAATGTGTCTCCAAACTGCACAAAGGACAAGGCAGAAGCACCACTTGGCGTGTGCAGCGTTTTTTACAATAATGACAAAGTGATAACTTGTCCGGTAAGGTTTCGTGAAGATTGGTTGATAGTCGAAAATGCCGCCAATTTTGCATTTCCATCAAATGCACATTGGACTGCACTCTCAGAAATAAAACTAAAAGATTTAGATGGTCAATCTGCCGGTAACATTGATTATGTTGTAGTTCGTTATGACCCTATCACTAAAATAATCTTAGATTTTGTATCTGTTGAGGTTCAAGGTGTATATATAAGTGGTAACCTAAGAAACGCCTTTGAAAATTATATAAATAACCCTTCACCCGATTTCGAATGGAGGGGGAAGAATTACCCTCATCCGGACTATTTGTCATCGTCAAGAAAACGCCTCATACCACAAATGCTGTCAAAAGGTGGTATTTTTAAGGCTTGGGGTAAAAAGCAATGCGTAGTCATACAAGTATCATTTTACAATACCTTACCCGAACTTCCCGAAGTTCCAATCGAACAAGCCGATATTGCTTGGTTCTTATATGATTTAAAATTAGACACGGACACTAATGAATATCATTTGGTTCTTATAAGAATTGTTTATACAGAGTTTTCTGAGGCATTAAATAGAGTCATTACTCCAAGAGTTGGGCGTATTGAAGACTTTATTGGTGAATTACAAGAAAAATTTGAGGAAAAAGAACATCATTCCCCCGAAACCCCTCGTCAATTAGATTTGTTTTAAAATGGAAAAAAATACACAGTTGATATTACCTCTATTTGAAGAGTCAACCAATAATCCTACAACCGAAGAAAAGCAAAAGGTGGTAAACGTTTCATCTGTCCCACAACGGAGTCCTTTTAGATATGCCGGAGGTAAAACTTGGTTGATTCCAACAATACGCCAATGGCTTAATACTCCAACTGAGAAGCATTTGATAGAGCCATTTTGTGGCGGTGCATCTGTAAGTTTGACTGCTGTTGCAGAAAGATTGGTGGCAACTGCAACTATGGTTGAGTTAGACGAAGATGTTGCTGCTGTATGGTCTTCAATTTTGCAAGATGGCGAACGGCTTGCTACAAGGATTTTAAATTTCAATTTAACGAAAGAAACCGTTCAAGAGGTTTTATCCAACGAGCCGCTAACAATTGATGATAGAGCCTTCCAAACAATCATTCGTAATCGTACCAATCACGGAGGAATTCTTGCAAGAGGTGCTGGACCTTTGAAAAATGGAGAAAATGGAAAGGGCATTAGTTCAAGATGGTATCCAAATACTTTGGCAAAGCGAATTAGAAATATTGTTCAAGACAAAGACCGTCTAACCTTTGTTTATGGTAATGCTTTTGATTATATGACACCGGAGCATTATACTCCAAACACATATTTCTTTATCGACCCTCCCTACACGGTTGCCGGAAAAAGATTATATACACATTGTGACGTTGACCACGAAGAAATATTTAGACGAGTAGCAGAAATGACTTGCCATTATTTAATGACGTATGATGTGAGTGATTACGTAATAGAGTTAGCAGAGCGAAACAACTTACAATGGCGAAGAATTCCTATGCAGACTACACATTTAGTAAAAAAAGATGAATTATTGATTTGCGATAATTTCTATTGGTATGACAGACGTTAATGGATAAACGGTCAAGAACTAGGCTCTACACTAGGTTTTTGTTACCTAAGAATTCTAGGGGGTGGCTTTATGCGTTAAATCTTATCATGTTGTGTCCACCAGCTGCAGCAATGGCAAAAGCGCGCTTCACCATCTCTTGTCCCTTGACGTCCTTGAAGTCGTGAGGATAGGTACGCTCGGCCTTCTCGAACATCTCTCGCGTGTTCATCTCCTTGCGTTCCATCTCGGATTCTCCGGCCATAAAGTCCATAACGTCCTTGAGCGTGTCGGCACAAAGCACATCGAGATTGTTGACAACAGCAGCCTCGCAGGCATTTTCACGTGGAACGATGATGCCCTTAAGGTGCATCTGACGCGCCAGGATGGCGAAAGGCAGACATCCCTTGACGGGCTTGACGGCTCCATCGAGCGACAATTCACCCACCATCATATATTGTTCGAGCTTGTCGGTAGGTATCTTACCATCGGCAGCCATCACAGCCACGGCGATGGGCACATCATAGAGCGAACCCTCCTTACGCACATCGGCAGGGGCTAGATTAATGGTAACGGCACGTCGCGGAAAACGCATACCCGCTTCGCGAAGAGCGCTCTCGATACGGTCACGGCTTTCCTTGACAGCCGCATCAGGCAAGCCGATCATAATGGTTCGAATGCCTTGCGTCGTCACCGTCTCACAATAGACGGGAGTGGCGTCGATGCCCTGCAAGGCGGCAGAAATAGTTCTAACGACCACGGTTTGGAATAGATTTTGGTGTATGTGTAAAGGTACTTCGATTGGGGATACGATCCAAAGAAACACGCAGGCGCTGTCCCCATTCATTACGCTGCTGCTGGTTGTTGTACATGTCACAAACAATGACCGTGGGCACATTTTTGATGTCCCATTTGCGCATACGCTCATCACCGAGCCCCGCAGGAAGCCATGCGTGCAGTCCGTCGATGTCCTTGATTTGCTGACGCCACCAAGTACTATCTGGGGCAGAGAGGCAAATGGTCACAAGTTTGAGGCGTTTCATGGAGTATTCATCTTTGACAAGACGGCCGACGACCTTCAGGCTATCGATTGAGACCTGGGAATAGTCGCTCCAGATGTGAACAATCAAGTAATCGCTGCGTGAGGCGCTAAAGTCGAAAGACGTGCTATCGGTCTGCATAACAAATGGTGCAAGACGACGACTGGGCCGCGGCTTGCGCGAACTCTCTTCGAGTGTGCGGTCGATACTCTTCATCAGCCAGTCGGGCTTGGCTTCGTCGGCGAGGCCGCCCAAACATCGACGCACAAAGATTGAGTCCTTCAGCATCTCAATCTGATCACGGAGCAACAATCCGCAACGTATGTCGTGCGGGTACCGATGGCAAAGCGAATCGATGGCATCCTTCTTGGCCGGACCAAGAAGCGTGCGGAAGTGCGCCATCTGTTGCTGAAGCCAAGGATTGATGCTATCGCCTGACGAAGGGTCAAAGGTCGCCTTCAAGCTATCGCCCGCCATTTCCATCTTCATGGAGACTTTGGCATTGCCCGTCGCAAAGAATCGACACAACTCACCGCCATCGGAGCACAGGTAAAGTTCGTCGAGGCCTAGAGTTGATCCCGTATGCACGAACGAATGTTGTGGATTGAGATCAAGGCTATCGAAACCGAGCGACGTATGCCGGTCGGTATAAAGCACAAGATGGTCGAGCACTACGGTACTATCCACATCGAATGCACACTCGACAGTATAAGTACGCTCGGCATGACTACCCTCCCGGCCCTTGCAGGCTGCAAGGATCGAGAGGGCGAGAAGGAAGAGAGGAAGTGTTTTTTTCAATTAACAATTAACAATTAATAATTAACAATTATATTCCCTTGACATAATGAATGAGCTGCGTCATCAGCTGGATAAAGTCTCGCGTGCTATATCCGATGACGGGCTGCTCGGGCGTGAAGGGCGAAGTGTCGTACTCGTCACCCACGAACGTGGTGGCGTAGTCGGTGCTGTTCGAAGGTGCCAGTCCTTCGGGCAAGGGCTTATAGACGTTGGAAATCTGGCTCAATGGAGTCAGCCAACCGCCACCGGGCTGTTGGGCTTTCATTATATCCTGCACCGAACCGAAGCCACGACGTGCGCCACCACCCTGCATAGGTGAAGGCTTGAAGTAATAAACTGGCACAGCAACGTTCTGCTTGGGATAGAGCAAAGGTGACGAGGCAGTGACCTCCTTCGGATCGGCCTGGCTCAACGCCTGATATTCGCGCTCCAATCCATCAGGGTTGACAAAGGCGCACGAGCCATAATGTGCAATGGTGCGGCTGATCTCCTGGTCAGTGTAATATTCACCATTGCCTACATTACTGCCACGACGATGCACATACATAGGCGTACCGTCTTCTGGAAGGAGGAATCGCGCTACGAGGAATCCTTCGCCGCCTCGGCGTCCAGCCCTGCCACCAGTGCCGCCGCCACCGCCGTAGCGTACTGCCTCCTCATCGGGCAGACGCTGTTCGCGCAGGAACTGCAGCGCAGCAGGGATACCCTTGAGGAACTTCTTTTCACCTGTGAGGCGATAGTAGTCCATCATTGCGCGAACCATACGCACCGTGGTGCCCGTGTTGACCGAACGTGGCTCGTAGCTGCGGGCGTGTGCAGGCTTGAGGGTCTTGACGAAGTACTGGTCACCCCAACCGGCAAGCGGAGCTGGTTGTTGCAACTTGAGCGAGAGATCGAGTGCCTTGCGGATGGGCTTCAAAAGGTCCTTGCGACCCAGCTCCTGATAACATTGGATAAGGAACTCGATATTGGCAGGCATCACATCGTCGTTGAGGGTGATGAACGAAGAATAGTCCTCCTTGCCACGGAAAGGATGGCTGTACATGAGCGGATAACGCTGGGGCCAACCGCCATTGGGGTATTGGCTGACGAGCATGAAATCAATCACCTTGTCGAGCGCCTTGCGCACCTCGGGATCTTTCTTTTCAAGATAGACACGCAGCAGGAACGTTGCACACTCGGAAGTGGCTTCATCGTCAAACGTGCAGTTGCCATAATAGTGCTGGAATTCCTCCAGTCTCCATGCCTGTCGGCCGATAGTGGCATAGAACTGCTTGAGTTCGTCTTCACCTGCCAGATCCTCAACGTAGTTCCAGCCTCCTTCGGGATGCTGCACCTTCATAATGACCTCGGCAATCTTGCGGGCCTGCTCATAATAATATTCGTCGCCCGTGGCATGCAAGGCATCGATCATCAGATGACCCATTGATGGCGTGCTTGGCGACTGCAGCCACACCATCGTGCGGTAGGGTGCCTCCAACTCGCCCCACTGACGGCTGCGGTCGGGCAGATAGCTCCAAACGAAGGCTCCCTCATAACTGATTGAGTCCATCATAAAAGCGGCAGCACGTCGCATAGCCACTTTGGCATCCTCGATGTCGAGGTTACGATAGACGAAATGGGAGAATGTGGCCGAACCCTTGCCGGCGCAGAAGATGCCGGGCAGAACCGACTGGAACTGATAGAGCGTATTGTGGTTGTAGCCCGAGCAGTCCATGCCCCATGTCTCACGTCGCCAATTCACGCCATCGTAACTGTAAGCGCCCGTAACGACGTGATTGTCGTTGCGAAGTCTAAGCCAGACATGTCGCGTACCAGCCTGAGGGTGCATGCCGCCTCCGCTCTGTCCACCTTTGCGATAGCGATAGCGGCGATTGGCATCAAAGCCCGTACCCATATAGAACACGCTGTCGTAGTAGAGCACCAGGCCAGCTCGCGTCTCGTCGTCGCTCAACTCGATTTCGGCCTCAATCTCGTAGCGATGGTCACCGGCGACAAACATCAAAGGCGACGAGTTGCCGGGCAAAGAGCCCTTGGCCGTGAGACGGATGCCGTCGGCAATATGTTCGATGCGCTCAGGCTCATAGGTGCGATAGGATTTCCATTCGAGGCCGACGCGGAAAAGCGGCAAACTACCCTTCGAACCACTCGAACCCCTCAAACCCTCTCCCATTGGAGCTGGAATAGCTCCAATGGGGTCGGCGCTGAGTCCTTGCTTGTCACGGATAACGGGACGGAACCATCCATCCTTGGTCAGCTCGACGGGCTCAAGCAAAGTCTGACGGCCCAGGTCGGTGAAACCGTTCTCGTAGGCGTGATAGACGCAATACCAACGTCCGTCAGGCGTATCGATGAGCGAACCATGTCCGCGACTCCACCAGCGGTTCGAATTGGCGTAGTTGTGAATGAGCGGATTGTAGGGACTGTCTTCCCAAGGTCCGTCGATGCTCTTCGAGCGAGCCACCACCACCATATGGCTGGTGGGAGGTCCTGCCGTACCGCCCTCGGCATTCAGATAATAATAATATTCGCCTATCTTACGAAGCTTCGGTCCCTCGAGGCAAAGACCTTCGGTGGCCCAATCCTCGGGATACATCCATCCGGGGTAGACCTTCTCGAGCGTACCTGGAACGACATGCAAGCCGTCGTCGGTAAGCCTGGCACGCTGACCACCGCTCAGGAAGAGCCAACGCTGCCCATCGTCGCCCACCACGTGACAAGGGTCGATGTTGGCAACACCCAAATCAACGGGCTCGCTCCATGGACCATAGGGGGAATCGGCCGAAACGACAAAGTTCATACGGCTGCCGGGCTTCAAATCACGCCCTGCCTTGGCACGAACGACCTCCGATGGGAAGGCTACGGTGAAGTATATGTAGTACTTACCATCATATTTGCAAATATCTGGCGCCCAAACCGAGCCCAGGAATGTGTTGAGTGCTGCACTGATCGGCTCCCAATGCACAAGGTCGCGACTGTGGAAGACGACGAGACCCGGCACGTAGTCGAACGCACTGTGCGTCATATAGTAATCCTCGCCATCGCGCACGATGGTGGGGTCGGGGTAGTCACCTCCGAGTATCGGATTGGTGAACATACCGTTTTGTGCCTGTGCGGTAAAAAAACATCCACACAGAAACGCCAGGCTAAGAAATGTCGAAATCAGACGTGTTTTCATAAAGATAGGATTAAAAAACAGGGCAAATATACATTTTTTTTTTGA
>Ga0310695_10006689_pt1 | contig 18862 bp, 14 predicted proteins | sample RumenRJG_04DNA_FD_203882 | JGI IMG/M metagenome (GOLD analysis project Ga0310695, IMG submission 203882) | Bovine rumen microbial communities from Lethbridge, Alberta, Canada - RJG_04 (v2) (version 2) | ecosystem: Host-associated > Mammals > Digestive system > Stomach > Rumen | place: Canada...
ACGATCTCCTTGTCGTCGTTCCAGTAAAGACTCTGGTCTTCGAGGATGGCGTCAAGCTCGTCATTGTTCATGAAGAAGGTCTTGTAGAGCTTGCGCCACAGTTCGCGGTCGGTCTCATAGTTGTCTTCCTGACTCTCCATGTACTCCTTGTAGATGTCGCTGCTCTCGATGGTCTCGAAGAGCTGGCCGACGGTGGAAGCTGCGTCTTCCCAGGTGAATTTCTGGGTGCTGATAAAGTCGGAAAGTGCCTTGTTCTCTTCGAGCTGAAGGGCAAAGCGGTTGAACACAAATTTCTGTGAGGGTTCTGCCTGACCTTCACGACGTGCACGTGACTGAGCCACTTCCACTCGGCGCCCGGCCTCTTTGGTGACAGCCACAATAAGTGCTAGCAGATAGTTGTAAAGGTCATAGGCCTTTGATAGACTGAAGAAAAGTTCTTTCTCAGCCGAGTCGATGTTCTTGTTACCGTTTTGATAGTAAGCGTAGGTTAACTGAACAATCTTAATTCTGATAATTTCTCTGTTGATCATCTCACTTGATGCATTAATGGGTTTGTTTTCTTCGTGCAAAGGTAGGTATTTTTCCTTAACCGTGCAAGAAAAATACTAAAAAACACTCTTTTTTTTCATTTTTTCATTATTTCATTTTTTCATTTCAGAAAAATGATGTACCTTTGCACCGCTTTTTCTCAAAGCACTACGATTTTTCGTGTGATGGTGAATTAAGCAATAAGGTATTAACAACTTAATTTAGAGTAACACAATTATGAAAGAATTTAGCGTTAGTGGCCAGAAGCGTGCCACAACCGGTAAGAAAGCTGCAAAGGAACTCCGCAAGGAGGGACTCGTTCCCTGTAACCTCTATGGTGAGAAGAAGGGTGAGAATGGCCTGCCTGAGGCATTGGCATTCGCTATCCCCGCTGCTCAGCTGCGCAAGGTGGTTTACACCCCTCACGTGTATGTTGTAAACCTGACCATCGACGGTGAGGCTCACAAGGCTGTGATGAAGGAGTTGCAGTTCCATCCTACAACAGATGCTCTTCTTCACATCGACTTCTATGAGGTGAACGAAGAGAAGCCTATCACCATTGGTATCCCCGTGAAGCTTACAGGTCATGCACAGGGTGTGCGTGATGGTGGTCGTCTGAGCCAGGCTGTTCGCCAGCTGAATGTGACAGCTCCTTACAAGCAGATTCCTGAGACACTGGAGATCGACGTTACAAACCTGAAGCTGGGTAAGGCTATCAAGGTGGCTGAGCTGAACTTCGAAGGTCTGGAGATTGCTACTCCTGCTCAGGTAGTGGTTTGCTCTGTGAAGGCTACTCGTGCTTCTCGTGCCGCTGCAGCAGCAGAGGACGCTCAGTAATCACTGAACTGTTCGGTGCATGGACAAGTACTTGATTGTTGGCTTGGGCAATGTCGGTGACGAATACGAACTGACCCGCCACAATACAGGATTCATGGTATTGGACGCTTTTGCGAAGGCGTCCAATATTTCTTTTGATGACAGGCGCTACGGCTTTGTGGCCGAGACGTCGCTCAAAGGCCGTAAGGTGATCCTGCTCAAACCATCAACCTTCATGAACCTCAGTGGTAACGCCGTGAGATACTGGCTGAACAAGGAGAATATCGACCAGAGCCGTCTGCTGGTGATCAGCGACGATGTGGCACTGCCCTTAGGACAGTTCCGCCTGAAAGCCGGTGGTTCGAACGGTGGACATAACGGTCTGGGACATATCCAACAGCTGATCGGTCAGAACTATGCCCGTCTGAGGATGGGTATCGGCAATGAGTTCCCACGTGGCATGCAGGTGGACTGGGTGTTGGGTAAGTACAGTGACGAGGAACTGAAGGATTTGCAGCCGAGTATCGATACGGCTGTGGAGGTGATCAAGAGTTTCGTACTGGCAGGTATCGACTTGACGATGAACCAGTATAACAAGCTCGGAAAACGAGTTGTGAAAAGTGAACAGTAAGATGGGAGAGGTTGCAAGAATCGACAAATGGCTGTGGGCTGCGCGTATCTTCAAGACACGCTCAATAGCTGCGGATGCCTGTAAGAACGGTCGTGTGACAATCAAGGGCGTGAACGTGAAACCTTCGCATACGGTGAAAGCCGGGGAGACGGTCTGCGTGAGAAAACCGCCTGTGACCTACTCGTTTAAGATTCTGAAGACAATAGAGCAGAGGGTTGGAGCGAAGTTGCTGCCTGAGATCTATGAGAATGTGACGACTCCCGACCAGTATGAACTGCTGGAGATGAACCGCATCAGCGGATTCGTGAACAGGGCCAGGGGAACGGGACGACCCACAAAGAAAGACCGTCGTCAGATGGATGCGTTTGTCGGCCCCTCGTTGGAGGGTGATTTCGACTCGTTCTTTGGTGACGATTGGGATGATGATGAAGACGAAGACTAAAAAGAAGACTAAAAAAACAAGAATATGCTGATCAACATTGCTTATATCATATTAGGTATTGCCCTGGTGATTTGGGGTGCAGACCGTCTGACGGAGGGTGCATCGTCGTTGGCACGTGGTATGCGTGTGCCTGAGATTGTCATTGGTTTGACGATAGTAGCTGCAGGTACCTCGGCACCAGAGTTGTTTGTCAGTCTGATGTCTGCCCTGAAAGGTACGTCGGATCTGGCCGTAGGTAACGTGATCGGCTCGAACATCTTCAATACGATGCTCATCGTGGGTTGTTCGGCAGTACTGGCTCCTATGGCTGTTGCCAAATCCACAGTGAAGAAGGATATTCCCTGGGCTGCAATGGCTACCTTTCTGCTCTTCCTGCTCTGCTTCGACGATATGGAGTCACCTCACCTTTGGGGTAACGAGATCAGCCGTTCCGACGGTATTATCCTGTTGATAGGATTCCTGGCCTTCATGATCTATACCTTCAATGCTGCGAAGAAAGACGGTCTGATGCCTTCTGAGGAAGAGCTTGAGGATCTGAACGAGATGCCCAAGGACTACTCCAGACTGGGACGTAACATCTTGTGGATAGTGGTTGGTCTTGGCTGTCTGGTGTTCGGTAGTGACTTGTTTGTGGATGCCGCCTCGTATGTAGCGCATCGCTATGGCATACGTCAGAGTGTAGTTGGCTTGACGATTGTGGCTGGCGGTACTTCTCTGCCTGAGTTGGCAACGAGTGTGGTGGCTGCTTATAAAGGACGTTCGGCTATTGCCATCGGCAACGTGATCGGCTCGAATGTCTTCAATATTTTATTAATTCTCGGACTGACGGCTGTGGTTCACCCCATGCGTATTATGGGTATCACTATCGTTGATCTGACCATGATGCTGGTGAGCATGGGTCTGCTCTGGATGTTTGCCTTCACCAAGTATTATGTGTCGCGTAGGGAAGGCTTTGTGCTGGTGGCTGGTTTCCTGGCCTATATGTGCTGGCTGCTCTACCTGCTTTAACAGAAAACACAGGGGTACTTGCGGCTTATGCCAGCGAGCATTCGTGCTTGCTAAACCCCCTTTAACAAAACAAGAATAATGAAACAGAAACAAGAACAAAAAATCAGTGTGCTGTTTATGCTTTACGGCATACTGTTCTGCGTCTGCCTGATTACGGCAAACGTATTGGAGACAAAGCAGATCTCTTTTGGACCAGCGAACATGACAGCTGGTCTGATTGTGTTCCCGGTGAGTTACATCATCAATGATGTGGTATGCGAGGTATGGGGGTATGGTCGTACGCGACTGCTCATCTGGCTCGGTTTCGCGATGAACTTCATGTTTGTGATATTCGGTGCGATAGCCGACTGGATTCCCGGGGCTCCCTATTGGCATGGTGAGGAGGGCTTCCACCAGATATTCGGACTGGCACCGCGTATTGCGGGGGCATCGTTTCTGGCGTTCCTCTGCGGATCGTTTATGAACGCCTATGTGATGAGTAAGATGAAACTCTCATCGGCAGGCAAGAATTTCTCTTATCGTGCCGTGCTCAGTACCGTCTTCGGTGAATTGACTGATTCCATCATTTTCTTCCCGTTGGCCTTGGGTGGTGTCATCCCCTGGGAGGAGATGCCGTCGCTGGTTATCACACAGGTAACATTGAAGACCCTCTATGAGATCGTGGTGTTGCCGATTACCATCCGTGTGGTTAATTTCACGAAGCTGCACGACCATGAGGATGTGTTTGATAAGGATGTGGCATATAATATTTTTAAAGTGAAGGAGCTATGAACAGAGAGAAGGAAGGATTACAGCAGCTCGGCAAGAAGACCGAGTACAGGATGGACTATGCACCAGAGGTGTTGGAGACTTTTCAGAACAAGCATCCTGAGAACGACTATTGGGTGCAGTTCAACTGTCCTGAGTTTACATCGTTGTGCCCGATTACGGGTCAGCCCGACTTTGCGGAGATTAAGATTATGTATATCCCCGGTGAGCGGATGGTGGAGTCGAAGAGTCTGAAACTCTATCTCTTCTCGTTCCGTAACCATGGCGACTTTCACGAGGACTGTGTGAATGTGATCATGAAGGATCTTGTGAAACTCATGGATCCGAAGTACATCGAGGTGATTGGCCTGTTCACGCCACGTGGGGGAATCAGTATCTATCCCTATGCCAATTACGGTCGCCCAGGTACGAAATACGAGACTCTCGCCGAACAACGGATGATGAATCATACGTTTTAAAGTACAGCCCTGCAAAAAAATATAAAATTTGCAGGGCTTTTTGTCGCTATATGGGAAATATTTGCTATTTTTGCATTCAAATATTACAATAGTAACTTGAAATATGGCAAAGAAGAAGATTCAATTCAGTCTCGTTTACAGAGACATGTGGCAGAGTTCAGGCAAATTTCAGCCTCGTAAGGATCAGTTGGAGCGTGTTGCTCCGGCAATTATCGACATGGGGTGTTTTGCCCGTGTGGAGACTAATGGCGGTGCCTTTGAACAGGTGAACCTGATGGCGGGAGAGAACCCCAATCTGGCTGTTCGTGCCTTTTGTAAGCCTTTCAATGAAGTAGGCATCAAGACACACATGCTGGATCGTGGTCTGAATGCCCTGCGTATGTATCCTGTGCCCGACGATGTGCGTGCCCTGATGTATAAGGTGAAGCATGCTCAGGGTGTGGATATCACTCGTATCTTCTGTGGTCTGAACGATACACGTAACATTATTCCCAGTATCAAGTGGGCCAAGGAAGGTGGAATGACTCCACAGGCTACCCTGTGTATCACCACATCGCCTGTTCACACCGTAGAATACTATGCTGCTATCGCCGATGAGGTGATCGCTGCTGGTGCCGAGGAAATCTGCTTGAAGGATATGGCCGGTATCGGACAGCCTGCTATGCTGGGCCAGCTCACCAAGGCTATCAAGACCAAACATCCCGATATCATCATTCAGTATCACGGACACTCTGGTCCTGGTCTGTCGATGGCTTCAATCCTTGAGGTCTGCAACAATGGTGCAGATGTCATCGATACCGCTATTGAGCCTCTGTCGTGGGGTAAGGTTCATCCAGACATCATCTCGGTTCGTTCAATGCTGAAGAACGAAGGCTTCGAGGTGGCCGATCTGGATATGAACGCCTACATGCAGGCACGTACACTCACCCAGGAGTTTATCGACGACTGGTTGGGTTGTTTCATCAACCCTGCCAACAAGCATATGTCATCGCTGCTGCTCGGTTGCGGTCTGCCTGGTGGCATGATGGGCTCGATGATGGCCGACCTTGGTCCTATCCAGAAGATGATCAACAAGGAGCGCGAGAAGAAGGGCGAGTCTGTACTCACCATGGACGATATGCTTGTGAAGCTCTTCAACGAGGTAGAATATGTATGGCCGAAGGTGGGTTATCCCCCATTGGTAACACCGTTCTCTCAGTACACTAAGAATATTGCGCTGATGAATCTGCTCACGATGGAGCAGGGCAAGGGTCGTTACGTGATGATGGACGATGCCATCTGGGGTATGATCCTCGGTAAGAGTGGTAAGGTGCCTGGTACTATCGCACCAGAACTGATTGAACTGGCAGAGAAGAAGGGTCTGAAGTTTACGGATGCTGACCCGCATACACTTCTTGAGAATGCCCTCGACGGCTTCCGCAAGGAGATGGACGAGAATGGCTGGGACTACGGACAGGATGATGAAGAGCTGTTCGAGTTGGCTATGCACCCCGAGCAGTATCGCCCCTTCAAGAGTGGTCAGGCTAAGAAACAGCTGCTGGCAGACATCCAGAAGGCGAAGGATGCCAAGCTGGGTGGCGGTCAGAAGATCTCTCAGGAGGAGATTGATGCCCTGAAGCATGCAAAGGCTGATGCCGTGAAGAGTCCGTTGGACGGACAACTCATGTGGAGCTTTGGTGGCGAAGGTGTTCCTGCTGCCTGCATAGAGCCGTTCATCGGTCAGAAGTATAAGGAAGGTGATATCTTCTGCTACCTCCAGACGAAATGGGGTGAGATCGTAGAGATTCCCGCTGCACTGGGTGGCAAGCTTGTAGATATCAGCGTGAAACCTGGACAGAAGATCCGTCAGGGTGACACGATTGCATGGATTGAACGTGAGGCATAATGGACTATCAGTCGATTATTGATAAATATTATCCGTCGGAGAATGAACTCCGACGGATATTATTAGTACACAGTCGTCAGGTGGCCGACCGCAGTCTGAAGATTGCAAAGGCACATCCGGAACTGAGACTTGATGAGGAATTTCTTGAGGAGGCTGCTATGCTTCACGACATTGGCATCTTCCGCTGTGACGCTCCAAGTATCCAGTGCTTCGGTACAGAACCTTATATCCGTCATGGCGTCATTGGCGCAGAACTCATGCGACAGGAAGGGTGGGAGCGCCATGCACTGGTGTGTGAACGTCATACGGGTACAGGACTCTCAAAATGGGATATCGAACAGCAGCAGTTGCCCTTGCCGCATCAGGATTATATGCCTGTGGCATTAGAGGAACAGGTGATCTGTTATGCCGATAAGTTCTATTCAAAGACGCATCCAGGCACTGAGCGTACGGTGGTGGAAGCGATGCGAAGTTTGGAGAAATTCGGCTGGGATGGTGTACGCAGATTCCAGAAATGGGTGGACATGTTTGAATAATAAAACGAAAAAAAGTAAAAAAGTAGGAGGGGAATTTTGTAATTCCCCTATTTTATTGTACTTTTGCACCGCAAACAAAACATTATAGGTGTGAAAAGAAGATCAGCTTTAATCCTTATGCTCTTTGCCATTATGATGATGATGGCGGAGGGCCCCCTGTCTCTTTACTCGAAAAGAGGCAAGCAGGATGATGTGCCTGACTCCGTCTCACGCCAACAGACAGACACTATCTTGTCATCCCGTGTGGAAGCCAGTGCGAAGACCAAGCGCGACACCTCGATGATGGACTCTCTGGAGTTAGCCATTTATAAGCATAACAAGGCTGTGGATGACTCACTTGAACTAGATAGTATTAACCGCAGTCGTAAGAACGGTATCGACTCCCCCGTAGATTATTCTGCCGACGACTCCCTGACATATGATGCAGCAGTCAAAATGGCCAATCTATATGGCTCCTCTAAGGTGAAATACCAGAATATGGATCTGGAGAGTGACCGTATCTCGATGAGTCTCGACAGTAATCTGGTGCACGCCACAGGAACGATGGACAGCACAAAGATGGAACTGACAGGTACACCAGTCTTCAAAATGGGCAGCGATGAATATGAGAGCGACACGATGGCCTTTAATTTCAAGACGAAGAAAGGTCTGATCACATCGGTCTATACCAAGCAGGACGAGGGCTTCCTCACCAGTGAGATCTCCAAGCGTGGTGCCGACGGAGAAATGTTTCTCCAGCATGGTCGCTATACCACCTGTGACGATCCGCATCCCGACTTCTACCTGGCACTCTCGCGTGCGAAGGTGCGTCCAGGTAAAGATGTGGTGTTCGGTCCTGCCTATCTTGTGGTGGCAGATGTTCCTCTGCCTCTGGCTGTACCTTATGGATTCTTCCCATTTACGAAGAGTTACTCCAGCGGTCTGATCATGCCTACCTATGGTGATGAGACAGATCGTGGTTTCTATTTGCGTGATGGTGGCTACTACTTTGCCATCAGTGACAAGATGGATCTGAAGCTGATTGGTGAGATATATACCAAAGGTTCCTGGGGTCTGAGTGTTACGTCGAATTATAGAAAACGCTACAGATATAACGGCTCGTTCATGTTCAGTCTCCAGAATACTGTCCGTGGTGAGAAAAACGATCCCACCTACTCGAGAGATAACAGTTTCAAATTGCAGTGGTCACACCATCAGGATTCGAAGGCGAACCCATATACCAGCTTGTCTGCCAGTGTAAACTTTGCCACAACGAGTTATGAGCGCAATAACCTCTCCTCGATGTACAATCCACAGGCAATGACGCAGTCCACCCGTACATCATCTGTCTCTTGGCAGACGCGCTTCTCCAGTATCGGTATGACGCTGAGCTCACAGATGAACGTGGCTCAGAATATGCGTGACTCGACAATCTCACTCACACTGCCTAGTCTGAATATTTCTCTAGCTCCTATCTATCCCTTTAAGCGTAAGAAGGCTGCTGGTACAGAGCGGTGGTATGAGAAGATCTCTTTTACCTATACAGGTCAGTTTAAGAATGAGATTAACACCAAGGAGGACAAGATCATGAAGTCGAAGCTGAACAAGGACTGGCTGAACGGTATGCAGCATGTGATTCCTATCAAGGCAAACTTTACGCTCTTCAGTTATCTGAATGTAACGCCATCATTCAACTTTACTGACCGCATGTATCTCAGAAAGGTGGAGAAGTCATGGGATCAGACCAAACAGCGTGAGGTGACAGATACTGTGACAGGCTTCTATAATGTTTATAACTGGAGTCTGAATCTGGGTCTCACTACCAAACTTTATGGCTTCTGGGTTCCTAACCGTAAGATCTTCGGCGATAAGATCCAAGCCATCCGTCACGTCATCACACCAACGGTTAGCTTCTCGTATGCACCCGATTTCGGTTCAAGTCGTTATGGTTATTATCAGTACTACCAGAAGACTGACGAAAAAGGCAACGTCTCAATGGTGGAATATTCGCCTTATCAAGGTGCGGCTTACGGCTATCCAGGCAAAGGTAAATCTAGCATCCTGAATTTCGAACTGAGCAACAACCTTGAGATGAAAGTAAAGAGCGATGATGACTCTACTGGCATGAAGAAAATCTCACTCATCGATGAGTTCAAACTGTCGTCATATTATAACTTTGCGACAGATATCCGTCCATTAGGTGATCTGAATGCCGTTCTGAGACTAAAACTCTCGAAGAGCTATACGCTGAACCTGAGTACGGTCTTCAAGTCGTATGTCTATGAGGCTGATAGTGTGGGCGCTACGCCTCGTGAGAGTGAACACGTGACCTATTGGCAACAGGGTAAGTTCGGTCGTTTCACAAGTCTCTCCCAGAACCTCTCCTATACGTTGAACAATGAGAAGATGATGAACTTCGTCAAATGGCTCAAGGGTGAGAAGATAGAGAAAAAAGGTAACAAGAATAAACGACGCGACGAAGACGACGAATGGGATAATCCCGTTGAGACAAATATCGATAAGGATATGGAGAAAGCCAAACATGGTGCCAAGAGAAGTGAGACCAATAAGGCTGATACTGATGAAGATGGCTATATGACCTTCAAGATTCCTTGGAGCCTGAGTATCGGTTATGGTATCACTGTAAGAGAGGACATGAACGTGAAGAAGTTTAACTACGACACGATGAGATATCCTTATAAGTTCACTCAGAATCTGAATGTGAGCGGAAACGTGCGCATCAGTGATGGCTGGAATATCTCCTTCTCCTCAGGTTATGACTTCGAGAACAGTAAGATCTCCATGACCACCGCCTCGCTTAATCGTGATCTGCACTGTTTTAACATGTCGTGCTCAGTAGTGCTTGCGCCTTACACCAGCTATAACTTCTCTTTCAGGTGTAATGCGGCAACGCTCACGGATGCCTTGAAATACGACAAGCGCAGTAGCTATTCCAACGCCGTGCAGTGGTATTAAGAAATATGGAATACTAAAACTGATAACAAAACCAACAAAACATCATGGCTGAATTACCTGATATGATTGAAGACCTTGCCCTTATCTTGGTGGTGGCAGGTGTCGTGACGCTGATATTCAAGAAACTGAAGCAGCCCCTGGTTTTGGGCTATATTGTGGCAGGATTCCTTGTCAGTCCGAATATGCCTTATACGGCATCAGTGGCCGATATGGAGAACGTGCATCTCTGGGCTGATATCGGTGTGATGTTCCTTTTGTTCTCGCTTGGTCTTGATTTCTCATTCAAGAAAATCCTGAAGATGGGTGCTTCGCCTGTCATCTCCACTTGCACCATCATTTTCTGTATGTCTATGTTAGGCTTCTGCGTGGGGCGCCTTTTCGGTTGGGAACAGATGGACTGTATCTTTCTAGGGGGTATGCTGGCCATGTCGTCAACCACGATTATCTATAAGGCTTTCGATGACCTGGGGTTGCGACAACAGCAGTTTGCAGGTTTGGTGATGAGTGTGCTCATTCTGGAAGATATTCTGGCTATTGTGATGATGGTGATGCTGAGTGCCATCGCTCAGGGAAATCTTGAGGGTAGTAAGATGCTGGAGTCGGTCATGCGTATTGGTTTCTTCCTGATCCTCTGGCTGGTGGTGGGTATTTTTGCTATTCCACTCTTTTTACGTGCTGTGAGATCGTTGATCAATACCGAGGTGCTGTTGGTGGTATCACTAGGACTCTGTTGCGCGATGGCAGTCATCTCATCGAAAGTGGGTTTCAGCTCAGCCTTTGGAGCCTTTATCATGGGAAGCATCCTGGCAGAGACAGTCGAGGCCGAGCGTATCGAGAAGCTGGTGGAGCCTGTAAAGAATCTATTCGGTGCCATCTTCTTTGTGTCGGTAGGTATGCTGGTCGATCCGAAGATTCTGGTAGAGTATGCCGTACCCATCATACTGTTGGTGATGACAATTCTGATAGGTCAGAGCGTCTTTGGAACCTTCTCTTTCATGCTCGGAGGTGAGTCTCTGAAGTCTGCCATGCGTTGCGGTTTCTCAATGGCGCAGATCGGTGAATTCTCGTTTATCATTGCTTCGCTGGGCCTGTCATTGGGTGTCATCAGTGATTTCCTATATCCGGTGGTGGTGGCTGTATCTGTCATTACAACTTTCCTCACACCTTACATGATACGGTTTGCCACACCGGTTTATAATAATCTGGAGCACCGCCTGCCTAATAAGCTCATCAATTCGCTTAACTCGCTGTCGATGGGAAATCATCAGCACCAGCATGGACAGAATCTATGGAAGAAACTACTCACTCAGATGACCATTAACACGGTGGTGTATTCCATCCTTACATCAGCGACCATCGTTATGATGTTCACCTTTGTGCTGCCTTTTATGCGTGGTATCATGCCTGGCTGGGAGCTTCATTGGTATGCCAACGGCGTAACGGGTGTGCTCACAGTGCTAGTCATAGCACCATTCCTGCGTGCTATGGTGATGAAGAAAAACCGCAGTCCGGAGTTCCGTGCCCTTTGGGATGAGAGCTCGCGTAACCGTATGCCCCTTATCTTTACCATTGTTGTGCGTGCGATTATTGCCATAGCCTTCATCTTCTACATCTGCAATTTCCTGAGCCGTTTCACCAATGCCTTGATGATTACCATCGGTGTGATTGTGATTCTGCTGATTATCTTCTCCCGTTGGGTGAAGCACCGTAGCATCACACTTGAGCGCCTGTTTGTGCAGAACCTGCGTTCACGTGATATCGCAGCCCAGGTGTATGGTAAGAAGCGTCCGCTTTATGCTGGCCGTCTGTTGGATCGTGATATCCATATTGCCGACTTCGAGGTGCCCTCAGATTCCATGTGGATGGGACAAACTCTAAAACAGTTGAATCTGGGCAAGAAGTATGGTGTTCATATCAGCAGTATCCTGCGCAGTGGATGGCGTGTTAATATCCCTGATGGTGACTTTATGATCTTTCCTGGTGATGTGCTTCAGGCTATTGGTAGCGATGAGCAGTTCTCTGTGTTCCGTGAGGCGCTGGAGAACGAGCGTTTGGGGGTTGATCCCAATGCAGAGAAGCGCATCATGCAACTACACCAGCTAATCATAGATCACAATAGTCCTTTCTTGGGCAAGACGCTGATAGAGAGTGGCATCCGCGATCTGTACAGCTGTATGGTCATCGGCTTGGAGGAAGGAAAACAGAACTTGTCTGCTTACCCGCCAAACCGTAAGTTTGAGGAAGGGGATATCATCTGGCTCGTAGGTGAGCAGGAATCGCTTAATGCCCTCTCAGAGGTTAACGTTTAATCGTTAAAACCGGCTGTCAGTTCGCAGATACGTATAATGACCTGCATAGCCTGTTTCATCGACTGGATACTTACAAACTCATAAGGTCCGTGAAAGTTTACTCCTCCAGCAAAAATGTTGGGGCAGGGGAGACCTTTGAATGAGAGTTGGGCACCATCGGTACCGCCACGTATGGGCTTCACTTTGGGGGCTACACCACAGTCCTGCATCGCATGCAGCACCAGGTCGATGACATGCATCTGTGGATCAATCTTCTCCTTCATATTATAGTACTGATCCTTGACCTCAGCAATCACAGTACCCTCACCATAGGTCTCGTTCATCTGTTCTGCACATCTCTGAACGAGGCGTTTACGCTCCTCAAAACGGTCTCGGTCATGGTCGCGGATGATATAGCTCAGTTTGGCCTGTTCCACATTGCTCTCGATACCCAGCAGATGGTAGAACCCCTGATAGCCCTCAGTGGTCTCTGGACGTTCCTCAACGGGTAACAGCTGTGCGAACTCTGTAGCCAGTATGTTGGCGTTAATCATCTTGTTCTTGGCATAACCTGGGTGAACACTCACACCCTTGATCAGGATTTTCGCACTGGCGGCATTGAAGTTCTCAAACTCCAGTTCTCCTACATCGCCGCCATCCATCGTGTAGGCCCAGTCGCAGCCGAACTTCTCCACATCGAAATGGTGCGCGCCCATACCTATCTCCTCGTCAGGATTGAAGGCGATGCGGATCTTTCCGTGTTTCACCTCCGGATGGTCTCTTAGCCAGCACATAGCCTGAATGATTTCTGCGATGCCTGCCTTGTCGTCGGCACCTAACAATGTGTGACCGTCTGTAACGATCAGATCCTCTCCGATATGCTTGAGAAGTTCTGGAAACTTCTTCGGACTGCTGATGATGCCTTCTGACAACAGAATGTCGCTACCGTCGTAATTGTTTACGATGCGGGCCTTGATGTCAGCACCAGAACAGTCTGGACTGGTATCGTAGTGTGAAATGAAACCAATGGTGGGAATATCGCCCTTGACGTTTGCTTTCAGAGTGGCATAGATGTAACCTTTGTCATCCATCTCCACATCGTTAAAACCCTCGTTCTCCAACTCTTTCTTCAGGTAGTTCGCAAACACTAATTGTTTTTCTGTACTCGGCACCTGGTCGCTGTCTTCCTTTGACTGTGTGTCGAACTTTGTGTAATTAAGAAATCGTTCGGTAATATCCATTTTTTGTGATTATTCTATCTTAAGAGGATACAAAATTAAGCATTTTTCGGCAGAATCTTTCAAATAATCGAAAAAATACACTAACTTTGCAGAAATTTTCATGAAAATGGACGAAAATGAGGTTAGATGGTATGTTATCGGCTCAGTAACTCGAGGTCGTGAACTTAAGATCCGCGACGAGTTGCGACGCGAAAACCATGAGTGCTTCGTACCCCTTAGGTATGATGTACGCAAGAAATGTGGCCAACGTCAGCGCACGTTGGTACCTGCTGTTACTGGCCTCATCTTCCTGTTTGGCACATTAGAGGATGTGCGTGAGATCATCAGGTTCCGTCACGATGGTCTCTTTATCCGTAAGTCCACCTATTCTAATAAGGAGGATTATCTCTCCGTCTCTGATCACGACATGCGTAACTTTATTGCCGTCACCGAGCAGGCTGGCGAGAATATCACCTATTTTAATCCTGATGAGATCCATCTGCAGGTGGGTGATAAGATCCGTGTAAACGGTGGTATGTTTGATGGGCGTGAGGGTGTGATTATGCGTATCAAAGGCAAGCGGCGCCGTCAGTTGGTTGTCTCTATCCCTGATATCGTCTATGCAGCTGTAGAACTGGAGCCAGAACTGCTTGAACTCATTACGTCTGGGCAACAGGATAGTACAAGTATCGTGGAGAAGACTCCAGAAAGTTCTCCCAAGGGCAACCGCCGTACCCAGAACATCGATGAAGACAAGAAACTCTTGTCCGACTTGGCGCATCGTCTGCTGTTCGAGGTGACATCCTCCTATCAGCATGAGAAAGAATATTTCCTTTGGATCTCAGAATTGCGTCGCGTGCGTGAACGGCTGTTGCCTTATAAAGGTTATATCGCTGCTCAGGAGGCTGAACTGGCGATACCTCTTTATCTGGCTGCTGTCAAGCTCGAAGAAGATGTTGAGGCTGCAGAACAACGTGTGCGTAAGGTGATGGAACGTCTTAACGACTCAAGTTTCCACAAACTCTACATCCGGCTCTATCTCGCCCGGTTGGCAGGTGATGAGGAGTCGCGTCGTAAGGTAGAAGAACAGGTGGCTGCTTGGCAGGGCATCCGTCTTACTCCGAAGCAAAAAGAATTCCTCGACGAATACAAGCTGTTATTCGATTCCCCTAAGAAAGATTGATTGGTATCTTCACGATGAAGCGTGTACCGTTGTCGTAGGTGTCGTCGTATGTGATGTCGCCACCAAGTTGGTGAGCGATATGACGACTTAACGTCAAACCAAGACCGATGCCCTCGGTGAAGGAGTCGAGCTTGGTAAATGGAATGAAGATATGATCGCGTGCCTCGACAGGGATCTTGGCACCAGTGTTGCTGACGGAGATGATGATGTCGGCATTTTCCAGACTGCAATTGATTGTGATACAGCCTTCGAGAGTGAATTTGTTCGCATTGTCAAGCAATTCGTCGAGAATAGAAAGCAGTGCCTCACGGTTTGTATGGATGGTGAACGTATCAGGCACATTGCTTTCAACCTTAATCTCTACTTTATCAGGCACATTCAGTTTCACAGATGCAGCCGCCTCTCTGCAAAGTGCATTGCAGCTGAAGGTTGTCGTTTCACCAGTCAGATTGTTGTGCCCCGCTGAGGCAGTGAGTATCTTTGAGATGTGGTTGATGGACTTGGCACTCGACATCATCCTGGAGGTGATGTCGGCAATCTCTTCTTCGGAAAGTTCACCGATGCTGGATGATAGCACCTGTGTGAATCCGCTGATGATGTTGAGCGGCGTACGTATCTGATGGAACATGTTCCGGATGAAGGCCGTCTTCTGCTCGTTGGCTTCCATCTTCAACTGGTAGGCGCGAGCCAACTCCTCATAACGTTGCTCCAGTTCTGCATTCACTTGCCGGATGTCTGATACTGATGACGCCAGCGAATGTTGCATCAGGATAAAGCTGTTGGTGAGGCGCCCCACACTGTCGCTGCGCTGACTCTCAGACAGCGGCTCTTCAAAGTTACCGTTGGCAATATGCTGGGCCTGATGGGAGAGCTGTTTCAAAGGCTGCATGGCCTTTCTCACTGTCTGATAACAGATTAGGAGCAGCATGAGCAGTCCGAAACCGATCATGATCCAGACTGCGTAGAGCAGCTGGTTGTATCTCTTGAACACATCGCTTGCAGGACACACGATAGCGATACTCCAACCTGTACGCTCCAACGGACGGTAGAAGATATAGGAATCCTTTCCGTCAACGATGGTCAGTATCATGCCGCTATGTCCGGCTATCATGGCCTTGCCGAGACTGTGGATTTCGCGTCGAGCCCTTGGGTCGGCATCAGAGAAGATGGTCTCACGGAACAGCTTCGCTGTATCCGGATGAACCAGATACGTACCTGTACGACCTATCATGATAGCTGAAGAATTCGGAAAAGGCTTGATTTGTGTAACGGCCTCAGAAAGCCATTTCAGCGTGAGACTGGCCGTGATGGAGCCTATGAATTTTCCGTTCTCATCACGCATCGGGCAGCAATACGACGTCAGGATGTCCTTAGAGGATTGTGTCCCCTCGTTATAGTCGTCATAAGCATCCACCCAACAGGGGACTCCCCTTATATGAGAACTCTTATACCATATCTTTTCAAAGTATTCGAAAGGACCCTCCCTCACAGTGGAGATCGTATCGTTCTCGCGCAGTGAATAGGCCGAGAAATAACGTCCCATCTCAGGGAAGTAATATGGCTCCATCGAGATGGCGAATCCTGTCAGGAAAGAATGGTCGGCAACAGTCCTATGGGTTATCGCCAACAGTGAGTCAGGATGCAGATGGCGTGGGGTGTACATCGCCATATAATTGGTTACAACCTCTGTTTCGTCCATGATGCCGTTGATGCGTTCTGCCGTATTGTCGAGCAACTGGGCAGCCCTTTCGATGGCAGCCTGTCTGACGTAGTATTTGCAGCGATAGAACAGGAAGTCGAAAAGCAGTGAGAACACCACAGTGATGATGAGCACGATGAGCAGTCCCAAACGGATGGAGAGCCGCTGCTGGATGTATAGGATGATCTTTCTCATTTGGCAGCGGTGAATGATTGGTCTAACAATTGGGTGATCTTCTCTGTGGTTTCGAGGATATCGATATGCCTCTTCGCCATGTCTGCCTTCGACAAACTCTTGCAGTTAGCACAGATGCTATAGGTGTTTTGGCACAAGGTCTCCACAGGTTTTGTCATCTGGCTGGTCATGTCGTGCAGAAACTTATCCTTTATCCTCTCATACTCCTGAGCCTCACTATAGGCCTCCTCGAGTCTGGCGTTCTGGCGGTTAAGCGTATCCTGCTTTTGCCGCATCTCGTTCATATAATCTGCAAGTGAAAGCTGCATCTTCGACAAACTGTTCTGCAACTGACCGATCTCGTCCTGATGATTGGTGTCGGGAATGGCCTCGTTCAGATGCCCGTCGGCGATGCTCTGTGCCGTATCTGCTAGCTTATGAAGCGGAAGCAAGTGGTAGGCAATCACCATCCAGAGAATGAGAAGCAGTATCAGCACACCGAAGATACCCCATGTAACGATAAATATCTGTACGCTAGAATACTTGTCATAGAAGTCATGGATGGGGCAAACGGCAACGATGCTGAACCTGCCTTCGCAGATGAATATCCGGAACGTATAGTTCTGCTGGTCTTCCTGTACTGAAGAGCCATTCTCGTGTGTCGCCTTCGATTCCGCCACATAAATCTGCGCTTGAGGCAGCGACTGCTTGATGGCAGTCAACTGGTTGTTCTCCTCAATCATTTTCTCGATCATCATCCTGTCGATAGTGAAGGTGCGGTGTTCAAGTCTTGCGGAGATGTCTGCCTGACGAAGTTCGTTGTCGATCCTCATGGCCATGTTCTCAAGTACTTGTTGGGTAATCTCTATGGACTCATCTCTGATCACCTGCTGGGAGAATCGCGCCAGAAGTATGATGACGACAGCGGAGATCAGCAATACACTGCCTCCCACCCAGATCGTCAACTGCAACGTGAACGAACTGCGAATCTTCTGAACCAGCTTGATGATACTCCTCATATGCTAAGTTTGATTAGTTTTAGCTGTTTTAAGTTCTGGTTGCAAAGATAAGTAAAAATGTGGAATACTCCAAATATATATGTGTTTTTTTGTGAAAGGCGAATCTTTTTTCGGATAATGAATTATTCTTTTCTACTTATTTTTTTCAAATTGAAGCCTAAATTTTTGCAATAAGTAACTTTTCGCATGCCAATTAGTTACTTTTTGCCCTGCGTTTCGTTACTTTTCAGCCATCAAAAAGTAACGAATCTCCGTAACTTTTTACATAAAAGGTTTAATGTGATATATAAAAAACAGACCCGGCAGCTTGATAAATCAGAAGCTGTCGGGAATCAATGGTGCATAGATAGGAATAATTCCTGAATATCATATCGGGATAGGCTTTGCTTATCCCAAGGTTCAATAACAGGATTGGCTTCGCCTATCCCAAGTGATCCCGTTGGGATTCAAACCCAAGACCTTCAGAACCGGAATCTGACGCTCTATTCAGCTAAGCTACGGGACCTGAACTGCTTTCGGGCAGCTGCATTTGTTTGAAATGCGGATGCAAAAGTACTGATTTTAATTCAGAATGAAGAATGACGAATTAAGAATTATGATTTGTTAACGGGTGGGGGAGTGTGCAAATTGTTATCAAATATCAAGGATTTGTGATATTTTTGCAAATAAATCTCTCGTTTTTCTTGCAAATTGATAATAAATATGTATCTTTGCACGCAATTTAAGCATAAACTGTAAATATGGGAAAAGTAATCAAACCTGTGATGTATGAACCGCTGCTCGATATGAAGCAGACGGAGCAGGGTATCAAACTCATTAAGGACTTCTTTCAGCAGAATCTCTCTACTGAACTGCGCCTGCGTCGTGTTACGGCTCCTCTCTTCGTGTTGAAGGGGCTGGGAATCAACGACGATCTGAATGGTGTGGAGCGTGCCGTAACTTTCCCGATTAAGGATCTGGGCGACGCAAAGGCTGAGGTGGTTCATTCGCTGGCTAAGTGGAAGCGGCTCTCTCTGGCAGAGTATCAGATAGAACCAGGCTACGGCATCTATACAGATATGAACGCGATACGCGCGGATGAGGAACTTGACAATCTCCACTCTCTCTACGTGGACCAGTGGGACTGGGAGGCTGTGATCCGTAAGGAGGACCGCACCGTCAGTTTCCTGAAAAACATCGTGGAGCGCATCTATGCTGCCATACGCCGTACGGAATATCTTACCTGCGAGACTTATCCGCAGATTAAGCCCTT
>Ga0310695_10006690_pt1 | contig 18855 bp, 18 predicted proteins | sample RumenRJG_04DNA_FD_203882 | JGI IMG/M metagenome (GOLD analysis project Ga0310695, IMG submission 203882) | Bovine rumen microbial communities from Lethbridge, Alberta, Canada - RJG_04 (v2) (version 2) | ecosystem: Host-associated > Mammals > Digestive system > Stomach > Rumen | place: Canada...
GCGAGCGCAACTTCCCCTATCCTTATCTGACAAAGGTGCTCACCAAGCTCACCGAACTGCCCCAGTTCCAGAAGGCAGAAACTACGGCACCCCGTGCCGACGGCTTCAAAACCACCGATCTGAACCCTTATAAACCCCATCCGCAGGATGGTCCTGCCACCTTCTCGAAGTACGACGCCCAGGGACCGCTGGTGGTTCGCGTCTTCAGCTTCTCGTTCACCAAGGGTATTCCAGAGGACGAGAGCGGCAATGGTGGCGGCTATGTCTTCGACTGTCGTTCTACCCACAATCCGGGTCGTTACGAGCCATATAAGAAGCTGACAGGACTCGATGAGCCCGTCATCCGCTTCCTCGAGGACGATGGTGAGATACTGACCTTCCTCGACTCCGTCTATAGACTGGCTGATGCTCACGTGCGCCGCTATATTCAGCGTGGCTTCACGTCACTTATGTTCTGCTTTGGCTGCACGGGTGGTCAGCATCGCTCCGTCTATAGCGCCCAGCATCTGGCTGAGCATATCCATGACAAGTTTGGCATCGAGGTGCGCATCTGCCATCGTGAGCAGAACATTACGCAAACCCTCCCAGCCCGATAATTAATATCTCAATCTCCCATGAAGCAGGCCATGATACTTGCTGCCGGACTCGGCACCCGACTGAAACCCCTCACAGACACCATGCCCAAGGCACTGGTGCCAGTAGGAGGTACTCCATTGCTCGATCGCAACATCAGGCGTTTGATGGATTTTGGCTACACCCGCTTTGTGGTCAACGTGCACCATTTCGCCCAGCAGATTCTCGACTATGTAGCCCAGCAGGACTATGCTCCGCTGGTGCGCTTCAGCGACGAGACTGAGCAACTGCTCGAGACGGGTGGGGGATTGAAGCATGCTCAGGACCTCTTCGACCCCGATGAGCCTATCCTCATACACAATGTCGATATTCTGGACAATGTCGACTTCGACTGGTTCCGTCGTCAGCATCAGCCCGACGAGGATGCTGTGTTGCTGGTCAGCCGGCGCAATTCTAAGCGCTACCTGCTCTTCGACAGCGCCATGCGGCTCATGGGGTGGAAGAACATAGAGACGGGTGAAGTCAAGTCTCCCTTCCAGTGGTTGCGTGAGGCTGATTTTACGATAGACGACAACCTGAAAGTCGTTCCGCTCGCCGCTCGTCCCTCTTCTCTGATCTCTAATTTGTACGCTTTTGCCTTTAGTGGCATTCACAGTTTCTCGCCTCGTCTGTTTTCGCTGATGGAGCGTTTCCCTGACCGTTTCAGCGTCATCGACTTCTACCTGTCCACCTGCCACCGCGCCCACATCGTGGGACTCGTCAAGAACGACCTCCGTATCCTCGACGTCGGCAAGCTGGATTCACTGGAACATGCTGAGGAATTTCTGAAGTAATCATCATATTTAAATAGTCAAATTGTAAATGCAAAAGATCATTATCCTGGATTTCGGTTCGCAGACCACGCAGCTCATTGGCCGTCGTGTGCGTGAACTCGACACCTTCTGTGAGATTCTGCCCTACAACAAGTTCCCCAAGGACGACCCCACCGTCATCGGTGTCATCCTGAGTGGCTCGCCCTACTCAGTCCACGACCCCGAGGCCTTCAAGGTCGACCTGTCACAGTTCGTAGGCCGCATCCCCGTGCTGGGCATCTGCTATGGTGCACAGTTCATCTCGCACACCCTGGGCGGACGCGTCGAGAAGGCCGACTCCCGTGAGTACGGACGTGCCAACCTCGAGACCGTCGATACCTCCAATCCCCTGTTTCGCGGCTTCGAGCAGCGCTCGCAGGTGTGGATGTCGCATGGCGACACCATCACCGCCATCCCCGACGGCTTCCAGGTCATCGGTTCTACGAAAGACGTCAAGAACGCCGCCTTCTACTGCCCCGCAGGTTCTCAGGACTCAACTGGTATCTGGGCTGTCCAGTTCCACCCCGAGGTGTTCCATACCTTGCAGGGTACTCAGCTGTTGAAGAATTTCGTTGTCGACATCTGCGGCTCGCGCCAGGAGTGGAGTGCTGCTTCCTTTGTCGACAGCACGGTGGCCGAACTCAAGGCCCAGCTGGGCAACGACCGTGTCATCCTCGGACTCTCCGGAGGTGTTGACTCGTCTGTCGCTGCCGTTCTGCTTAATAAAGCCATCGGCAACCGACTGACATGTATCTTCGTCGATCATGGCATGCTGCGCAAGAACGAGTTCAAGCAGGTCATGGAAGACTACAAGGTGTTAGGGCTGAACGTCATTGGCGTCGATGCCAGCGAGAAGTTCTTTGCAGACCTCGCCGGAGTCACTGACCCGGAGCAGAAGCGCAAGATTATAGGCCGCGACTTCGTGGAGGTCTTCAATGCCGAGGCTAAGAAGATAACCGATGCCAAGTGGCTGGCACAGGGCACCATCTATCCCGACCGCATCGAGTCGCTCAACATCACGGGCAAGGTCATCAAGAGCCACCACAACGTGGGTGGACTGCCCAAAGAGATGCACCTGCAGCTCTGTGAGCCCCTGAAGTGGCTCTTTAAGGACGAGGTGCGCCGTGTGGGCCGTCAGCTCAGTATGCCCGAGCATCTCATCACCCGTCACCCCTTCCCCGGTCCCGGACTTGCCGTCCGCATCTTGGGCGACATCACTCCTGAGAAGGTGCGCATCTTGCAGGATGCTGATGATATCTACATCCGTGGCTTGCGCGACTACAAGGTACGCCTCTCTGGCGAGGAAGCCCGCAAGGTGCTGGCCGCTGGAGTACCTGCCGAGATGACCAATGGCGAGATAGAGGTGTCGCTCTACGACCAGATCTGGCAGGCTGGTGCCATCCTGCTCTCCACAGTCCGCTCCGTGGGCGTCATGGGCGATGAGCGTACCTACGAGCATCCCGTTGCCCTCCGTGCAGTCACTTCGACAGATGCCATGACAGCCGACTGGGCTCATCTGCCCTACGACTTCATGGCGAAGGTCTCCAACGAGATTATCAACAAGGTGCGTGGTGTCAACCGCGTCTGTTACGACATCTCCTCAAAGCCACCCGCAACCATCGAGTGGGAGTAGTCGATGAAACTGCCATTCCATATTATAGAACTCTTGAAGCGCAAGTCGGGAAACGGCTTGCGCTTACCTTCTGACTGCGAACTGCTGTCGCTCGACATACAGAGCAAGACGGGAGTGCGCATCGGGGCTACTACGCTGAAGCGGTTGCTCGGCTTTGCCCAGGATGAGCGCCAGCCACATGCCACGACGCTTGATGCCATAGCCCGCTATTTGGGTTATGCCCACTGGGACGAACTGGCGAAGATTGAAGACGAGGGAAATTCCGATTTCAACAATTTCTCTGACGAATTACGCTCAGACTCTTTGCAAAGGGGCGACAGCGTGCAGGTCATTTATCTGCCTGACCGTCAACTGCTATTTGAGTATCAGGGCAATGACCGTTTTCTGGTGGTTGAAAGCCTGAACAGCAAACTGAGAGTCGGCGATGAGGTTGAGATACAGAATTTCATTCTTCATCATCCTCTGTTGGTGGCGCGGGTATGGCGTGATGGCGACTCTCTCGGGCAATACACAGCAGGAAGGGTGTCTGGCCTTTCTTCCATAAAAGTAATGAGATGATGGAATCCTCACAGTTTACCAATCAGCAATTGCCTGATGGTGGTTTTGAACGGTTAGAGTGTCAAGGTGCCACCAGCGAAACTTATTGCGTAAAGTTGTATGGTAAACTGCATTTCGTCAAACGGCTGAAAGCAGAACATGTAAACGATGTCCGTTATCAAGAGGCCTTCCAAAAGGAATTCGAGACTGGTTATCGATTGGAGCATCAAGGATTACCTCGCTATATCTCAAAGACAGATGATGGCATTCTGATGGAATATGTGGATGGCGAGACACTGACCGAGAGGATGACTCGCAATCCGTCATATTTTTGCCAGAAGAATACGAAGAAGTTCATCCTTCAGTTGTTGGATGTAGTAAGCTATCTGCATGCCCACCAGGTGCTCCATCTTGACTTGAAACCCGACAACATTCTATTGACCCGTATTGACAGTGATGTTAAACTGATAGACTTAGGATGTTGCTATACCGATACCTTTATTGATACCCAAGGACATACCAAAGGCTACGCAGCACCAGAACAGTTGCATGGCGGGGTGACAGACGAGCGGACTGACATCTATGCCATTGGTAAAATACTGGAACAGATTCCGGGATTACAAATATATAATAAGGTGATAGCCCGCTGTACGGCAGACAATCCGGCAGAACGCTATCAGACCGTGGGGCAACTACAGAAGGATCTTTCATCCCCCAAGCACCCTTACCTTATTCTTTTGCTGCTAATCATCCTTATGGTCATTGTAGCCGTAGTGTTCTATCCGTCGTCTCGTCCTGTGCAGCCTGCCGAAGCTCCGAAAGTCGTTGACACTATTGTCAGAGTCATTAGAGAACAGCCAGCGGAGGCTCCGGTTCGCCATGAGTCGGAACGCCCAGTCTCACCAACTCTCCAGAAGGGCGAGCCGGCGTCTATGGAGCCAGAAATGGACAAGCAGATGGATGAAGCCTACCAGGCTACTATTGCCACTTTCTGCGACTCCGTCTTTCCCCCTCAAGCTCCTTCCTCTGGCAAAGCCTGGGCTGATGCCACAACGTCGTTTCACAACCAGACCCTCCAGATAGCCAACCGCCTAATCAAGAAGTATCCTAATATCCCTGAGAGCACTATCCGCCAAGATTGCGAGTCGCGTTTCCAACACCTTGTCGCCTCCGTCTTCAACCAGATGCGCCAAAACGGTACGAAAACATCAGAGCAGTAAAAGATTTGCAAAAGGGCTGAGAGATATAATTGCCCATCATTATTTTGATGTAGACGCAGCTCAGATACTTTGGATTATCAAGAATGAAATATCACTGTTAAAGGAAGCCATTCGTTTTTTCATCAATGACTTAAGCAAATCATTAGAAAAAATGTGAAATGGAAGAAATGGTCGCGCTGTTTCTTCCATTTCTCATATTCTTTCCCTACCTTTGCGCTTGATACTTGATGTCAAACAATTAAAACAATAAGATGATGAAAAGATTAGCGCTTTTATTTGTGTTCTGCGGTATGCTGATTACTGCAATGGCTGACTGGACTTATGGGACTGCTTATTTTCAGGGTTCTCAACCCTCAAACTGCCTCAATCATGGAGGAGTGATGATATGGTATGATGGCAACCTCCGACAGACAGGCCTCAACGGAGGCGTAGAGATATGGGAAGGAACTGGCAATATCTGTGTGGCCTATCCCAAGAACTACAATGGTCCACAGATGCGCTTCACGTCTAAAGGCGGCACAGTCCAGATTCAGACATTACGATAATAAGAATAAAAATAAAGGATATAATACGCAGTTTACATAAAAAATGCGTACTTTTGCAAAAAATACAGCTCACACTGAACGTTTTTTGCTAAATAATTCTTATCTTTGTACCGTCGTACCTCAAAAAGGGACGGCAGACATGTTGAAGAAGCGTTTAGCGCTGTTCCACCTGCGAATCTGGACAATTCACTGGATAATGGAATGGACAAAACGCTCTTCCTGCGATGGATTATATACCTAAGTATATACTGTCAAGGGTGTGAGCTGTTTTTCTGTATTCTTATCCAGGCAGTCCAGAGCCAGCAGGGAGTATAGCACTCTGGCTCACACTTCTTTATATGCCTAACCTAAAACGATAACTGACCTGTGAAATGAGCCATAACAGGTGAAGGAAGAAATAAGTATGGTATTATTTGACATACTTCGATATTCTTTTAGTAGCATGATATGGGGAATCCTCATAGCAGTAGCCTGTATGGCTCTTTTTGTCTTTTTGATAAAAGGCTGGTATAAGGATGCTACATTCTCGCCTATCAGCTATGCAGTAGGAGCCACTCTTTTTCTATTCCTGTCTTTCCAATGCATATTGGTAGTGGGGTCTTTGAAAATCATCAGTATGACAGATGAATATGAGCAGCATATTACGAACATAGTTGAGAGTGTGTATTCTCCTTCCGAGGAGGTCTCTATGTCTCAGGCTTCAGAAGTCATTGATACGATTATTAACGAGTTTCCTATCCTTGAATATTATATAGGTGGCGGTGAGTTTTCTGGATTTACTGCGAGTCAACTACCTCATGCAATGGCAGACAAACTACGTTCTTTTATGCGCTGGTACATCCTCCGGCGCATCCTATGGTGTTTAGGTTTTGTTATTGTTGGTGCCATTTGTGTGATAAAGTCCCTGTCGAAGAACTATCAGGGTTTAAAGAGGCAACGAGTTCAATATGATAGGAAACGTGTAGGCAGAAGAACAAGAAGATAGAATAATAATAGCATTATGAGTACAAAAAGTTTTTGCAACAGTAACCACATTTTGGTGGGCTTAGGAGGTACAGGAGGTAAGATTCTCCGTGCTTTCAAGATGAGAATGTTCGAGGAATTCCATGACGACGAAGAGCGGAAGAAACAGCCAGTAGCTCTTCTTTATGTCGATTCAACAGACGAGATGATGCCACAAGATGGAAAGGCCAGGGCTGATTTCCGTGTAATGGGCAAAGATGCATCTTTTACACGGAACGAGTTTCTAAACATCAAAGCTGTAGATGTAGAACACATTCTTGATCATATTGGGAATTACCCTTCTGTTAAGGGAATCGTTAACAATGTGACGGCCGTAAAGTCAGCTATAGGTTCTCTAGGGCAGGCTGCAGGACAGAAACGTCGTGCTGGTCGTCTCCTTTTTGCAGCCAACGCTATAGGGTATGTCAACAGTTTGCGTGATGCTTATGCACGCTGTGAAAAAATATCTGGTGATGCAAATAATACCAATATCCACATATTTGCTGGTCTTTGTGGCGGAACAGGTTCTGGCTCAATCGTTGATGTCATCATTCAGAGCCGTAAAACCTTCCCAGATGCAAAAATATCCGTATATGCCATGATTCCAGAGATGAATCTGCCTAAGAGTGATATGGATCAGGGACGCTATTACCAGAATGGTTATGCTGCTATGAACGAACTGAATGCTTTGCAGGCTGGACGCTGGTTCCCGCAGGATGTTACTGGTGGTGGAGAGGCAAAATACTACAATGATAGAGTTAAAGGAGTCGCAGATGGATTAACTGTCTATAGTAATGTTAACGAGAATGGCCTTACGATAAACTCTCTTCAGGAACTGCCTAAAATTGTAAGTGATTACATTTTCGCTCGTATATTCTTCATCAACGAAGAGGATCAGGTGAATAGTGATATGATTCGAGCTTACAACTTTGAGAACATGGATGACTTTGCGCTTGAATATGACGAAACCGCCAATCCCGGGCTTGATGGTCGTATCCCTGTAGCTCGCACGAAGAAGGTTAATTCCTTCGGCATTAAGCGAGTCATGTATCCTGAGCTTCGTGTTTTAAAGCATATTACATATACTGTAGGAGAAAGTGTGCTCTATCAGTTCAAATATAATAACTGGCGTGAGAATCAGGGCTTTGTCAATGAAGAGCGAAATAAAGACTATCGTAAAGACTATCTGAACAGTGATAATATTCAGAAATGGATGCTTGATGATCTTCATCTTACCTATGAATTGAAAGTATTGGAGTCGGACGCTGACTATCCTCGTTTCAATGATTACTGGCATGATAAGGCCGTAGGCTATGCTGAAGAAGCCAGGAAGGCAGACAATCCGCTCAACGAGCTTGACAATATCATGGGAGAGTTCTATACAAATCATTTCCGTGAAGAAGGTGTAGAAACGTTCTTTACAGGTAAGGAAAGAGCTATTCCTGAAATTGCCAAAGAGATTCGCCATAACGTTGAGAATGAGCTCTATGAGAAATGGAAGGTTGGTGATGTCTCTATTGTGGAACTTCAGAAAGTTTCAAAGCTCTTACTAGAGAAAGTAACAGAGATTCGTGCTGACCTTGAATCAAAATCAAAGGAAGAGAAAGAGAATTTTGAGGCTGTTGATCAAGACAGAAGCGACAACGTAACAGAGTGGAGTCGCTTGGGCATCCTTCAAAGAATGGTGGGTGCTGGTGCTCGCAGATATGCAGAGCATCAGGAGATTTTGACAGACTACTACACCTCAAAGACAATGCTCGTTGCTTGGGAGTTTGCTAAAAAACTGGCTGCCCGTATTTATGTTGAATTAGGAAAGATGGATGCAGACATCTCGGCATTTGGTCAGAAGATTAACGATGCCATCGATGAAACTGAGCGTTTGGTGACTGCACAGCGAAAGGTCAACAAAGGTTTGGAAGACATGAAGGGAGCCATCATCGAAGTAAGCGAGGATGAGACTATGAGCGAATTTGAGGTTGAACTCAAGGTGGATAAAGTTGACATGCCTAATATTGCCCGCCAGATTCGCGAGAGTGTTTTGCCAGAAGGTGATTTCGTTAATTTTGGAAGACTTGCTACTGACATTAGCGTTGATGACATCAAGGATGCCTTTGACATCAAACTATCACAGATAGTCAAGACAAAACACGATGAGAAAGCTGAAAGCGACAAGAAGGTGCTTGGTCTCAACATCCTTACTCAATTGCAGCAGAAGTTAAAGACCGAGGATGATATTAAGGCTTTTGCATCCAAGATTGTTAATCAGAGCGGTGTATATCTGAAACTTAACAACGATCAGATCCAGCTCCACCTCCGTAATAATGAAGGCAATCTGAGTCCTACCAACCCGGCAAGTATCAATAAGAAGACCATACTGGTTTCTATCCCATCACCAGATGACAATGAAGGACTCAAGAAATTTGCAGATAAGCTTGAAGACGCATTTAAGAACTCGTTTAATCAGAGCACAGCGCGTACAACGATTGTTGTTAATCGTAAAAGTCCACGAAAAGATGAGTTATCTATTATAACGGTAGCATATTGCTTCCCAATCCGAGCCATTGATTGGATGAAGCCATACAAAGAGCGTTATGAAAGATTCCTGAATACGGGTAATCCTGCAACAGATGCAGGCAATGCAATCCTTCTTCACAGTGAAGGTGATGGAAAACAGCTCCCATCGTTGTTTGCAGTTGACAATGCAGAAGAGATTGCAGCTAAGGCTGCACAAGAGGCAATGGCTGCGCAGGCTGCAACAACTCAGCCTCAGGCTGGCCCTGCTGTACCTCCACCAATGTCTGGCGCTGCCCCTGTACCACCTCCCATTGCACCACAGCCCGAAATAAAACTCTTCATCGCAGTTGCAGGACAGCAGTATGGTCCTTATAATATGGATATGTGTAAACAGATGGTTCAAGGTGGTCAACTGACGCCTCAGAGTATGGTATGGATGGAAGGAATGCCTGCATGGGCTCCCGCAAACCAGGTTCCTGCATTGCAGGCTCTATTTGCTCCTGCTGCCCCAGCCATGCCACCATTGCCTCCAACAGGTGGCCCGACCCCTCCACCAATGATGTAATAAAGTATAATGTATAACAGAATAAAAAGAATACGATTATGGCAGAAAGAAATACAGACCGTATACGTTACAGATATGGTATTTGTCTGAACGACAATTGTGAGAAATGTAAGTCAAAAGAGTTACAGGAAATCCCTGCACGCAAGGAATTCGTTTGCCCTGAGTGTGGTAAGCCTTTGCGCGAATGTCCTCCTCCAAAGAAGGGCGGCAATACGAAACTCATCGGCATCATAGCTGGTGTTGTTGTCCTCTTGGCTATCATTGGGTGTATTATTGCCTTTAGTGGCGGCAGTGAGGAAAAGCCTGCTCCAACGCCTGTACCAGAGGTTAAGGAGAATACTGACAGCATCAAGGCTGCACAGGAAGCTGCAGAACAGCAGCGTATCAAGGACAGCCTCGACGCAGTTGCTGCAGCAGAAGCTGCTAAGAAGCAGGAGGCAGAGAAGAAAACCGAGCCCGCCCCTGCAGCACAAAAGCCAGCTAAGCCTGCTTCTGGTTCAAAGAACCTTGGCTATGCCACCTTCAAGGGTTCTTGGCCTAATGATGTGAATGGCCGCATGGTGTTCACCTCTTCGCATGTCATAGACAGCAAAGACCCTAAAGGCCGCGTGGCTGAGGCTGGTGACTATGTAATTGGTGAATGGGCTGATGGTCATTTGGTTCAGGGTATCTGGTATGGCTCTGACAATCAGGTAAAGGGTAGTGTTATCATCGGTAGGTAATTTCGAATGTCATGTTGAGACGCTCTATTTATACATTTCTACTGATAGTATGGTGTGTTTCCGCATCACCTCAGGGTTTGAGATTATTCAACCCTGGGGTGAAGGAGGCTGCGCCAAGAACTCAAGTGGTGGTGATGGACTTCTTGGAGCGTTATTTCAGTGAACTGCCGAGCACCAAGCAGACCACGATACAGACAAAGATGGCTGATGACAAGGTCTATTTCCGAAAGGGCAAGCCCTCAGATTTGCATCAGGTATGTGATACGATGCCTTTCTCTATCAATCTTCTTGACCGCTATTATGAAGTGAATTGGATGAAGGCTGACGAACCATTTGTCACCATCGTATTCCCAGCACAATATGACTTGCTGCTTGGGCTGCAAAAAGATGAGGCCTTGAAGCAATTCAAAGATGCAATTCTTGCTGCTCCTCAAAGAACAGACAGTATAGTAGTACCCTCAGATTTAGAAAGTCTAAGCGATTCTCTCTTTCAGACCAAAGGCGATACTCTCGAACTGGCAAGTCTTTCTGATGCTCTATATTATAATAAGGTACGCGAGAAATATCATCCTGTTTTCAATAAAGGGCATCTGGCTTATTCTGCAGCGAACCTGTTTCATGGGCTTATTCCTGATGCTGATTATCGGATGTACGTGGAGCAGTCTGTCTATGGCATGACCACTGTCAACTATACCATTACACTTAGTCAATGGCTCAACTATTGTGCAGAGTGGGGATTGAAGGTGTTTTTTGCTGTAGAGGAAGAGCGTGAGGATGGTATATTGGCACTTGTGATAGCACAGAGCAAGGAATTAGGTTATCATCATTTGCTTTCAGTTGTCATTCCTGACAAGTTCGTTACTGACCCGAATGCTGTTCTGAAGGTGAGACTGACTCCCTATATCCCTGTCCATAATGTGAAGGATCTGTATCAAAAACAATCAGCAACCCGTAAAAAAGTAAAATGGCAATGAAACGACTACTATTTATAATAGGTATTGCAATCTTCAACCTTTTGATATGTAAGGCGCAGACGGCTGCCGATGTGGCTAAGATTATCAACAAGGTCAAACGTGACACCATGTTTATCTATGCCGAGGCTACGATGAAAGACCTCAACGAGGCATACAATGGTGCTCGGGCCATTCTTGAAATGAAGGTAGGCGACTGGGTAAGAGAGCAGCATCCTTCAGAAGGAATAGAAGTGTGCATTGTAAAAGCCAAGGAGCACTTTTTGCAATTAGAGACGCGGCGAGGCGATTTCTATCGTGCCTTTGTCTATGTTCGTAAAAGCGACATTATGCCTGTAGCAGACAAGAGTGAAGTAACGGTATTCGAGGTGACACCAGTTGTCCAGCCTGATCAGCCAAAGGCAGCTCCTGCAATTATCATCTCAGAAGATGCACCTGTAGAGGAGAAGAAAACCCCAGTTTTAGAACTTACCTCCGAGGAGAAACAGATGAAGCAAGTACGCAGTTTCTATGAAGTGGAACCGTATATCAAGGGACTGAAGAGTAAGGGAAAGATAAATGCCTATGGCAAATATGCGACGATGCCTGAAGATGAAGACTGCCACCTGTTTGTCTATGACAAGCAGGGGAACATATCTGCCTTGCTTCGCAAAAGCGGAGGAAAACAATACAATCTGAATACACTCAAAGAAGATAACGTTAAGAATTACAAGAATTGTGGAGCCATCTGGTTCCAGTTAAAATAATAAAGGAATGAGAAAACTACTTTTAATTGTTATAGTGGCGCTGTTTGCCATTCAAGGTCAAGCTGACAATGTCACTTTTACAGTTTCTGACGGCATTGACAATGCTAGCATCAAATCCAAGATTGAGAGTGGAGTCAGCCGTATGTTAACAGAAATCAATGCTGCCCAAGAGGCTGGTCGCAGTCTCAATTTCTCAGCTATGGGTAATATTGGTACTCGTGTTCAGCAGTCGATGGCTATGTTATGGGAAAACTCTCCATTTGTTTGTACTGACGAGGAGATTATCGAGCATTGCCTTACAACAGGTACAGGCTATCAGGTTCGAAATATCCCTCTGATGATGAAGCCTACTGGCGAACGAGAGTTTGGTGAAGATGAGTATCAGGAAGCTGTAATCAGCTTTGATAAACAGGGTAATGTGGAGAGCTTCTATCTTAGTATCTCCATGAACCTCTACATGAACGTTATCAAAAGTAATCTGGAACTGACAGACCTCCGCCGTCGTCAGCTGATTCTTGACTATGTGGAGCAATTCCGTACAGCCTACAATCAGAAGGATATCAACTTCCTCAATCAGGTGTTCAGCGACGATGCTCTGATTATTACAGGTAAGGTGATTACCACCAAACATGCAGAGGGCTTCACTTCTCAGAAGATTCAGTATAACAAGCAGAGCAAAGAGCAGTACATTAAGAATCTGAAAGGTGTATTCGCTCGAAATAGCTATATTAAGGTTACTTTTGATGAGATACAGGTGATGCGGCATCCTGTGAATCCTAATTTCTATGGTGTTACACTTTTACAAGGTTGGACAAGTGGCAAGTATCATGACGATGGCTACCTTTTCTTACTTTGGGATTTTACCAACGAAAGTGCTCCCCAGATCCATGTCCGCACGTGGCAGCCCGATAAGATTGGTGGCAAACCATTACCTAAGGACGAAGTGTTTAGTTTAAGTGATTTTGATATTTAATTGTGACATGAAGAGAATATTATCCATATGTATCTCCGTGTTATTTGCGACGATGGCAAATTCTCAGGAGATAAAGGTTAAATTCATGGAATACCTTCCCAATGACCTGGCTGCGCGTACCCATCCACGCCCGGATGTCAATGGAGTCAATTGTGCATTAATACGTGTTGTAGTACCTGCAGTGAAGAACATGAAGTTTGATGGCTGGGTAGTTGGCGATTATGCATATCAGCCTGGTGAATATCAAGTTTATGTGCCAGAGGGTGCTAAGAAAATTAAGTTCCGTCACGAAAATTATGCTCCAGGCGAAATAGTTTTCAATATGCCTATAGAAAGTCAGTGCGTTTACAAAGTAGTACTTGATGTTCCAGACTTGGGTGCAATCTATGTCACCCAAAGTAGTGCGATGTTGGCTGAAGGAAGTCGTCTCTTTGGACTTCGCAAATATAAGGAGGCCAGATTGTCTTATGAGGGCGCATTAGCCGCAAAGGATGTAGTAAATGACCTTATACCTACAATTCAGAGTGACATAGCTCAGTGTGATACCTGTATTTTGTATGAAACCTATACTTTAGGAGCTTTAGGAAAAATTAGGGAAATGAAAGCATTAGGCGAAGCTTCTCAAGAGCAGTTGGTTAAATATGCGTCTGCGGGTATTGAGTATCTTCAGGTATTGAACAAATATAATCCCTGTGATTTTTATGTCAGTCGTAAAACGCAATTAGAAGGACTCATAGAAGGGCTGCCTTTAGAAGTCCGTTTCACTCTTGTTAAATGGGTAAACAATGCTGAAGGTTTTTTCGAGGCAGGCAAGTTGGCTAACGTGGAAGTATGGGCCTATAATGGCAGTGAGCCTCCCATACATAATGATTATAAAAACGATAAAAAGTTTAAAGATCTTGTGGGCAAGTCAAACAACTTTACGCAATTGGGTACAACAGATAGCGAAGGTATAGCTGATGTCCAGTTAAATAGGAAGTCATTACCAAAGGGATTATTCTTTCGCCCTATAGGCTATGACGATAAAATAAAGATTCTTTATATGGATTTGGATGAGTTGCTGATTCAATCAAAAGGGAATTACAATAAGCGAAGAATAAGGCTTAAAATGTTTACTGCATATTAATTTAAACTTAAAACTAATTATGAAAAATTTAATTCTAAAAGTAATGACGCTAGGCGTCTTCTTCCTGTGTGTTAATCAGTCAGTAGAGGCACAAGGCTTCTTGAAGAAACTTATGAAAGGTAGTTCAGAAAGTGCTACAAAGACAGAAGCAACAACAGAAAATGCATCGGAATCAACAGATTCCGTAAAGCCGTTGAAATGGGATATGATTCCTGTGTACACGGCGAAGAAAGTCAACGTAACTGATGAAAAGGGAAACCAGTTGAAAAATGAAGATGGGACTCCTATTACACGAGTTTTCCTTGTCGATCAGTTTGGCAACAAACGTAGTGCCGAGGCAGTAAAGGAACAGCACAAAAAGATTAACAAGGCCATTGGTCGCATCTTATTAAAAGTGGGCGGTGGAGCTGCGTTAGGTGTAGCAGGTGGCTTGTTGGCTAGTAAAGGAAAAGCTAGCGGTGGAGTTATTGGAGGAGTCGCAGGTGCTGCTGCAGGTCTTGCCCTTAGTGCTAAAGACATCAAACAAGCTAAAGCTCAAAAGAAATCTTTAAAAGAGCAAGAGAAACTGGTTGAAGCATATCAGAAAGCCTTTACTGCAGAGGGGACACCTGTTGATGCATCTGTCAATCTGGCTGATGTCGATGGCATTGACTTCACTGCTGGTGATGCCGTTTCTGAGACAGCAGAGTCTCTTAAGGCTGAGTTGGCAAATACGGATTTCAACTCTTCTGATGACAGTAGTTGGACGATTTAGTGTATACATCCCAAAGCAGGAAAATTAGCTTATTCCTGCTTAGGGAATTCACCAACTAAAATACCCCTCAAATCCAAGTCCACACTCGGCAGCCTGACAAAATCGGAGGTAAGCCATTACCAAAGGATGAGGTGTTTAGTTTAAGTGATTTTGATATTTAACCCCCAATTTAATAGTTATGAAAAAGTGTTTATTATTATCCTTATTAATGGGATTCGGGATTTTGGCCAAAGGTCAAGAGTTCGAAATTGTAGAATTTGCAGAGAAGAGTTTGGATCAGTCTGCTCAAATCCATCAGAAAAAGGATGCAAATGGTACTACATGTGCAATGGTGAGGGTGTTATTGAACGAACCTAATGCAAAGTTCGAGGGAAGTTACGTTGTTGGTGATGCGGAACAATTTACTGGAGGATACAATGTCTATTTGGCCTCAGGCGGAAAGAAATTCACTATTAAACATGAAAAGTTTTTCCCTATTGAGGTCTTCGTTCCTAATTATGGAGTGAAAAGTGTAGAGTCTAACAAGACATATGAAATGTCAGTTGCTATAAGGGAATCTAGTATAAGTCCCGTAGGTGATAATGACATAGAAAGTCTGAAGAGTAAAGCAGAGGGGGGAGATGCAAATGCCCAGTACCAGCTGGGGAAAAGTTATGCAAACGGTGTTGATATAGAGCAAGACTACGAAACTGCGGTACAGTGGTATCAGAAAGCTTCAGATAATGGCTCTGTAGATGCGCAATATAATTTAGGTATGTGTTACTATTATGGTCAAGGTGTCAATCAGAATTACACTAAAGCACTTGAACTTCTGACAAAGGCCGCTAATTCTGAAAATAAGTTTGCACAATTCAGATTAGGTGTTATGTATGATAAAGGCGAAGGTGTAACACAAAATATGTCAAAATCTGTATCTTGGTATAACAAGTCTGCAAAAAATGGTTATTCTTTTGCAATGAACAATTTAGCTAATGCTCTCGCTCAAGGCAATGGGATTGAAAAGGATGAAAAAATGGCATTTTCTCTGTATCAACGTGCAGCAGAGGATGGTATAGGAATAGCACAGTATAATCTGGGGCTATGTTACAGACGTAGTATAGGTGTGGAGAAAGATTGCGATAAAGCTTTGTACTGGTTTCAGAAATCGGCAGAACAATATTGTGCAGATGGTCAAGCTGGGTTAGCAGGTTGTTACATTCAGGGAGTTTGTGTAGAGAAAGATGTTAAGAAAGGATTGGAATGGAATCAATTGGCAGTAGAACAAGGAAATGCAAATGCACAATACAATTTGGGACTTTGTTATGCTATGGGCTGGGGAATGAAAAGGGATGAGAACAAAGCGTTTGAATGGACTTTGAAAGCGGCAGAACAGGGGTTGGGCCAAGCTGAGACGAATGTCGGTAATTTCTATTTTAACGGACAAGGAACCAAAAAGAGTCTTAAAGATGCCATTAAATGGTATCAGAGAGCCGCAGACCATCACGATGCGGTTGGTCAATGTAATCTTGCCAATTTGTATGCTACAGGCACTGGCGTATCAAAAGATGATAGCAAAGCTGCTGAACTTTATATAAAGTCGGCATCGCAAGGATATATTGTTGCGCAATACAATGCAGGATGGTATTTAGAAAATGGTGTTGGTGTCGCAAGAGACCAAAAAGAAGCTATAAAATGGTATAAGATTGCGGCAAAGAATGGTCAACCTAATGCAAAAGCACGATTGGCAGAGTTAGGAATTACATATTAAAATAGCTCAATATTATGAGGCAGTTTCTATTGTTATTGATAATGTTTGTGCAGGGCGTTGCTTCTGCACAAACTTTCCGAGTCGAAAGATTTGAACCTAAAGTATCAGATGTATCAGCAAGGACAAAACTTCGATTAGATGATGCAGGAAAAGAGTGTGCATTGGTAAAAGTACAGTTAACTCAAAAAGGAGTAACATTTCTCAATGCTGTTGGCGAAGTAGAGAATCATACCAATGAATATTATGTCTATCTCAGTCCTGGAACTCAGAAATTGACAATTAGCATCGGCCAAGACACTTTCAACGTTCTGTTTTCAGATTTTGGTGTGGATAATGTTGAGGCGAAGACTACGTATGAGATGAAAATAGTAAATACGACAAGAAAAAAGACTTTTAGTTCAACAAATGTCCCCGCTGATTTTATTGCTTCAGCAGAGAACGGTGATCCAGAAGCAGAATGTAATCTTGCCAAGTGTCACTATCTTGGACAAGGGACTTCTCAAAATTATTATGTTGCACTTACATGGTTCCGCAAATCGGCAGAAAAGGATTGGGCAGAGGCTCAATATTATATTGGCAGATGTTACTATTATGGACAAGGCTTTCCTAAGCCAGATTATGCACAAGCCTTTAGTTGGTATGAGAAAGCAGCAGAACAAGACTATGCCGATGCTCAATATCAATTGGGCCTTTGTTATGAAAAAGGTCAAGGAGTAAAGCAAAATGCAAAGATGGCTCACAAATGGTTCGAAAAAGCTGCTGCAAATGGAAATACTAAAGCAAGTCGCAAGCTTTAACTAAGATAGTCGTGGGGACAATTAAATGGGGCATTTGGGACTTACAAACAAGAAATACTACTCTGATTTGCATCCGCACTTGGCAACCCGACAAAATTGGTGGTAAGCCATTACCAAAGGACGAAGTGTTTAGTTTAAGTGATTTTGATATTTAATATAGAGTAACCATTATGATGACTTACAGCACTTTTTCTTATAAATTACGTGTTTTGCTTATTTCTGTGACTTTGTTTTCCTGCTCATTAAGTAAACAAAGCCCTATTCGTCAATTGGAAGAATTGACAGAGGATATTCGTTTACATCACCAGGAATATACCACAGCCGACTGGAAGAAAGCTTATGCCAAATACGAGCAGATATCGGCTGAGATGGAGAATTATCAGTATTCGAAAGAAGAAACTGAGAAGATTGGAGAAATGGAGGGCGAGTGCGTAGGTTATTTTATGAAGAGTTCCGTTAAATCACTAGAAGGCTTGGGAAGCGAAATAAAAGGCTTCTTTGAAGGGATGGGAGAGGTTATTAAGGAGAATGAAGATTGAAATAATGAATAGATTGATGAAAAGAATTGTATTTTTGATGGTTTCATTTCTGGTGTTGTTTATGGAGAGTCATGCTCAAGATTTTCGTAATAGTTCGCAAATGCTTATTGGTAAAATGGAATTCGATGGGATAGTGCGTGATAATTCGAATATGAGGATTGGGAAGATTGAAAAAGATGGTACCATTGAGAATCGGAATAATATGATGGTGGGGAAGATTGAAAAAGACGGTTCTATAAGAGACCGATCGAACATGAAGATTGGGAAAGTTGATAGTGATGGTGAAGTGAAGGATTGCAACAATATGCGGATAGGGCGGGTTAAGCCAGATGGCACGGTAGTTGACCGAAATAACATGACTATCGGCTATGCTAAAGGCATTCCGACGACTTATGCTGCCGTGTTTTTCTTCTTCAACATATTTAAATAAAAGAGGATATAAAAATGCAACGATTGAAGATAATGTCTGACGACGTGCCGATGGCATGTGGGGATGTTTGTGGAATTAACGACATGCTGGACAGGCTGAAGACGTTCTACAGGGAGCAGGGGTTAGAGATGCCCGTGACCTTCGAAAGCGTGGGCATAGAAGATGGTCAAGAAGTAGAAAGATTATGGTTGGCAGACATCGTTGACGGCAAGTGGGTAGAGGATTACGTGGTAGTAAGACGTGATGCATACGATATTGAGACTGATGAGGCTGGGGCGATGTTTGCGTTGATAGAGAACGGACGGATGCTGGTGAAGGCTCCCAACGTGAAGCACTATCGCATACCAGAGGATGTGTATCGGATTGCCGACCATGCCTTTTTGGGGTGTTCCGAGTTGACGGATATTGACGTGCCGTATGGTGTTGGCAAGTACGAGATAGAAACGGCTTTGGAGCATAGCCATACAAAGATGCACATTCATACTTGGGATTGGGCGTATGATAATACAAGAAGCCCAGAATTGGAGAAGGAGATTGCCGAGGGTTGGACTGACGACTACGGCTTTGTGTATAGTCAAGACCGCAAGCGGCTGTTGAAGGCTGCAAATGC
>Ga0310695_10006692_pt1 | contig 18853 bp, 10 predicted proteins | sample RumenRJG_04DNA_FD_203882 | JGI IMG/M metagenome (GOLD analysis project Ga0310695, IMG submission 203882) | Bovine rumen microbial communities from Lethbridge, Alberta, Canada - RJG_04 (v2) (version 2) | ecosystem: Host-associated > Mammals > Digestive system > Stomach > Rumen | place: Canada...
GCTCGTCACGAAGTCGCGCACGAGGTCGCCCTTGCCGCCGCGCCAGGGGGACTGCTTGACGCCATACGGGTAGATGTCGCTCTGCCACTGCATGAACCCCGCGCCGTGCTTAGCCGTGAGGACGACGTACTTCGCGCCGTACGCCTTCGCGGCCTCCATCCACTGGTCGGTGTCGAGCTTCTCCGGGTTGTAGCACTTTGGGTCCGGGGCGTGTCCGCTGCCAAAGATCGGAATGTCGTAGTGGTAGAACATCCCGAGCTCCATGTCCGCCCACTTCAGGTGCGTCGGCGTAGGGAGCGGCAGGGCCGCGGCGTCTGCCGCAGCGGCAAAGCCAAAGTCGCGTCCGGACACACCATACGCGCCCGCCGTCAACGCGCCGCGCATGAAATCTCTTCTCGTCATTCCCATCTTGCTGGCCCCTTCTAAATATGGTGGGGCTATATGCTTGCATACGCCGCCACGCCATGACTCGGTTTCGCGCATCGACCGCCCAGTCAACGCCACCTCGCCGCCATCTTTGGCACAATGATAGCACATCCCCCTGCGCGGCGCAAGCGCAAAAGCGACAAAATGCGTTTTCCCCTTGCGCCGAAGGCGAAGATTTGGCATAATGGGTTGCTGCGAATCCTTCAGCCGTGCAGATGTGGTTCTGCGAGTTCCGCCAGGCCGCGCGGCCTGGCTCGCAGATGGCGCGACAGAGGGTTCTTGCAATTGCCCAAATGAAAAATGCGTTCATGATGTTTCCTGCGGCCATTGCAGCGGCAATGGTTGCCGCAATAGCTGCGGATGGTGTGGAGAAGTGGCCGGAGACGCCGCCGCCCACGGGGAAGAGCGTGACGTTGGAGCGGCTGAACAAGCTCGATCCGGGCTTGAAGGGAATCGGCCGCCTTGCCGTGTGCGACGCTAAGGACCTGAAGTCGTCGCCGTGGTCCATCGGCTGCGAGACGCTCGACCGCGACTATGCGGACTGGGACGCGATGAAGCCCCACATCGGCCCGCTCGGCGCGAAGCACGGGCGGCTCTTCTCCGGCTGGGCGAAGACGGAGAAGCAGAAAGGCGTCTACGACTTCGCGTGGCTCGACCGGCCCGTGCGCGAAATGGCGGCCCTCGGCGTGAAGCCGTGGATATGCCTCTCCTACGGCAACCCGATCTACGGAAGCGACTTCCGCCTCGGTATGAAGGTGCGCGAGGTGACGCGCAACCCGGAGGCGTTCGCGGCGTGGCTCAGGTACGTGGAAGCGTGCGTCCGCCGCTACAAGGACGTTGTCGATGAATGGGAGGTGTGGAACGAGCCGTTCGGGCAGGGGGCGGACTACGCGGAGCTTTTCTACCGCACCGCGCGGGCGATCCGCGCCGTACAGCCGGCGGCGAAGATCTACTGCACGGCGGTGAACTTTCCGAAAGACTACAAGTGCGTGCTCGAGCAGCTCAAGAAGGAGAACGCGCTCGACCTCGGCTCGCGCTTCATATATCATCCCTACAGTCGCAATCCCGACGTGGTTTACCAGCGGATCGCCGAGCCGCTGCGCAAGCTCGTGAAGAGCTACAGCGGCGCGTTCGACGTGATGCAGGGCGAAGCGGGATGCCCGGCGCAGCTGGAGTACGCCCATGCGATGCCGAACGTCGAATGGACGGAGTACTCGCAGGCGAAGTGGCTTCTGCGACGCGCGGTGAACGACGCGGCGCACGCGATTCCGTCAGGGTACTTCTCGCTGGTGGACAACAACTACGGAACGATGCTCCAGAGCTTCGGGCTCGTGCGGTGCAACGGCCTCAGGCGGACGGTCTATCGGCGCCCGTCCTACCATGCGCTCCGCAACGTGTTCTGCTTCCTCACGGACGAGGCGCATCCCGTGTCGGCGGCTGACGACATCTGGTTCGAGATGGTGCAGCGCTTCGACCCGCGCGACACGTCCAAGCGCAGGATGTCGGCGGCGCGCTTCACCCGCTACGGCAGCCAGGTGAGGTTCTTTTGGTTCTCGGACGCCCGCCCGTCGGATGCTCTCGGCTTCGACCGCGTCACCGTGTGGCTGAAGCCCGGCACGATCTCTCGCCCCGTGTGGGTGGAGATGATCACCGGCCGCGTGTTCGAGATTCCGGAGAAGGACATTCGCCGAGAGAAGGACCGCCTCCTACTTACGGTTCCGATGTGGGATTCGCCCGTCATGATCGCCTCGCGTAGCGCCGTGCCGCTCGCATACGACTGGAAGAACACCCCGCCGTACGCGATCATCGACTCGATCTACCGTCCCGGACAACTCGGAAACAGGATGAAGGGCCTGCCGCCGGACGGCACGGAGCCGTGGATGGCGATGAAGACGGAGGAGTTCCTTCCGTGCTTCGACAAGTACGGGCAGTTCAAGTACCGCGACTGGCCGGGCAAGACGAAGAGCGACGCCGACTTGAAGCGCGTCGCCGAAGAGGAGGCGAAGGATCTCGCGGCGCACCCCGGCCCGGCGGACTGGGACAAGTACGGCGGCTGGGCCGCCGGGCCGCAGCTCAAGGCGACGGGACGCTTCCGCACCGAGAAGGTGAACGGCAAGTGGTGGTTCGTCGATCCCGAGGGCCGTCTTTTCTGGTCGTTCGGCGTGATGAGGGCGTCCGCATCCTGCGCGATGACGCCCATGAACGGCGACCCCGGCAAACCGCACAGGGGCATCCCCATCGCCGACCGCGATCCGCTCTTCACCGAGCTCCCGCCGCCGCCGGACGCTCCCGCCGCCACGCCGTTCTCGAAGTTCTGGACGACGCGCGACGAACTGCTGATGCCGTACTACGAGGCGCGGAACGAGACGCGCATCTACGACTTCTCCTCCGCCAACCTCTACCGCAAGTACGGCGGGGCGGGCTACTACGCGAAGTTCTCGGACGTCGTCCACCGCCGCATGAGGAGCTGGTGCATGAACACGCTCTCCTCGTCGAGCGACATCCCCATCTGCCTCATGGACCGCACGCCGTACGTCGAGCGCATCGAGCGCAAGTCGCGTCCGATCGCCGCCAGCTACGGCGAGTGGTTCAAGTTCCCCGACCCGTGGGATCCTACGTTCCGCGCCGGCATTCTCGCGGAGCTGGAGAAGCGGCGGGCGCAGGCGAAGGACCCTTGGTGCATCGGATTCTTCGTCGACAACGAGATCAACTGGGGCAGTTCGCCAAGGCAGCTCGCGGAATGGACGCTCCAGTCGCCCGCCGACCAGCCCGCCAAGAGGGCGTTTGCGGACTTCCTGCGCGGCAAGTACGCGGACATCGCCGCGCTCAACGCGGCGTGGGGCGCGAAGTACGCCGACTGGGACGATTTCCTGCACACCGTCTTCCTGCCGGGGCCGAAGGCCGGCGGCGACCTGGAGGCGTTCACGGGGCTGGTCGAGGATGAGTATTTCAGGCGTACGCGGGCTGCGGTGAAGGAGTTCGATCCGCAGCTGCTGTATCTCGGGTGCAGATTCAGCAGTTCGCGGCGCAGGACGCGCGAGGCGTGCGCCCGGCACGCGGACGTCGTGAGCCAGAACTGGTACTGCGAGTCGCCGCGCCTGCTGAAGCGGTACGAGGGGATCGATCGTCCGCTCCTCATCCCGGAGTTCCACTTCGGCGCGAACGACAGGGGGAACTTCGGCACGGGCGTGCGTTCCGCGAAGAACACGGCTGAGCGCGCGGAGATGGCGAAGAGGTACGTGTGCGACGCGCTCTCGATGCCGCAGATCGTCGGATGCCACTGGCACCAGTTTTCGGACGAAGCGTCGTCAGGCCGCTTCGACGGCGAGTACCTGACCGTGGGACTCACAGACATCTGCGACACGCCGTACCCCGAAATGGTAAAAGCGCTCCGCGAGGCGGGAAGCCGCATGTACGAGACGCACCACCAGAAGTAGGTGCCGTGGTGACAGGGCTGGCGTGTGCAGGCTCGCAGCTTCATCCCGCTTGCGTGCGAAAGGCAATCATTTTCGTGACACTTGACCGCGCACAAAAAAAAATGGTAAATTATAAATCGGCATTCAGGGAAGTAGGTTTCCTTGAAGCGGAGATTTGCAACAAAAGGAGCATTGTATGTCATTCAAGTTGTTGAAAAGTGCGGAGGATGCGCTTCGTCGTGTCCGCATCGGGAGGTTTGCGCTTGCCGCGGCGTTGATCTGCGCGGCGGCGTCCGCGCTGGCGACCGACCTTGAGGACTACTACCTCCGCCACGACTTTTCAAGCGGCGCGAGGGAGACGTCCTACGGTCCAAACAGTTCCGCGACGAAAGACATAGGCTCGGCCACGGCGACGGCGGTTTACGGACCGGACGGCGCCGGCACCGCCGTACACCCCGGAAACGCTTGGAACGATATTTTCGGAAGCAACAACGCATCAAGCCTCGTGAACTCCGACTGGTCCGTCGCCGCGTCCGTCCGCTGCGCACCGGTAGAAGGCGGCGTGGTGTTCAGCCTTGGAAGAATGAACGGCAACCTCAAAGAGGTCGTCTTGTGCTCTTCAAGCACGAACGGCAAACTCTACCTCAAGGTGCTGATTCGGTCTGGAAGCACACGAACGGTCGAAGCCAGCACCGAGGCGACGGTCTCCGACACGCATGATGGCTACCATGCCTTCGTCCTCGTCTATAAAGCGACGGCGACGGGACAGGGAACGTTCACGCTCTACTTCGACGGCACTCAGGCCGCCACGGTCGAGGCGACGTCTTCCACGCCTTTCGGCAACGGATTCCAGTATTCGACTCTTTTGAGCACCACCCCAAGCGACTATCCTAACCTCGGATGTGCCAACGTTTCCGGCAACACGGCGCTGGCGTTTCAGGACATGCGCATCTTCACTTCCACGCTTACAGCGGAGGACGCCGCCGCATACGCTGCGCTCTACCCTACGGCGCTCCCCGCCTTCACGGAGAATCTCGACCAATACGCATACGTCCAGTCTTATGGCGCGAACGGCGTCGATACCGGCCTCTACATGACCGATACGGACAAGTTCACGGTCGACTTCGCCTTTACCGATGTCTCCTACAAGTCGTGGCTCCTCGGTGCGGGCAAGAACGCCAACAATCAGACGCACGCCATCTATCTGAACGGCAGCAAGCAGTTGGCATGGACGAACCGCGGCGAATGGTGGTGGTCCACATGGCCGAGTGCCAAAATAGCCGGCACCTCGATTCTGGACACGCGCCTGAGAGTGACGGTGAACCCCGGTCTCACGGCGAGCGTCGTCTATTATGACAGCCGCGAGACAAAGAGTTCCGATGCAACCTCCAAGACCGCCACCTCCACCGGTCCGAGCATCGTCACCACCCACCTCTTCCGCGGCAACGGCGCGCTCATGGACAACAATGAACAGGCCTGCAAGGCGAAACTCTACTCCTTCGAGGTCGATGCCAGCGCGACTGCCATAACTCCGAGGGCGTTCTTCGCCCCGGCGCAGGACGCAAACGGCGCGGCGGGCTTCACAAACGTCGTGGCTGGCACGTTCCATGGCGAGAGCATGGGCAGCCCCGCGAGCGCGCTTGCATTCTCTTCCGGCATCGGCCAGGCGAGCGACTACCGCTATCGCAGCGGAAAGTTCTATGCGCGCATCTATGCGATTTCCACCGACGCCTCGAAGGGTCTTGTGAAGTTCGAGGGCGGCGAGGCCGCCGGAACGAACGCCCAGTTCACCGCGCGCGGAAGAACCGCGAAGATATCGGCGGTGCTGCCTTCGGGCGGGACGCCGCAGGTCAAATGGTCAGGCGACACATGGGCCATCGTCGGCGGAACGGCAAACGACGCCACGATCACCGTGAAGAGCGATACGGCGATACGCCTTGTCGCGACGATCTCCGAAGCGCCAGTATGGAAGAACAACGACGGCACCGGTTCGCTCGACAGCGCGGAGAACTGGACGCGCGCGCCGGGAAGCGGCGAAGATGCCGTTCTTGAACTTTCCGGCGACACGGCGATAACGTGCGCCGAAGTAAAGACGTTCGGCAAGATGACGATCACCGGAGCGTATTCCGCCGACTTCTCCGGCGCGGATGTTGTTTCGTGTTCGAGCGTCGAGTTGGACGGCGTGACGAATCTCGTCACCGGCGGGATGCTGCATTTCGCGACAATAAACTTGCCCGCCGCATGCACAATGACCATAACCGGCGCGGAAGGGCTTGGCGACGGCGGGCTGATAGGCACCGGTACGCTGATAATCGACCCGGGAGCCGGAAACACCTACACCATGAGCAAGAGCAATACGGGGTTCACCGGCGCGGTGATAGTCAAGAGCGGCGTCGCGAGATTCGGCAATGTCACGTCGTTCGGCCCTGTCGGACGCGCGGCGTTCATCCGTGTCAAGGGAGGTGCGGCGCTCGACGAAGGCACAAAGATCTACTATTATCCGGACGGCGGCGAGAAGTTGAGCAAGGCGATACTCGAGGAAGGCGCAAAACTCCAGGCGAACGAAGGCTACAAGAACGCAGCCACCAGCGAACTTCAATATTCCGTTCTTACCACCATCAACCTGGAGGGAAACGCGACGGTTGACACTTCGCTCGGCATCGTCACGTTTGCGGAAAGATGGCATTACCATGCCACCGCCCTCAATCTCGGCGAATACACCCTCACGGTCACGGGAGGCAAGACGTTCGGAGTATCCCGCGCCACGATCACCGGCACGGGAACGATCGACATCCACGACGGCACGACCGTCGTCTCTACGCAAAGCTACTTCAACGACTACTCCACGACTTGCGCGGACGGCACGATTCGCATCCGCGAAGGAGGCAAGTGGCATCTCGCGTATTACTACAACAACGGCATCGCCCATCTTTCCGTGAAAAACCTCATTCTCGACGGTTCCGTCACGAGAGAGAAAGACACTTTCACCCTCGATGTGACCGGATCGATCACCGGCAACGGAACGACGCCGATGCTGAAGATGGGCGCGGGCGCCGTGTTCAAGCCGACTGGTACCGGGTACCTCACGATCACCGAATCGCTGTCGGGGACGATGACGATCGACCCGTCGGAGCTGGACTTGTCGGGGGGTGGCACGATACCGCTGTTCAAGACAGGGACGGCGGAGATGCTGCCGGCCGAGAATGAGATTGCGTTTGCGGCGTGCGTTAACAAAAGCGGGTGGAGACTCCGCAAGACCGCCGACGGCCTTGGCTACGACCTAGTACGCGACGCCTTCATGATACTTATCCGGTGACGTCCGGGCGTCATTTTCTGGCGAGGCTGATGACGCGTGCGTCTTCCGTCTCGCCAAGCGTGAACTTTACATGCCAGGCGTTCGGGGGTATCAGGTCGCCGGCGCGGTCGGGCCATTCGACGAGCAGAACGGCGCCGCGGGCAAGATAGTCCTCCCAGCCTATCGTCAGCACGTCGTCCGCATCGTGGAGACGGTAGAGATCCATGTGCACCAGAAGCATCCGCTCCGTTGGATGCTCAACCACAATGCAGAACGTCGGGCTTGTGACGGCGCGCTTTGCTCCTAGAGCCGCGGCGAGGCCCTGCGTGAACGTGGTCTTACCCGCGCCGAGATCGCCCTCAAGGCACACCACGTCGCCTGGCTTCAGCTCCTCGGCGAACTTCCGGGCCACCTCCCATGTGCCCTCCACGCTCGATACGTCGTATCTTTCCTCCATGCTCACCTCACTTCAGCCATCCAGCCTCTGCCATCTCGCGGAAGAACATCGGCAGGTATTCCGGCGCGAACGCCGACGCGTGCGGCAGGCGCACGAGGCCCGGCAGGTTCTTCGAAAGTGGCGAGTCGCCGCAGAGCGGCTCCTTCTTGAACACGTCGAGATACGCGCCCGCTATGCGCCTTGCCTTCAGGGCCGAGGCGAGCGCCTTCTCCTCTATGGCGTTGCCGCGCCCCACGTTGACGATCACCGCGGTGCGCTTCATGCACCTGAGCGCGGCGGCGTCGATGATGTCGTCCGTTCCCGTGTCGCCCGGCAGCGCCATCACAAGCCAGTCGGCCGCGCGCAGAGACTCCTTGAGCTCGCCGATGTTGCGCCGCGAGATTCCCTTCACTTCCACGCCAAGCGCCTCAAGCTTCGCGCCAATCGCGTGCCCAACGTGTCCATAGCCCAGGATCACCGCCTTCGTGCCCGCGACGAGCGAGCAGAACGGCGTCATCTCCACGCGCGGCCAGAGCACTCCCCTTCTCTGGAAATCCGCGGCCGCGTACAGCCCGCGCGCATGGGCGAAGATGCATGCCACCACCGTCTCGCCCATGATCGCGCCGTGGAACGTGCCGTTCACGCGCACAACGCCAGGCGGCAATTCGCCGTCCTTCGGCAGCAGTTCGCGCCCCGCGCCAGGCGTCGCGAGAACGCGCAGATGCGGCGCGCGCGCGAACCATTCCCTGCGGAACTCCCACACCACCGCGTGCGTGGCCTCTGGGAGCGCGCGCAGAAAGGCGCGCTCGCTCCTCACCACCTTCACCTCGCCGCGCACAAGGCCCTCGAACACGGCGAGGCTGCGCGCGTTCAGCCTGAACGCGCCTTCGGGCCAGTTGAGCCAGAGGAGGTAGCGGTTGGCGGACTTCACGAAAACGCCTTTTCGAAGGTGATCTTTCCGTTCGACGCGTTGTGCACGGTGACCACGAGCTTGCCGTCCGCCACTCTACCCTGGATCACGGAGGGATAGTACTGCTCCTTGCCGGGCACAACGTCGCACCCGCCGCCCACGAGCTGCGCCCATGAGCGCCCAGGCACTGGCGGAGAGAAGCGCACGTAGTGCTGATGGGCGCAGATTAGAAGCTGAACTCCGGCCTTCTCGAAGAGCGGACCCCACATCCTCGCGCACGTGCGCTGCCACGACGCCCAGTTGTTCTTGTATTGCGGCGACTCGTCGTCGGGCGCGATGTCGCCCGGGTTCTGGCCGGGGCGCGAATCCTCGAGCGGTATGTGGCAGAACGCCACCTTGAACTTCGCCGTCTTCACGGCAGGCGTCTCAATCGCCTCGGCAAGCCATCTCGTCTGCAGCTCGCGGTATTCCTTCATGCGGAATATGCCGGCGAAATGCTTGTTGGTGTCGAGCTTGTCCTCGCCCGTGTCGAGGCCTATGAGCGCGATGTCGCCGAGCCGCTGCACGAAGTTGCGCCCCAGCTCCGCGAACTCCGGCCTGCGCTCGGTGAACTCGCGGAACATCATCAGCGTGTCGAGGCTGCGGTTGAAGCGCCCGCGGAAGTCGTGGTTGCCGTTCAGGAACATGTACGGGGTGTCGGACGCGTATTCGTGATGGTCCGGGTGGGGATAGACGAAGATGCCGAGCGCCGTGTCGATCGTCTCGGACGTGTTGGAGGCGTCGCCGTTCCACACGACCACTGAGGGCTTGATCTCCTTGATCTTCGTGAGCACCATGTCGAGAATGGGCTTGCGGTCGTGCGTGTCGTTGATCACGCAGAACGAACCACCGGCCGCCTCGCCGAGCGTGGTGAAGGAGTGTATCTTTGAATCCACCTCCGGACCAAGATTCTTCATCTTGTATCCGCCATTGAACTCTATGCGGTCCGCGCCGATTCGGTAGTAGTACTTCGTCGCGGGCTCGAGTCCCCTTAGGCGGATGCGCGCGACCCTGTCGTTCACCTCCATGAGGCCGTGTCCGCCCGAGTAGGCGCGCTTGGCGTTCTTCATGTCGGGCGACTTCGAATACTCCACCCAGCCGCTTGCGTCCGCCGAGACGATGAACATCACGCCCATCGACGTCTCGGCCGCGTTCTGAAGAACGGGCGCCGAGACTATGAGCTTGCCGCTCGGCTCCGCCGCTTTTGTCATCCCCTCCGCCTTCGGCGCCGCGGGCTTTTCACCCTTGGGCGCCGCGACCGTGGCAGCGGCGCCGCTCGCCACCGCTCCGACAATGAATTCTCTTCTGTTCATGCATTGACCGCCTTTCGTTTCATCACAAGTATACACTTTCCTTTTTCAGATTGCAACTTTCGCCGAACACGCCGCCATCAGTCCGGAAGCGCCGCAATCTCGCGCATCAGCTTCGCCTCGGCTTCCGTCACGCCCTTCGGCCTGTACGCGCACTTCGTCACGTCGACGCCGTCGAAGAGCGACGCAGCCCACACAAGCGCCTGGAAGTACGTGCCGTGCGGCGAATTGAGGTGGAACACGTCGCATGCAGGCTTCCATTCGTTGGACTCGTTGCGCTTGAATCGTGGCTTGTCGCCACCGCCAACCACGTCGCCGCCGAACGAGTTCTCCGTGTACTTCACCGGCAGCCTGCTCCGCCATTCCTGAACGGCGGTTCCCATCGGAATCACGGGGAATTTGTATTCTGCGGCGAATGCGACGTACGCCGCATGCAGCTTCGCGTACATCTCGTTCTGGTCCATATGCCACTTCGCTAGGCGCCGGTCCCATGGCGTGTAGCTCCAGGTCTCCTGCACGACGATTCTCGCCTGGGGGGCGAGAGCGCGTATCTTCGCAACCAGCCTGTCGCCCCAGGGATGGTAGCTAGACTTGTCCCAGCTGAGGTGGCTTGCCTGCTGGATCGTCACGACGTCCCACTTGTCCAGCACCAGCGCGTCGGGAATGTTCGCAGCGCCCTTCTCGACTACGCGCCGCCCGTTACTCACGCGGTCGAAGCGATATGGACGAAACGCCGCGTTCGTCGCCGCGGTCTCGACATTCCGCCAATGGCGCTCCAGCGAGCATCCGCCGATGTAGAGAGAGGCGAGGTCAAGGTCCGCACCGCACGACTGCGCCACGGACGGCAGATGCTTCAGGCACGAGATCGAGAAGCTGTTGCCGATCATCAGCACCTTGAGTTTTTTCTGCGCGGGCGCGCCATTCTCCGGCACAGCCGCCGCAATGCTTCCAGAATGCGCAACCGCCGCCGCAAGAAGCGCAATGGCGACACTTTTTAGCAATGTTCTTTTCATCGTCTGTCTCCTCCGATTTCTACGCCTCGGGTTTATTTCCCGCGAGCGCAGACAGCTTAGAACAACGCCGATATCGGGCGGCCTTTTGTGCCGAGCGACGAATACGGCGTGACCGAGACGGCGAGCAGGTCGCCGCACGGCAGCGTGACTGCCGGCACGAACATCTTCGTGACGCCGCCGTTCGGTTCGCGTCCAGCCGGGAGATTGCACCCCACGGCGAACACGCGCCTCGACACCGGCTCGTCCGCGCCCGCGATCTTCACGTCGTACGCGTACACGCGCGACTCGGGATTGGCGTCGGCAAGCGGAATCGACAGCGTGATCCCATCCCCGCCCTTCTCCACGCCGAGCTTCGCGCCGTCGCGGAACTGCGGCTCGCCGATGCGCTTGGCGAGTTCGCCGAACGAGAGGGGGTGCGGCTTGTACCGGCCAAGGGGCATGATCCAGTCCGGACCAAGACTGCCGCCCACTCCGAACTCGCGGCGCGATATCACGAGCATGTCGTCATACACTCTCACGAGATACCCCTGGCGCGTCTTGCCCACGTTCTCCTGGCCCTCGACCGGCACGCCGGGCAGAACAGGCGGCAGACGCGCCACGGCGCCGAGCGCGCCGCTGCCGCGCGGCTCGCACGAAGGCACCTGCACGTTCGGGAAGGACGCGCCCTTGAAGAAGTAGATGGCGTTCCAGTCCACACAGCTGTGGTGCCAGTGCCCGAAGAACCCCACCGCGTTGCGGCACGGCCTGAGAGCCTTGAGGAGCGCCGAGCTCGGCCTCTTGTGCGACAGCATGAAAAACGGCCTTGCGCTCTTCAGGAGCCCCGCCTTCGCGGCCTCGGCCTTCACGAGGGCCGCGAACTTGGCCTCCGAGACGCCGTGGTGCCTTCCGAAGAAGTGATAGCCCTTCACCTCCTTGTGCCACACCTCCCGGAACGGCTCGCCCCAGATGCGCTCCCAGTGGCCGGCCATGTTCGGCGAAAGCACGTGCTTCGCGCGCTCCGCCGGATCCGGGTACACCCTAGGCGCCCAGTTGCTGCCGTATCCCCAGCCGTCGGTATCGTGGTTTCCGTTGACGAACAACTTTTCAACCACATGTCCGTCCGGCGCGCGGTTGCCCGGGAACACATTCTTCCACACGTTGGCGTGGTACTGGAGCTCCGATATCATGCCGCGGTGGGCGAGATCGCCGCAGTGCACCACGGCGTCCACGTTCTGGTCGCGGAAGTACGAGAGCGCGTTGCGGAAGTACGTGTGTATCCAGCCTTTGCGCGGCTTCCCCGAAAGCGCGGCTGCGGCGAGATGCGTGTCGCTCACCGCGCCGAACACGAGGTTCGGGTTCTTCGGCGGCTTCCATCCGGGCGGCGCCGCGAACACGCGCCATGCCCCCGACGCGCCGAATCCGAGCGCCGAGAGGGCGCTCTTCAGAAATCCCATTCGCGATACGTTCATGCCTTCTTCTCCTTTTTGCCGGTTCTAGTACAGCCTCCGCCCATACACGAGGAACTTCTGGAACACGATCCTGCTGTCGCTGTGCTCGCCTGCCTTCCACACGCGCACGTACCGCACGCGCGAACCGTCGAGGGGCACGCGCCATGACGCCTCGGGCTTGTCGAGGTCTGCCGCCTTCCGCCAGTTCACGCCGTCGAGCGACGTCTCCACGCGCATCGGCAGCCGAGCCGCGCGCTGTTTCCTGTTCGGCGTGTTCACGATTACGATTCCCATCGCCTCGCACTCGCCGGGGAACTGCAGCCTCACCCATGTGCCGTCTCTCGCGCCGCATGCGTTCACCGGCTGCCCGAACCTAAGCGGACGCGTAGGCGACGCGTCGCACAGCTCCTGATGGCGCTCGGGCTTGTCCGTCGCGGCGCTCTTCGAGACCTGCACGAAGGCGTTGGACGATATGAGCACCGCTCCGAAGTCCTCCGTCGGATACGCCTTTCCTCCCGTGATCGGCGGCGTGGGATACAGCTTCTCCATCAGCGCCACCACGTTCTCCCTCCTCTCCCGCAGCGCCGCGTTCTCCGCCGTAACCACCAGCTTGCGCAGCGTCTGCTTCGCCCCGTCGTCCCTGCCGCCCTTTCCATGCGGCGTGCCCCCCTCCAGCAGCCTCGTAACGAGCTTTACATACTCGTCCTCGAACTTCGGACGCCCGAAATACCTTCTCGCCCCCCACGCGAACGCCTGCATGAAGAAGTCTCCCTCCCGCGGCAGCCCCTCAAGCACCTTCGAGTAGATTCTGAAGAGCCTGTTCGACGACTTCTTCCCCACGCGCTCCAGCGCCACGCCCAAGAGCGACGCGTAGTTCGGATACTCCGAGCACTTCCGCTCAGGAAGGCGCGCGGCAAGAAGCATGCGCGCCATCGCATCGTCGAGCTCGGCCTCCTTGCCGGGCGCGGCAAGCGTGTCGAAGTAGTCCTTCATCAGATTTGCCATCACCGGCACGCGCCACGACGCAGTCTTCAATACGACGTCGGCATACTCGTTCCACTCGCTCTGCGGCGCGCCGCTGGCCTTCAGATGCCTGCGCCAGGCGTCGCCCGCCTGCCAGTTGCCTGGCGCGCTCTCCATCGCGCGCCTGTACGCGGCCACGGCATCGCGGGAGAAGTACTCCCTGCGCACGGTCGCATTCAGCACGTCGCCGAGCCACCGCGCATGTTCGCGCGCGGCAATAGTCGTGCCGGTGTAGAGCTCTTCGCCGGCAAGCAGACTCTGGTAGCCGCCGAAGCCAAGCACGCTGAAGCGCGCCCCGGTGAACGGCTGGATGTAGTAGCGGGTGAGCCACTGGCGCGGATCGCCGCGCGCAGGGCGCACCACGAACGCGCAGTGACCCGGCTGCCCGGCCGTCACCGCCATCATCCCGTGCGCGTGGCACAGCGTGACGCCGAAGGACGATATCATTCCGCACACGCCGCCTATCTCCGGACTCGTTATGAACCTCGACTGCGCATGCAGCCATGGCTGATAGTATTCCGGCCTGTGGATCAGCTCCCCGAAGCAGTTGTACATGCGGTACGGCACCTTGAACGCGAGGCGCCACGTCTTCTCCATCGTGGTGTTGCAGTAGGCGTTGAGCGCGGCGAGGTCCTCCGGGTCGTTTCTCTCCCACGGGAAAAGCAGATAGCGCATTTCATAGACGCCCAGGCCATACACGGAGTCGTGCAGCCGTCCCGCGTCGGAGAACTCCTTGAAGAGCTGAAGCGTGCGAACGAGCGCGGCGTCGTTCGGCATCGGCTTGGGCGCGCCAGTTCCTACTGGCAGGCGCGCGGCGACGCCTTCGGGCGGAGGGTTCGTGGGCGAGAAGTTCAGCGCGAACGCAGTCGCGGCATTGCGAAGGAACGCGTTGGTGTACACGCCGGGTTCGTTCCACGCCATGAGGTCCAGCAGCTCAAGAGCGGCTGCCGCGCCATGGCGCCACGGACCCGATCCGGCGAACGCCTCCATCCACTCGCGGTCCGAGAAGAACGCTGCGAGGAAGCGCTCTCCCCCTTCGAGACCCTGTATCTTCGCGATCGCCCCTTCACCCGCAAGCGCACCTGCGCTCAGCATGATGTGCGCGCGAACGAGCGATTCGCTCTGGGCGGACGTGATGCGCGCAAGGCCATTGACGCCCTGCATGGACTCGACGACTTTGACGTCATCCCAGAGCGTCTTGAGGCACTTGAAGCTCTTGTGCCCGGTCGCCTTGCCGCGCGGACGCAGAATCTCCCTCTGCGGCTGCGGCTTTAGATGTTTCGCCGCCTCGGGCGCGCCGTATCTTCGCATGAAGCCCACCGCCGCCATGCCCCAGAGCGTAGTGCTGTCCTGAGAGGCGATGTGGTCGAGCAGCTTGACGTTATCGGCCTTGCGCGATGCGTCCTCGCGATACAGCGCGAACGGCAGCATCTCGATCGCCTGGCGCTGCGTGAGCGTGAGGTGACGCGCCGATTTCGCCTTCTCGCGCTCGATGATCTTCTCGCCCTTTGCGAAATTGCCGCTCTTGCGCGCAGCGGTGACTTCGGTGATGAGCTTTACGCCTGACCCCATCGTGAAGCGCCGCTGCCACGAGGTGGCGTCGTCGGGATCAAGCTCCTTCAGGCGGCTGAACACTCCGCCGTAGCACTTCTTGCCGAGAAGGCGCTCCGTGCCGCCCAGAAGCGGCTCCATGAGCTCAAGCGCCTCGCCCAGCTTTTCGGCCGCGTCCGCGCCTTTGAGTTTTCCGGCTTCGGCAATAAGCGCCTCGGCTCTGTCGCGCACGCGTTCGGCCTCGTCCACACGGGCGGCAAGCTCTTCGGCCGTGGTCGAAATCGAGATGCTCTCAAGGGCCAGGAAGCCGCGTCCGTTGGGCCCCACCAGAAAGAGCGCCGGGAGCCTGAACGAGGCGAGGTCTGCGGGCGCCGCCCACTTGCCGGCCTTTTCGCTTTCGGGCGTGGGCTTCTCGCGCACGTCCAGCAGTCCCGTCACGTAACGCGCCTCAACCGCCTTCTTGAACGCTGCGCTTTCGTATGTGGCGCACACGGCCCGTCCAGCCCTGCTCCAGTCTCCGCCGTAGGCAAGCACCATCGCGCCCTTGCCAGCGCTCTTCGCGTCGTCCAGAATCGTGGCGTGCGCAGTTGCCGCGAGCGAGACGAGCGCAGCAACGCACGCATACACCGCAATCACGGACATGTTTTGCTTTCTTGAACTTGACATTGTCTTGCCCTTGACTTTACCCACAGACTGCTAGGGGAAGCAGCACATCAAAGCACGAGCGTTGCGACGGACGGGAAGTGGTCGCTCGGATAGAGCTTCGTGCCGGGGCGCGTGTCGGAGACCGTGCGGTAGTCCAGCACCGTCGTGCCGGGCGAGACGTAGATGTAGTCGATGCGTTTCATGTCGGACTTGTCGCCGGGAATGCTTCTCTGGTCGATCGGCTTCTTGAGCGCCTCCACGATCGAGAGCTCCTTCTCATACCAGTGCCAGAAGTTGAACGTCCGCCACGAGCCCTGCGGCGGCGTCTTGGAAAGGTAGATGGCGTCGGTGAGCAGCTTCGACACGGACTTCGCCGGCTTCTCGTACTCAAGGCAGTTGTGGTCGCCGACAAGCACGACGGGCGCGCCCCGGCCGAAATCCTTCATGCGCTCGATGATGAGCAGCATCCCCTTTTCGCGCGCCTCCTCGCTCTTGTGGTCCGTGTGGGTGTTGGCGAAGGAAAACGTCTTGCCTGTGGCCTTGTCCTTCAGTACGGCATATGTGCAAATCCGCGGGAACGCCGCGTTCCACGACTTCGAGCCCGGCACGTCTGGCGTCTCTGAGAGCCAGAACGTGCCGTTCGTCACGGCCTCGAAACGGTCGCGGCGAAACGCCACGGGCGACGCCTCGCCGTTCACGCGGTCCGCGTTCCGTCCCTCGCCGGTGAACGCATAGTCCGGGAAGCGCCGCTCCAGCCATTTGCGCTGGTCCGGCAGCACCTCCTGGAATCCGACCACGTCGGGGTTCTCGCGCTCGACCGTGCGAGCAAAGTCGTCGCGCCGCGCCTTCCAGTTGTTGTCCGGGGATTTCTTGTCGCCCGCCGAATAGCGGACGTTGTACGTCATCACGCGCACCTGCGGCGCCTTCGCCGCCGGGCGCACTTCGGCCGCGCCCAAGGCGACGCCGGACAGTACAACAACAGCAGAACAAGCGATTCGATTCATCTGGACACTCCATTTCGCGGATTTCGCTTTGATTTTCATGCGCACAGTATACCATAATTCCATCCCCCCAACAACCTGTAGCACCACCAACACCAACTTAGGGGCGCATCTGCGAAATTCACCGCCGAGCCTTCTGATGATTGGAAACAACTATTTGAAACAACTTGCCTTTGGCGCACGGGCTAACTCGCCCGTGCCCATTTGACGATCCTCAAACTGTCACGATTCTGATTGTTCAAGGTGCGCCCTCGGGATAATGTTGTTCTTGAAAGTTGTCATGGTTGTTTCCAAATCCCAATACGAGTGGGTAAAAAACGGAGATGCGCCCCCAACTTAGGTGTTACCCGATTCGCCGTTTAGCCCGCCGCCCGCGCTTCGCACGGGAATGCAAATTAGGATAACATGGTTATTGTTCACAAATGACAATTGTCACAAATGCCCCCAGTATGGTGGGAGAATGTTGCCAATGTGGAAATGTTGCCAATCCCAATGTTGCCAGTGGCCAATTGGGGATTGTAATTGGATATTGGCAACACTGGCAACAATTGAGAGACAGTCCAATGTCCCCAACAAATCCGCCGTGTAGGAAACCCAAACCCTCCGTGTAGGGAGACGCGATTCGCCGTGTAGGGAGAACGCCATCCCCGTGTAGGGAAATCGCTACCCCCATGTAGGGGGAACACCCACCGGTAGGGCGCGAGCACCGCGCGCGCCGCCACGGGAGGAGCCGCGCTTGTCGCGGCCTAACTGGGAAAGCCGCCATCTTGGCGGCTCTAGGAGGATCGCAAATCCCTAGAACTTCACGATTCCGCTCTGACGCAACGAGATGAACCCTGGGGCAGAATCGGGAGAGCCAATCACGAGGTGGTCGAGGAGAGGTATGTACAGCACCTTGGACGCCGCAAGAAGTTCCTTTGTCAGTTCGATGTCTTTTCCGCTCGGCGTCGGGTCGCCGCTTGGATGGTTGTGCGCCACGATGATCGACGACGCCTGCCACTGGACCGCCTGCGCGAACACTTCCCGCGCTCCCGCCGGCGTCCCGTTTAGGAGCCCGCTCGACACGCAGATCGCCTGGCTGAGCGGCTTGTGCGCGGCATCCAGCGGCAGGACGAAGAAATGCTCGCGGTCGTCGCCGAACCGCATGCGCGCACGGAACCATTTCGCCGCGTCCGCGCCGTCCGCAATCTCGGCGGGCAGATCGTCTTCGACCTTCGCCTCGTAGGCGAGGCGCACGAACTCGAACGCGGCGGCAAGTTCCATGCACTTGACGCGTCCGATTCCCAGAATCCGGCTATCCCTGTGCGTCTTGTTGTATTCCCCGATCCGCGTCATGAGCCCCTTCCAGTCGCACCGGATCATCTCCCCGATGCCGTTGAACGCCGAGATGAGGCGTCGGGAAAGCTCGCAGACGTTGCAGCCCTTCGCGCCGGTCTTGAGCAAGATCGCCAGCAGCTCGTCCGGCCTCATCCCGCGCGCCGTTCCGAGCGCCTCCATCCGCTCGCGCGGCTTGGCGTCCGGCGAAAGACGCGCGAATGCGCTTTCCCGCCTCTTCTTACCCATAGCGTCTTTCCCCTGTGGCGGCCATCGCATAATCCCCTTCGCCATCCTCCCGCGCATAAGCGTCACCTGGTAGGGCGCGCTCGCCGAGCGCGCCGCCCAAAACCTCCTGATTCGCGATCATCCGGCGCACCACCGCCTCGAAATCGGCGCGGAACTCTTCGTTGTTCCGCCACTGGCTGTAGAGTGACATGTCCGACCGGCGCTGGCGCACGACCGCGCTGTTGATGATCTGCGACATCAGCTCGTCCACCGCCTGCTCGTTCGGATTCCCCACGACGAGCGACGCATACCGCGGGTCTTCCGTCGCCGCCTGCGCGATGACCAGGAACTTCGCCTTCTGCTCGTCCGGCGTCGCCTCCCATCCCTTGAACCAGTGTTCGTTGAACTCCTTGACGATCCGGTCGAGCGGGTCTTTCTCCTCTTCCTGCGAACCGGCGTTCACCATCACGGGCGCGTTCGGGTCGATCGTCGCCTCGCCCGCGTCCAGAACGATCGACTCGTTGAGGCGCGTCTGGCGAAGTCCGTATGTCGAAAGGTCCACCTTGTCGAGGAGGTCTCCCAGTCCTTCGCCCTTGGGGACGATAAGACAGGGGATGAGGTGCCGGAGATACCACATCAGCTTCTCCCAGTCCACCACCGTGTAGGGCATGATTGCCGCCACGCGCGAGTACACGCGGACGAACTGCTTGCACTTCATCTTGAAGTCGGCCTTGCCGTTCTCCGGCCAGTCGATCTCCTCGTTGAACCGCCGCGCGGCCGGATCGATGTACGGCGCAAGCTCGGCGGACTCCACGCCCC
>Ga0310695_10006693_pt1 | contig 18853 bp, 19 predicted proteins | sample RumenRJG_04DNA_FD_203882 | JGI IMG/M metagenome (GOLD analysis project Ga0310695, IMG submission 203882) | Bovine rumen microbial communities from Lethbridge, Alberta, Canada - RJG_04 (v2) (version 2) | ecosystem: Host-associated > Mammals > Digestive system > Stomach > Rumen | place: Canada...
GCATTCACTCTGACGGAAAACACTACCGTGAAGGCTATCGCCATCAAGGACGGTGAATCGAGTGAGGTTGCAACCAAGTACTTCTACAAGAGCGGTAACCCCGGTGGAGGTATGGACCAAAACTAAAACGTTCTCTCAGAGAGAGTGTGGCGTTGCAATGAACATTGAACATTGAACGTTGAACTTTTGGAGCAGCGAGAGCCATCAAGCTTGCTTGTTTGGCCGAGTCGTGACAAAAGTCATGGAACGAAGTGACATAACATTGAACGACAAATGATATGAAGAAGCGTTTTATTGAGATTGCGGTGAAGGTTGTAGTAGCCGCTCTCACAGCCTTCCTGACGGCCATCACGACGACCAGCTGTATGGGTCACGGACCCCTCGTATTTTAAACGACCACGGATTGAACGGATTACACGGATAAATAAAAGAGTTAAAAAGGTGGGCTGATGTTTGGTCAGCTCACTTTTTTTTGTACCTTTCTCCCTTGGAGACATCCAGAACTGCGGGTCCATCGTGAAGGTGGGCCCGTTTATTTTAATGTTAAATTTATTGAAAAACAATAAAGTTTTATCGATTTTGTTTGGTGGAATGAAAAATAGTTCCTACTTTTGCATATCGAAATTCGATAAACATATAAACGGAATCAATAAATAACATCATTAAAACAATAAAAATTATGGGTACGATCAATTTGTTTCGCAATGCGGTAAAGAATCCGATCACCACGGTTGTCCTTGTGGTTGCAACTATTGTGATGGCATTTGTCATCTATGGCAACATTCAGGACATGCACACCGCCACGACAGGCTACGACTATTGCCAAAGTCTCTGCTATTTGTTCGAGAACATCTGCGTCTGCTATTTCATGGCCATCTTCTTCACTATGTATTATCTTACTTATATCAATAAGCAGTATTCCAAGTGGAGCATCTGGCTGTTTTATGCGTTGGGCGTGTCGGTAATCGTAAAATTCTTCATAGCGGGGCTTCTCTTCAACTATGTTTACCATCATGTTGAAAGCGAATACATGGACAAACTTCCCTCACTGGCCAGGACAGTCTTCTCAGGAGCCATCTACTGGATTGCCATCGTCTTCTTCCTCGTGCCCAAGTTCATCAAGGACACCATGAAACTGAAAGAAGAACAGGAATTAACGATATAATGCCTATGGGAAAGATCATTGTAAATCTCGATGTTGAGATGGCTAAGCGCAAAATGTCGCTGAGCGAACTGGCTGATCGCGTAGGTCTGACCCTCGCCAACCTCTCAATCCTAAAGACAGGTAAAGCCAAGGCCGTGCGCTTCACGACCCTTGAAGCCATCTGCCGCGAATTAGGTTGCCAACCTGGCGATATCCTCGAATACAGAGACGAATAAATAAAATAAGTAATTATGAAGCTTAGAAATTGCGACGCCACACTCAGACCAAAGGTCAGAGAATGCCCATATTGTCACGGAATTATTTCTTTAAAGAGATGCCTTAAATACATTTATCGAGGCACCAACTATACTACCGTTTGCAACCATTGCAACAGAAGTGTCAAGTTGGCAAAAGAGCCGATACCTTTCAAGTATTGTGTATTTGCAGGGTTCCTAAGCATATATGTGCCGATGAATTTATTCTTGTATGTCTACAAGATGTCCTTTGTCGATTCCCTGATTTATAGTTTGCCATTCGTCGTGGCATGTATTTTAGTGGTAGGAATTCTTACTTTTAGTAAGATTCGCTTTAGTGGAGATATGTAATCCAAGCAATGACACTACAAAAATCGGGCTCATCGTTTGGTGGGCTCGTTTTTTTTTTGTACCTTCGCAGCCAAAATAGAATATGAACATTAAGCTACATACCCCGAAGAGTTTGAAGATGGGCAGCGGGATGAGTTCACTGAAGCAATTCCTGTTGTCGCTGTTTGCCACTACCGTGTCCATTGCGCTGACGTTCGGTACAGCGGCGATTATCGACTATAACAAGAAGCAGAAGGAGAAGCGCGAGATAGTGATGATGGTGATGTACGACATGTATAACTCGCTGGAGTCTATCGCATATAACGACTCGACGATTCTCAGGGCAATGCAAACTCAATTGCAGATTGCAGAAGATACGACGCGATACGACATGTTTCGTGAGATTGTTTATTTGAGCGTGCCGAGTGTGGAGTATACGGAGACTACGGAGCAAATATTCTCGTCGAGCATTGAGACCATCAATACGGTGGGCAACGTGCTATTCACGGAGAATGTGGCAGAATTCTATAAGTACCGTCAGCAATACAAGACGGAGGTTTGCGAGGCGATGTTCAAAGACATGCAGAAATGCGATCTGACATTAAGCGTAAAGAACATGCTCCGTTTCCAATACAGGACCTATGCCATCTTAAGCGGTGGAATAAAAAGAACGATGCAGCAGCTGTTTGCCCAGTGTAAGCAGATGATGGACGTGAGCGACGAAGAACTGGATGCTTATCTGAAGGAAAGAAAGCAGATGGAAGAAGAGGGCATGGCTGACGAACAGCATGAAAGAATATTATATATAGAGAAGGTAAACCAGCTTCAAAACGACATTGACAGTGCCAAGAATAGACGGTATAACAAATAAGTATGCAGCCAAAATAAAATATGACTATGAAGAAAGTATTATTGATAGCAGCAATGGTAGCTGCAGTGATGCCGGCAATGGCACAACAGACGAAGTATTCCGTCAGCGGAATCAGTAGCGACAATGGTAAAACGGTTTATCTGACCAACCGAAACAACAGTCTGTTTCTGGACAGTACGGTGGTGGCAGACGGTAAGTTTGCATTCGCAGGGGCTGTGGACAAGGACGCCCTGCTGTCTGTGAGAGTGAAGAATGTGGACTGGGAGACGTCTTTCTTCAACGACGGTACACCTATCACCATCAATATGAACGACAGCACGGTGAAGGGTTCTGCGCTGAACGAGAAGTTGAATGCCTACGACTTGCAGATGAACCAGCCGTTGAAAGACTTTAGGGCAAAACTCGCAGGAAAGTCGGAGACGGAGATAAAGGAACATGCCGAGGAACTGAATAAAGAGATGGATAAGCTCCTCAGCGAATATACGGCCTCCGTCAATAAGTTATTTGTGGACGAGCGTAACACCCTCATCCCTGTGGCCTTTGCTGAAATGTATTTCTACGACAACGGACTGAGGGCTTACGACAAGCTGGTAGCGGAGAAGGTGGCCTTTGCCAACCATCCTGCGCTGAAACATACAAGAGACATCGTGGCCTTCAGGCTGGCTCCTGCCGAAAAGACGGCTTTCATCGGTCAGCAGTTTACGGATTTGGAAATGGCCGACACCGACGGCAAGATGCACAAAGTCAGCGAGCTGACAGGCACCGGCAAGTGGGTGCTCGTAGATTTCTGGGCTTCGTGGTGTGGTCCCTGCCGTGCGGAGATGCCTAACGTGTTGGATGCCTATAACAAATATCATGCGAAAGGTTTCGAGGTAGTCGGCGTCTCGTTCGACAACAAGAAAGAGGCTTGGGTGAAAGGTGTCGAACAACTGAAGTTGCCCTGGCTGCAGATTTCCGACCTGAAGGGATGGCAGTGTGCCGCTGCATCCATCTATAAGATTGACGGCATCCCCGACAATATCCTTATCGACCCGCAGGGAAAGATTACCGATCGCGCCCTTCGCGGCAAAGCCCTGCAAAGTCGTCTGCAGGAGATTTTCGGAGAGTAATCGCAAAGAACGATGATAGTATGTATCGCTGAGAAACCCAGTGTGGCGCGGGATATTGCACGGATTATCGGTGCGACGACGAGCCACGACGGGTATATGGAAGGAAATGGTTTTCAGGTGACGTGGACGTTCGGCCACCTGTGTACGCTGAAGGAGCCACACGACTACACGCCGATGTGGAAGGCGTGGAGTCTGACGTCGCTGCCGATGATTCCTGAGCGTTTCGGCATCAAGCTGATTGACGACAACGGCATCAAGAAGCAGTTCTCAATTATCGAGGGACTGATGCAGAAGGCCGAGCGCATCGTGAACTGCGGTGACGCGGGACAGGAGGGTGAACTCATCCAGCGGTGGGTGATGCAGAAAGCTGGGGCGAAGTGTCCCGTAAGCCGACTGTGGATATCGTCGATGACGGACGAGGCCATCCGCGAGGGTTTTTCCAATCTGAAAGACCAAGCCGACTACCAGTCCTTGTATCTGGCCGGACTGTCGAGAGCCATCGGCGACTGGTTGCTGGGCATGAACGCCACGCGACTGTATACGTTGAGGTACGGTCAGAACCGCCAGGTGCTCTCGATAGGTCGCGTACAGACCCCTACCCTTGCCCTCATCGTCAATCGCCAGAAAGAGATTGATACGTTCAAACCCGAGCCGTATTGGGTGTTGGCAACGGTCTATCGCGACACGACATTTACGGCTACGTCGGGTAAGTTTACGTCGAAGGAGGAAGGCGAAAAGGCCTTTTCCACCATCGAGGGCAAGCCGTTTACGGTGACGAAGGTGGAGAAGAAAGAGGGCAAGGAGCAGCCGCCACAGTTATATGACCTGACGTCGCTGCAGGTGGATTGCAACAGGAAGTTCGGCTATTCGGCAGAGATGACGCTGAACCTTATCCAGGCACTCTACGAGAAGAAATACACGACCTATCCGCGTGTGGATACGCAATACCTGTCGGACGACATCTATCCGAAATGTCCGCAGACGATGAACGGCCTGTATCAGACGAAGTTTCAGGGCGTAGCGCCGTATGCAGAGCTCATCAAGCCCATTGGCGGCAAGGCACTGAAGAAGTCGAAACGCGTGTTCGACTCGTCGAAGGTGACCGATCACCACGCCATCATTCCCACGGGGGTGATTCCGCAGGGGCTGAGCGATGCCGAGCAGAAGGTGTTCGACCTCGTGGCAAGGCGGTTTATCGGGGTGTTCCTGCCAGATTGCAAGTTCTCCACGACGACGGTGTTGGGCGAAGTACGAAGTGACTCAGGGTCTGTTGCGACTGAGTCGCAACAAACAGTGGGCATCGGTTCCCCCGATGCCGTTGAGTTCAAGGTAACGGGTAAAGAAATCCTTGACCCAGGCTGGCGCGTGGTGAGGGACAAAACCCCAGAACCCGCAGAAAACGCGGAAGCGACGGACAATCCTGAGAAAAAAGAAGCTGACGAGGAGCGCACGCTGCCCACCTTCGTAAAAGGCGAGAGCGGCGACCACCAGCCCACGCTGACGGAGAAATGGACCACGCCGCCACCTTATTATACGGAGGCTACTCTGCTGCGTGCCATGGAGACGGCAGGTAAGTTTGTGGAGGACGAGACTCTGCGTGCCGCCATGAAGGAAAACGGCATCGGACGTCCGTCGAGTCGTGCAGGAATCATCGAGACGCTGTTCAAGCGCCACTATATCCGTCGTGAACGCAAGCGTCTGGTAGCCACGCCGACAGGTATCGAACTCATCGACCTGATTCGCGAAGACCTGTTGAAGAGCTGCGAGCTGACGGGTATCTGGGAGAAGAAGTTGCGCGATATTGAAGCGAAGAAATACGACCCGAAGCAGTTTATCGACGAACTGAAGCAACAGGTGACCGATATCGTTCACGACGTGATGAGCGACCCCACCAACCGACGCATTACCGTCATGCCCCAAGAGGAAGAAAAAAAGAAGAAAGGCAATAAAAAGGGGTGAAACTGCGTTATATAGTCAGTATGAAGAATTATTGGCTGTTGGCAATCGGCTGTTGGCTGTTGGCACTCGTCACGGGATGTGCGGGGGCCGATCAGGCCGTGAAGAAGGGCGATAAGTTCTACGCCCTGGGCGAATATTATGATGCTGCCAACCAATATAAGAAGGCCTATTCGCAGACGCCTCCCAAGCAGCGTGCACTGCGCGGAAAGCGGGCATTGAAGATGGCTGAATGCTATCGGCGCATCAACTATACGCAGAAGGCTATTGCCGCCTACAACAATGCTGTTCGCTATAAGCAGGAAGACTCGCTGACACATCTGTATCTGGGTCAGCAACTGATGAAAAACGGCAGTTACAAGGAAGCCGCGAAGGCGTTCCAGACATTCTTGGACTCGGCAGGGAATTACGCATTTTCGGATTCACGAGATTATGTACAGCTGGCTCGCAGGGGACTGCGTTCGGCACAACAGGCTCCCGCGTGGAAGCAGGAGGGTTCAGCCTATATCGTCAAGCGCGAGAACTTCTTCAATTCACGACGGGCGGAGTATTCTCCTATGTTGGCTGGCGAAGAGAACAACCAGTTGTTTTTCACCTCCACGCGTAATCAAGCTAAAGGCGACGAGCTAAGCGGTATCACAGGAACGAAGAACGGCGATATCTTTATGTCTCAGAAGGATGATAAAGGCAAGTGGCAACGGCCGGAAGTCATCGACAGCGAACTGAATTCAGAGTTCGACGAGGGTGCCTGCTCGTTTACGCCCGACGGTCGGACGATGTATCTGACGGTTTGCAAGACCGACCCCCAATATCCACGTTATGCCGTTATCGCCACCTCGAACCGTAGCGATGCTGCCTGGAGCAAGGCGACGGAACTGAAACTGACGCACGACACGCTGTCTGCCTACGCCCACCCTGCCATTTCGCCTGACGGAGAGTGGCTCTACTTTACCAGCAATATGCCTGGCGGAATGGGCGGTTACGACATCTGGCGCGTCCGCCTGACGACCAGCGGTGTGGCAGGCGTAGAAAACCTCGGCGCGCCTATCAACACCCCTGGCGACGAGCTATTCCCAACGTTCCGACCGAATGGTGACCTTTATTTCTCATCGGACGGCCATGAAGGTATGGGCGGACTGGATATCTATATCGCCAAACCTGCCGAGAATCACGACAACATTTCGGAAAACTCACAACTCTACGAGCTGGAACATCCAGGCTATCCGCTGAATTCGCAGGGTGACGACTTCGGAATGACCTTCGAGGGACTGAAGAATCAGGGATTTTTCTCGTCGAATCGTGGCGACGGCAAAGGCTGGGACCACATCTATTCGTTCTACAACCCTGAAATCATCCAGACGGTGACGGGTTGGGTGTACGAACAGGATGGTTACGAACTGCCTGCAGGCCAGGTGTATATGGTAGGCAACGACGGTACGAACCTCAAGCTGAGCGTCAAGGGCGACGGTTCGTTTACCCAGCAAATCAAGCCGGGAGTGGATTATGTGTTCCTGGGCACGTGTAAGGGTTTCCTGAACCATCAAGAACAGTTGCGCGTAGAGCCTTCCACCGAGTCAGAGGACTACGTCTTGCAGTTCCCGCTGGCAAATATCATGGCGCCTGTGCTGATTGACAACATCTTCTACGATTTCGACAAGGCCACGTTGCGTCCGGAATCGAAAACGGCATTGGACGATTTGGTCAAACTGCTGAACGAGAATCCCAATATCACCATCGAACTCTCGGCACATACCGACTACAAAGGCTCAGCGGAGTATAACAAGCGCCTGAGCCAGCGTCGTGCGGAGTCGGTGGTGAACTACCTGATAGAAAACGGCATTGCAACCGACCGTCTGACACCTGTGGGTTACGGCAAGGAGAATCCCAAGAAGATTCGCAGGAAGGTAGCAGAAAAGTATCCGTTCTTAAAAGAAAACGACGTCTTGACGGAAGAATTCATCAAGACGTTGGAGAATGAGGAACAGCAGGAGGAATGCAACCAGCTGAACCGTCGTACGGAGTTTAAGGTGTTGAGGACTACCTACGGACTCTTTCCGAAGAAATAACCTCGCCAGCCCCCACCAGCAATAACCCGAAGACGACGGAGAATATCATCATCAAATTGATGCTAAACGACTGTGTGGCCAATGTACGCAGCATCACTTCGAAGTGTACGGCCAGCAATTCCCATCCGCGGAACACGATGAACAACACCACGAAGGTAGTGATGCAGAAGACATTCCACAGACGGTTAAACGTCCGAAGTCTGACATTTGAGGTCTGAAGTTTACCTTCGGCCTCAATGCGCTGCATGACGCGATCCGTGAATCCGTTGTCGTCTATCTGCTGACGGGCAGCATCGTTGAAAAACTGCTGTAGCAAGCGTTCGTTATCTTCCATCATATCCATTCTGTCTTAAATAGTTAGCTAATTTCTCTTTGCCTCTGGACAGGTGTGACTTCACTGTGCCCTCTTTGAGGCCTGTAATCTTGGCAATACCTGCAATGTCGTATCCGTCAATGAGTTGCAGGGTGATACATGTGCGTTCGTCAGTTTTTAACAGTGCCAAAGCAGCATAGAGGTCCATCTTTAATGATGAATTGTCTGAGCCTGAGCGCTGGGGAATCACGTCGACATCTTCCGTAGGACGATTTCTGCGCGTATAGTCGTAGAACACGTTGTAGGCTATGCGCATAATCCACGTCTGGAACGAGGCCAGCCCACGGAAGGAGGCGATATTCGTATACGCCTTGAGGAACGTGTCCTGAGCCAGGTCGTCGCTCAACTGACTATCACCCAACGTCTGATGCAGGAAAAACCTGCGAACGGGTGACTGATACCGGCGCACGAGCTCGTCGAAAGCCCGTCGATTGCCCGATATAGCCACCTGCGCAACGAGGGAGATGTCAGTGAGGGAAGCCATTTACTGATTCATCAAAGCGTTTTTCTCAGGAATGATAATCCATGCTACGATGTAGAAGGGAATACCAGCGAAAGCTGTGAACAGCGTCAAAGCGGCATAACCCAAACGTACTGCAACCGGGTCGAAGTCCATATACTCTGCAAATCCTGCGCAGACACCGCCTAATACGCGGTCGTTGCTGCGTTGTAGTTTCTTAGTCATAATCTCTATCGTTTAAATGTTGTTGTTATCGTTATTATATAGATCTCTGTTGTTTCTGCGAGCCGTACGCGAGGCAAAAACCTTGCCCAGTCCGATGCAGAACACCAGTGCACCGATGCCGAAGCCGACTTGTCCGGCTGCATAGCCCAGGAATATCATCAAGCCCACGCCTACGAAGCACTGGCGCATTCCCTTTTGATATTCATTGTCACTATCTATCGGCTTGTCTTCCAACAGCTGGTCGGGAATGGGCTGTCCCTGTTGCATAGCCATCTGTGCGAGCTTCATCTTCTGCTTGCGGTTTTTGTTGATGAAATAGAACAGCACGATGATAATCAGTACGGGAGCCAGTACGAAAAGGATGAGCAGAACACCCAATACGAAGAACATGCCTGTTACGTCTTTAGCATCCATGTTACTGAACACGTGGTGCACCATGCTTCCAAAGTCTTCGTCGTCAACCTCATAGGTCGTCGAATTGCTACTCCAGGGAGAGGTCGGATAAGTGACGGTGACGGTGCTCTTATGTTTCGTGACTGATGATGTAGCTGTTGCTGTATCCGTACTCGTCGTATCGGAATAAACCTCTACAGCATCCTTGCTCGTCGAATCCACCAGTTCACTCTGTGGCGTGTGACGGTGCTTTTGAGCTGCTACCTGTGCACCCATTCCGAGCGTCAGCAGCGTTGTTAATGTTATTAGAACCTTTTTCATATTCGTTTTGTTTTGGTATTTATCGTTTTACTTCCCAACAGTCAATCCAGAGATGTTCATATCGCCAGATCCGCGTACATTATATTTATAGTCCTTGACATTGCCTGAGAGCGTGATGTCGCCAGAGCCTATCACGTTAGCATCCACAGTACCGCTGTCGTCAAGTCTCATCTTGATGTCGCCAGAACCTACAACCTGCGCGCCTGCCCACAGGGTCTTCACGTGTTTCACATCCACGTCACCAGAACCCACCAGCGACACATTGACGCGGTCGCAAATGATGTCGTCGAACCTGATGTCACCAGAGCCGCTCAGCGTGATATCGAGGTTGTCGGTATCCACGAGTCCGTTAGCCTCGAAGTCGCCAGAGCCCTTCAGTTCAATACCGAGGAAATCGGGAGAGGTCACAAAAACCGTAACGCCATCAGCATCAGACACGCCTAAGTTAAGAAGCTTACCTTCACCCTTCATCCTAACCAGCAGCTTGTTGCCAGTCACATAGGTCTCTACGTCGTCAAGAACCTTTACGGGAGCCTCAACACGTACGGAGAATGAGTCGGCCTGAGCATACTTCACGTCTAACGAACCCAGCTGTTCTATGCGCTCAAAGCCCTTCAAATCACGTTCCTGTATTCCGTGCGGATCGGTTTTGGAATAACGTACTTTCAAACCGTCACATGAACAGGATGTCAACATCCCTAGAACCACAACTGATAATAATAAAATCTTTTTCATAACTGCGTCTTTTTTGTTTCTTTTTATCCGTTAGACGTAATAAATCTGCAATTAGTTGCAAAGGTACGAAAAAAATTGTATCTTTGCAAACGAAATGGCAAATTTACCTGCGGCATTCAGCGAATACACGCGCCAATTGATGGGCGAGGAGCGCTTCGGACGATACCTGAAATCGTTCGAGGAGGAGCCTTCTGTGAGCATTCGACTGAACCCAAAAAAGATGGCAGATGGCAGATGGCAGATGGATGATGCTGAGCCTGTACCCTGGTGCAGGAATGGCTATTACCTGAAACAACGCCCGAATTTTACCTTCGACCCGCTGTTCCACGCAGGTTGTTACTACGTGCAGGAAGCCGCGTCTATGTTTCTTGACGAGGTGCTGAGGCAAATGCATAACGCATACGTCAGCCATCAGCCGTCAGCCATCAGACCACTTACTGCACTGGACCTCTGTGCAGCACCTGGCGGCAAGTCTACCCTACTCCGTGCGGCTTTGCCTGACGACTGTGTGCTCTACTCCAACGAACCCATCCGCAATCGTGCAAACATCCTGTTGGAGAACGTCACCAAATGGGGCTATGCGAACCACTACGTCACCAACGTCTATCCTGAGGCTTATCGTAAGTCGAAGCACCGCTTCGACGTTATCCTCTGCGACGTTCCTTGCTCTGGCGAAGGGATGTTCCGCAAGGACGAAGCCACCATCCGCGAATGGAGTCCCCAACAGGTAGAAAAGTGCTGGCAACTGCAACGTGATATCATTACAGACGCGTGGGCTTGTCTGAACGATGGAGGCCTGTTAATATATAGTACGTGTACCTTTAATACTAAGGAGAACGAGGAGAATATCCGTTGGATATTAGATTCATTCAAAGATGCTAAAGCGCTGGATATCAACGCGAAACCGGAGTGGCATATCACAGGTTCTCTGCTTGAAGGATTCAACGAACCCGTCTATCGTTTCATTCCTGGCATCTCGCGGAGTGAGGGGCTCTTTGTTTGTGTTTTACGTAAAGGAAGCGAGCTGGAAGTTCCCACGGAGCAAGCTGAAAATTCCCACACTGGGAACAAAAAATTCCCGCGGAGGGAACAATCCATTCCCACGCTGGGAACAATTCCTCTGCACGTAGACGGTCCTCAGGTCGAACTGACCTACCAGCAGGCAATGGCCTATCTGCGCCACGAAGCCCTCGTACTGCCTGAGGACACACCACGCGGATTGGTCAACGTCGCCTTCCAGGGTTTCCCCCTTGGACCAGCCAAAAACATCGGCACGCGCGCCAACAACCTCTACCCCAAAGAATGGAAAATCAAAACGACACATATACCCAACGATTACGAACCCATACTTAAACGATTATGAAACAATACTTAGACATATTGAACCGCATCCTCACAGAAGGAACGGAGAAGGGCGACCGCACAGGTACAGGTACCATCAGCATTTTTGGCACCCAGAGCCGTTACAACCTCGACGACGGATTCCCCCTGTTGACAACGAAGAAACTGCACCTGAAGAGTATCATTTACGAACTGCTTTGGTTCCTGAATGGCGACACCAATGTAAAATACTTGCAGGAGCACGGTGTACGCATCTGGAACGAATGGGCTGATGAGAATGGCGAACTGGGCCCCGTCTATGGTCACCAATGGCGCTCGTGGCCTGACTACAACGGAGGCGTGATTGACCAGATTCAGTACGTCGTCGACCAATTGAAGACCAATCCCAACTCGCGTCGAATGATTGTTTCCGCATGGAATGTCGCTGAGGTCAACAAGATGGCATTGCCCCCCTGTCACACCATTTTCCAGTTCTACGTCGCAGGCGATCGTCTTTCGTTGCAACTCTACCAGCGCTCAGCAGATACGTTCCTGGGCGTGCCGTTTAACATTGCCTCGTATGCGTTGTTGTTGCAGATGATGGCGCAAGTGACTGGTTTCAAACCAGGTGACTTTATCCATACGACAGGTGACACGCACCTTTACTTGAACCACATCGAACAAGCCAAGTTGCAGCTCACGCGTGAGCCTCGCCCCCTGCCCACGATGAAGATTAATCCTGACGTCAAGAGCATCTTCGACTTCCACTACGAGGACTTCGAACTCGTTGGTTACGACCCACATCCGCACATTAAGGCGGAGGTTTCGGTATAACGGAATTACGGTATAACGGTATAACGACATAACGAAAAAAATGATTAGTATAATTGCTGCGGTGGCGAAGAATCGCGCCATTGGTTTCGAGAATAAACTGATTTACTGGTTGCCCAACGACCTGAAACGCTTCAAGGCGCTGACAACGGGGCATACGATTGTGATGGGACGAAAGACATTTGAATCGTTGCCAAAAGGTGCCCTGCCCAATCGCAGAAACGTGGTACTGAGTCGTACAACCAAAGAACTTACTGGTTGTGACGTTTATCCCTCGTTGGAGAAAGCCCTGAAGAGTTGCAAGCCTGACGAGGACATCTATATCATAGGTGGAGCACGCGTCTACGAACAGGCGTTACCCTTTGCTGATCGTCTGTGTCTGACGGAGGTTGACGACACGCCAAAGGAGGCTGACGCTTTCTTCCCAGACTACAGCGACTGGCAGATAGCCCAAAAAGAAGTGCACGAGAAGGACGAGAAGCACGCCTTCAATTATGCTTTTGTGGATTACGTGAGAACGTCGCAGAATAGTTGATGTTCAGCGCCCCAACCTTGCGCAGCTCCTGCTTTACGTCATTGATAAGACCCATCTCGGTGTTCCTGTCGGCTCTGATGGAAACGACCATATGCTGGCGAACGTCCTCGGGCATTCTGTCGCGTTCCCTTTGCACGGCATCACCCAGCTGAGATAATGCTACAATGCGCTTGTTCACCTGAATGCATGTCTCGTCGCTGGTCACATTACCCTGTTGGTCGACGCGCTTTCCAATAAAGAGGTACACCAAACCCGACTGGTGTGCCTTTTCTATTTCTGAGCCTTGCGGAATCTGATATTGCACCTTAGGTTTCACGTCCCTCATGTGAGTGACAATCATGAAGAAGAACAGGACCGTGAAAATCAGGTCGGGCATTGCTGCCAGATTCAGTCCTGGGACCTCACGATTCTCTGTTGGGCGAAACCTACTCATTTCTCTAAACTCTAAACTCTAAACTCTAAACCCTAAACTATAAACTATTCCGTAATTCCCTCGCTAATGCGCTGAGGGTAGCGCTGTTTGATGGCCTCCTGTTGCGACTCAGTACATTGGCTGAACGCACAGCCATACTTCTGACGAGCCATCTTGTCACGCAACGAACGATAGGCCGCAACCACCGCATTCTGCATCTCGAAATAGGCATCATAACTGGTTTTGCGGTCAGTCTGTACGGCAAGGATATACCTGTCTGTCTGTCGCGAGGCCACAAACGACTCCACCTGCTGCTGCAACTGTGCCAGCGTTACGGTCTTGTCGTCGCAATACAGCACATCGTTTTCGTCCAAACGAATCTGCAACACATTGCTGCGGTTGATGTCCATCTGCTCCTGTTGTTCTTCCACAGGCGAGAGCGTACGCCCCAATCCCTTATCACTGTCCATTGACGAAGTGACCAGGAAAAACACCAACAGCATGAACGAGATGTCAGCTGTCGACGTCGTATTGAGTTCAGGAACCTCCCTGTGTTTCTGTTTCCAACGGAACATCTTACTACCTACCTCTTACTTCTCACCTCTCACCTCTTACCTCTCACTTCTCACTTCTTATTGTTCAACCAATAGGAACGCACTGCAGAGACAATTGTAGCCACAATGGCCACACCCACTACGATATACATCAGCCAAAGCATCACTTCAGCCAAAAGAAAACCACCTGCTTCAGCCATTGTTGCGCATCTTTAATTGGGTTATTGAATCCATGAGGATAATGGCGCCTTCCTCCATTTGCGAGGTCAGGTGCTCAATCTTCGAGAGGATATAGTTGTAGAAGAACTGCAGCACGATAGCCACGATGATACCGAAGATGGTGGTAATCAGCGCCACCTTCATACCTGCAGCGACAATCGTCGGACTGATGTCACCAGCCGTCTGAATGCGGTCGAAGGCCATCACCATACCAATCACCGTTCCCAAGAATCCCAGCGAGGGTGCAACGGCAATGAACAGGCGAATCCACGTACAGCCCTTCTCCATCTTCGAGATCTGAACGGTGCCAAAGTTCGTCAGCTGACGGTCAATCTGCTCCAGGGGTTCTTTGATGTGCAACAGTCCCTGATAACAGATAGAAGCCACAGGACCACGCGTATTGCGACAGAGGTCCTTTGCCCCTTCCGTGTCGTTCTGCTGCAACTTAGCATCCACATCACGCATCAGTTTCCTGGTATCCACCTCCGACAGCGTCAGATAGATGATGCGTTCAATGCAGAAAGCCAGTCCAAGCACCAACGCAAGAGCCACCAGCGACATAAAACCTGCCGAGCCCTCGATAAACTTCCGTTTCAACTGTTTGTGGAGTCCGCCACCCTCTTCTGCCGCCTCTGCATCAGGATCACCCAATTCTGCATCCAAGGCAGCCATAGCGGAGTCTGCCACAAAGACCGTCGAGTCTTCCGAAACCAACATCTCTGTTGTGTCCATCGGTTCTTCGTCCTGTGCTTGCACGCGCTGAACACAAGCCAGCAAACTAATTATTGCCAATAGTGCAATCAGTTTCTTCATATTTCTACTTCTCTATTTTCAGTTCTCAATGATTTACGGGCGGCAAAATTACGCATATTTTTTGAGATACGCAAATAAGCGCTCTTAAATCTTATTAAAGTATTCAAGTATTCAAACCATCTGTTGCAACAACTCTACGGCAGACGCTACTGTGGGGATGTCTGCAATGACCATCGAGCGTTTACCATTCACCTCGCGGAAGTTGCAGCGACGGGGATTCTGGGCCACAAACGACAGGATGCGGTCGAAAGCCTCACTCCGATAGAAAGGGCTATCGGCATTCGACACAAAGAACAGCGTCATTCGTCCTTGTTTCAGCACAACCTTCTCGCAACCCAACGATTTACCCATTCTGCGCAGGGGGACGACACGCATCAGTTCTGCGCCAACCTCTGGTGTGGGACCAAAGCGGTCCACCAGTCGTTTACCGTAGGCTGCCAACTGTTCGTCAGTCTGCAGGCCATCCAGTTCGCGATAGAGCAACATTCGCTCTGAGTCGCTGGGCACGTATTGGTCAGGGAAATACATCTCCAGGTCGCTCTCGAGGGTACAGTCAGCCACCCATTGACCATTGACCATTGACAATTGATCATGATTGGCTACCGCCTTCGACGCTCCCTTTGAATGGTCAATGGTCAATGGTGAATGGTCAATCGACTCGTTCCTCAGTTCCACCACAGCTTGGTTCAGAATCTTCACATAAGTCTCGTAGCCCAAGTCAGCTATGAAACCACTCTGTTCTGCACCCAGCAGGTTGCCAGCACCGCGGATGTCCAAATCCTGCATGGCAATATGAATGCCGGAGCCTAAGTCACTGAACTGTTCAAGTGCTTCCAGTCGTCGGCGGCTCTCCACTGGCAAGGCAGCCAAAGGAGGTGCCAACAGATAGCAGAACGCCTTCCTGTTGCCTCGTCCCACACGGCCTCGCATCTGGTGCAGGTCAGAGAGTCCGAAATGGTGGGCTCCGTTGATGATGATGGTGTTGGCATTGGGAATGTCGATACCGTTCTCCACAATGGTCGTCGAAAGCAGCACGTCGTAATCGTAGTTCTGGAAGTCGAAGATAATCTTTTCCAGTTCCTCGGGCTTCATCTGTCCGTGACCAACGGCAATGCGGGCATCAGGCACATACTTCTGAATCATTTCCTTGATACGTGTCAGGTCGTTGATGCGCGGATTGACAAAATACACCTGTCCGTTGCGCGACATCTCAAAATTGATGGCATCCGCAATAATCTCTGCGCCGAAGGTGTGTATCTCCGTCTGGATAGGATAACGGTTGGGCGGAGGGGTCTGGATGATGCTCAGGTCGCGGGCTCCAACCAGCGAGAATTGCAACGTTCTGGGGATTGGTGTTGCACTCATCGTCAGCGTGTCAACGTTGGTTTTCATCTGGCGTAGCTTCTCTTTCGTCGATACGCCAAACTTCTGCTCTTCATCTATAATGAGCAGTCCCAAGTCTTTGAATTTCACGTTCTTACCGATTAGCTTGTGGGTACCTATCAAGATATCTATCTTGCCATCAGCCAGGTCTTTAAGGATGGCTGTCGTCTGCTTGGCACTACGGGCTCGCGAGAGGTATTCCACCCTGACGGGCAGGTCCTTCAATCGGCCTGAGAAGGTGTGGAAATGCTGATAGGCCAACACCGTTGTCGGCACCAACACAGCTACCTGTTTCGAGTCGCAGGCTGCCTTGAACGCTGCTCGTACTGCAACCTCCGTCTTGCCAAAACCCACGTCGCCACACACCAGTCTGTCCATGGGTCGGGCTTGTTCCATATCGGCCTTCACGTCGTTCGTGGCCTTCAACTGGTCAGGAGTGTCCTCATACAGGAATCCTGCCTCCAGCTCGTGTTGCAGGAATGAGTCTGGCGAGAAGGCAAAACCCTTTTGTTTCCTGCGGGCGGCATAGAGTTGAATCAAGTCGCGGGCAATATCCTTCAGCTTCTGCTTGGTGCGCTCCTTCATGCGCTCCCACTGGCCTGTACCCAGATGCGAAAGGCGTGGAGGGTCGCCACCATCCTGCGCCTTGTATTTCGACACCTTATACAACGAATGAATGGACACATAGATGGTTCCACCACCGTCGTACTGAATCTTGATCATCTCCTGATAGCCGTCACCCTGAGGCATGCGCACCAGTCCGCCAAAACGTCCGATACCATGATCGATGTGAACCACATAGTCGCCTGGCTCAAACTGCTGGATTTCCTTCAGCGTCAGTGCCACCTTGCCGCCACGGGCCTTGTCCGAACGAAGGTTATATTTATGGAAACGGTCGAAAATCTGGTGGTCAGTAAACACGCAGAGCTTGCGGTCGGAGTCCACAAAACCCGCATGGAGGGTCTTCTGGATGGGCTCGAAGGTAATAGCGGAAACCGAACTTCCGCTCGCTGGTTTCATTTCAGCGAAGATATCCTTCAGTCGCTCCAGCTGCTTGCCGCTGTCTGCCAGTATGTAGAGCTGATAGCCGTCAGCCAGATACTGCTCCAGCGACTGCTGCAACAGTTCGAAATTCTTGTGGAACTGGGGCTGGGGAGCAATGTGGAAGGAGAGCGTGGCATCAGGGGTAAACGAGGGACGGCTGCCCATCTCTACACGACGGAAACGCTGAATATCACTACTGAACTGCGCACCGCTGACCAACTGCATCTCGCGCTGCATCTCCATCCTGACTTCCTTCTCCTCCATCTCGGTGGCACTCTCAAGACGCTCTGTCAGAGCCTGTTGCGAGAAACCTTCCTGATATGTCCGTTCCACCACGTCTTGCACATACTGGAAATCCTTAGCCACCAGCAATACATCGTCTGACAGGAACGACAGCAGCGGCATTTTCTCTTCCACAACGCTTAACTCAGGGACTATCTCGACTTGCTCGCGCATACTCTTCGACAACTGCGTGTCAACCTCAAACGTGCGGATAGAGTCAATGTCGTCGCCAAAAAGGTCGATGCGGAAAGGCAGTTCGCTGCTGAAGCTATAGATGTCCAGGATGCTACCGCGAAGGGCAAACTGACCGGGTTCATAGACGTAGTCAACCTCATGGAAACCCAGTTCGCGAAGAAAGTCCGTCACGTCATCAACGGATATGGCTTCACCCTTACGCAACACCAGCGTCTTGTCACTCAGCTGTTTCTTCGACACCACCAGCTCTGCCAACGCCTCCGGATAACTGACGATGAACAACAGGGACGGTCCCATCTGTGATAATTTCGAGAGCACTTCCGTCCTCAATATCTCGTTGGCTGCATCACGCTGACCGTACTTAATGGCCCGGCGATAGCTGGAAGGGAAAAACAGCACCCGTTCCTCGCCTAACATCTGCACCAAGTCGTGGTAGAAATACCCCGCGTCATCACCATCCTGCATCACAAACAGCGTGGTCAAAAATTTGGTTTTTGACACGCCCTTCTCCCCTATCGCTGAAAACGCCACCGGAGCTGACGAACACATCAGTCCCTCGAGGAAAACAGTCTTCACCGACTTCTTCTTCAAGGTGTCTCCCAAGGCCTTCACCTGTGGCGACTGCGCATATAATTTTAGCAGGTCCTGAATTTTCATTCCGCGAAGGTACGAAAAAAATCCGAGCCCACCAAACGAAAATTAGTTTTTCTTTGTTATTTCGAACGAGAGTACCTTCGTTTCATAATAACCCACCATTATTTCCAAATAAGGCAAGGTTATTCAACGATAACCCAGGGTCTTCGTGAGAAATGCGGAAAGTAGGAAAGTAGGAAAGTGGACATTAAGCAGTTTCTGGGTGTGGAAGAGAGACATTATAAGTAGAAGTCTTATATTAATTATTTTTTTTTAATTATTATATATACCATTATTATTTATTATCTTTATTCTTTCTTTATTTTATTACTCTAAAATACCTTAATGTCCACTTTCCTACTTTCCGCATTTCCTACTTTTTCTGCAAAACATCA
>Ga0310695_10006694_pt1 | contig 18851 bp, 18 predicted proteins | sample RumenRJG_04DNA_FD_203882 | JGI IMG/M metagenome (GOLD analysis project Ga0310695, IMG submission 203882) | Bovine rumen microbial communities from Lethbridge, Alberta, Canada - RJG_04 (v2) (version 2) | ecosystem: Host-associated > Mammals > Digestive system > Stomach > Rumen | place: Canada...
TTTTCGCTTTGTGCGATAATTTCTCGAACTTCATCATGGGCTTCTTCCGGGGAATTAGCAGTTTTTGGAGATTTATGATCATTCAAAACTGCTTTAATCCGCTCAATCTCTGACTCGGAAGCACATTTTTCGTTGAGAGCCTTTACCAACTTGGCATTTTCAGTGCCGTTCAAAACACCGCCGTCGTCCAGACCGAATTTGATTCCGTTGTGGCCGATCGGGTTGTGACTGGCAGAAATGTAAATGAAACCGCTGGCAGATTTGCCGTAAGCCATAATCTCTGGAGCCGCTATGACTCCGGGATATTTGACGCGGATATTTTTGGCAACAAGGATTTTGAGCATGGCTTCACAGATTGCCTTGCCAGAGGGCCTTGTGTCGCGCCCCAAAATTACAACCGGGGAAGAAGATTTTTCTGTTATATAATCCGCAAAGACCTCGGCCGCGATTCCAGAAAGAATCTGGTCGTCTTCGCTGATTTGTGTTGTATTGTCATTTTCATCGCCCGAAACTGCGAAAACCTTTCGCCACCCCGAAGCAGATGTAATCATCTTGTGTTCCATAATTGCATTATTCTAACATGGAATTAAGTGTAGTTTCAATCAGAATTATACAATTCATGGGGAAACATTTCAGAGTTTTCACAGACTTAATTGACAGTAAAAAATTACAATGATAAAATGCTTGTCGCAATTATTATAAAAATAAGGAATTAGTTTTATGAAAAACAAAATGCTTTGGGTTGGTTCTGTAATCATCCTTATCCTTTCTGTTATTTGTTTCGTTGTTTTTGGAGTAGGCACAGAATTGATTCGTGTCCTCAAGGGCGAAGGCAACGGAATCTCGTTCGGCAAATATGACGGCAAAGACATTGTTCTTGCTCCTGGCACAGATTTCGCAAACTCTGTACAGAATTACACAAACTATTACCAGAATCAGGGCCGCGACCTTGACCAGTCTGCATATTTCTATATTTACAGCTATGCATTCAACAACGCCGTTCAGTCGGCAGCATACAAAGATGCCGTAAAGAAATCTGGCTACAAACCAAGCGCAGCAGAAATCTCACGCGTAATGCTCCCATACTTCCTCAACTCAGAAGGAAAATATGATCCAAAACTTTACAGCAAAGTTTCAAACGCAGATAAAGAATCTTTGAAGAACGACATTTCAAAACAGCTCGTATGGCAGCGTTTCAGCGATGATATGTTCGGCTCATCAAAGAAATTGGGCGAATATGAATTCTTCGGCCTCAAATCAAGCGAAAAAGAATCAAACTTCCTCGCTTCTCTCAACGAAGAAAAACGCTCATTCGACACAGTTGCATTCAACAAGGCAGATTACCCAGAGTCAGAAATCAAAAAGTTTGGCTCAGAGAACATCAACCTTTTCACAAGCTACTCTCTCTCAATGATCACCGTCAAAGAAGAAGCACAGGCAAAGAAATTGGCTGGCCAGCTTGCAAACAATGAAATCACATTCAAAGATGCCGTTACTGAATATTCAGAAAAGTATTACACAGACGGTGACGGCAAAATCAAAGAGAACTACGCATATCAGATCAAAGAGAACCTCGCAAATGCCGAAGATTTCTCAAAGATTGATTCACTCGCAAAAGACGCTGTCAGCGAGGTTATCAAAACAAACAACGGCTTCTCAATTTACCAGTGCACAGGCGACAAAACACCTGCAAACATCGAAGAATCATCAATCGTTGAAGCTGTAAAGAATTACATCAATATCAACGAACCTAAGAAAATTGAAGATTACTTCATCGCAAAAGCAAATGATTTCATCAAAGATGCAAAATCTGAAGGTTTCGACAAGGCTGCAAAAACAGCAAATGTTGAGGTAGTTTCTATTCCAGCATTCCCACTCAACTATGGCAACTTGGGAATCGCAGATACTATCGATGCAAGCCAGGCAAAGGCTTTTGCTAGCGCAAGCACAACCGAGGATTTCCTTAAAACAGCATTCACAATGAAGCTCAATGACATTTCTGAGCCAATGGTAATGAACAACTACGTAACTGTATTCCAGCTCAAAGGCATTCAGAATGACAAGGCAACAGACGAGAGCAAATCTAAGATTAAGATTGAAGTAATCGATTATGATCAGTCTGGCGCACAGTCGGCTCTCCTTTCAAGCTCAAAGGTTGAGAACAATGTAGCTGACGTTTATTTCAACAAATTCCTTTCTAAATAAAGGGAGTAAAATTTGGAATTAAACATTCCGCAGAAGCCCTGCCTGGTTCAAACCGAGCGGGGCTTTTCTGTTTCTTATCAGAACCGCTTTCTTTACTCAAAATACGCTCCAAGCCGTGCAATTGAAGGAGCAATAGATTCTCTCACAATTCTTCCAGGAACATTGATTCTGGCTCTCTCCCCTGCACTTTGGCTCGGTCTTGATAAACTTCTTGAAAGGCTGCCACAAGATTGCTTTGTTCTAGGTATCGAAACTGACGAAAACTTACATGAGTTTGCAGAAGAAAAGCTTTCACAATTAAAGGTGAATGGCACAAATCTAGGCAAAGTTGCTCTTCTTCCTTTTTCAGAAAATGAATATATCGTAAATATTCTGAGCGGAGAGCGAACACTCGAAGCATTGAAACTGACTCACATCTCAACTTTCCGCCGTGCTATTCCTATTGAAATGAGCGCAGGAACTCAATTCAACAAAGAAAAGTATTTTGCAATCGCAAGCCTTACTCAAAACACAATCGCCTCATTCTGGAAGAACAGGATTACGCTCACAAAGCTTGGGCGGCTTTATTCACGGAATCTTTTCAAAAACCTTGCGAATATTCCGAATACCATTGATTTTAAGGCTTTATCGCACAAAATAAACCAGCCGATTTTTGTTTTCGGAGCTGGAGAAAGCATTGAAGAAACAGTTTCGAACATTCCAAAGCAAGAACTCGAAAAATGTTTTGTGATTGCAGTTGATGCAGCTTCCCCTTCACTCAAAGCGATGGGAGCAAAAATCGATGCAGTAGTAGCCGTAGAAGGCCAGCTTGCAATCGAAAAGGCATATATTGGCGGCACGGCAAAATCGTCTCTAATAATCGCGGATATCACTTCCAGAAAGGCCGTCACCCGACACACACGGAATGCCGTCACATATTTTGCTTCAAAATACACGGATTCTCAGTTCTTCAGAAATCTTTCGCAAAAAGAATTTTTCCCGCCAGTTGTTCCGCCGCTCGGCTCGGTGGGGCTTACGGCTATCTATATCGCGCTTCTTTTACGCAAAGACCAGAACGTGCCTGTTTTCATGAGCGGTTTGGATTTTTCTTTCTCACTCGGACGCACCCATGCCAAAAACGCACCGGCACATATAGCCCGTCTCTGCACAGCGACCAAATTCAATCCGCCAGAAAATTATGGGGCGGCATTCCGCACAGGAGCAAGGCAAATCTTAGGCAAGAACAATATTCCTGTTTTTACGGACACGGCACTTGAAGGCTACGCAAAAAGCTTCGCTGATGCCTTTGCAACAAGTCCAAACCTTTACGACGCCGGAAAGCAGGGAATTCCGCTTGGAGTGCAGGAGATTTCTTCTGAAAAACTGAATGCATATCTTGAGACAGTGGATGAAAAGATTATCGGGTCAAGCCCGATAATGACAGTGAAGTCATCAAGCCCGATAATAGCTGAAGGAATGCAGGGCTATCTTTCACAGTGTCATTGCCGTGCTCAGACACGGCAATCTATAAAAGACTACCTTGAAAGCGAAGAAAAAGCCCTCAACCGCATAAAAGAGCTGTTAATGTTTGGAAAAGCTGTTGCTAGCTGCTCATGCTCGCTAGAAGACGAACTTGAAACACTGATAGCACCGAGGGAATATCTCTTCTTGCACTTCCCGGACGGCTATAAATGCAAAACCTCCGACCTAAGCTTCTTAAAGCGGGTCAGAGGCCAAATAGATTTCTTCTTGAAAGATATAAAAATGGGACTTGCTACTCTTCTTTCTCTTTAAGAACAGCAAGGAAGGCTGTCTGCGGCAATTCGACGTTACCAATCATCTTCATGCGCTTTTTTCCTTCCTTCTGCTTTTCGAGAAGTTTTCGCTTTCGAGTGACGTCACCACCATAACACTTGGCAAGAACATCCTTTCGCACTGGATTGACGGTCTCGCGCGCGATAATCTGGCTTCCGATTGCGCCCTGAATAGCAATCTTAAACTGCTGGCGGCTGATTTCGCCCTTAAGACGCTCGCAAACCTTCTTGGCACGAACAGCTGCTTCCGGCTTATAGGCAAGTTGGCTCAGAGCATCGACAGGCTTACCGTTGAGCAAAATATCAACCTTTACCAAATCGGTCTGCTGGTAGTCAGTTATTTCGTAGTCGAATGATGCGTAACCACGGCTGTAGCTCTTCAATTTATCGTAAAAATCAAAAAGAACCTCGGCAAGTGGCATTTCGTAAGTGAGTTCGACTCGCTTTTCGTCAAGGTAAGTCATATTTTTTTGAACGCCGCGCTTTTCAGTGCAGAGATTCATGATTGCGCCGATGTAATCAGTCGGCGTGATAATCGTTGCCTTAATATACGGTTCCCATGCTTCCTGGATTTTCGTCTCCGGGAACTCCGTAGGATTATCGATAATCTGCTCAGTACCGTTGGTCATCTTGATTTTGTACTGAACGCTCGGTGCCGTAAAGATTACGGCCTGGTCGTAGTCTCGTTCCAACCGCTCCTGAATAATTTCAAGATGCAAAAGCCCCAAGAAACCGCAACGGAATCCGTTTCCAAGAGCAAGGGAATTGTCTTTTTCGTAAATCAAAGAGGCATCGTTCAGCTTGAGCTTTTCCATGCTCTCTTTGAGTTCTTCGTAGTCATTTGAATCAATCGGGTAAATCGAAGAGAAGACGACAGGTTTGACATCCTTAAAGCCACCAAGTGGCTCTGGAGCCGGGTCGCTTGCCAGAGTGACAGTATCACCGACTCGGACATCACTTACAGTCTTAACGCCTGCGATAATGTAGCCTACGTCGCCAGCCTCAAGATATGGAGTTTCCTCGTAATTGATTTTGAAAATACCAATCTGGTCAACCTTGTAGTCGGTATTGTTTGACATGAAGCGGATAATATCGCCTTTTTTAATGCGTCCTTCTTTAACGCGGATATGAATGATGACACCGCGGTATTCGTCATAGTGGCAGTCAAAAATCAAAGCCTGAGCCTTGCCGTTGGGGTCGCCGCTCGGAGCCGGGAATTTTGTGACGATTGCTTCCATTAAATCGTCAATGCCCTCACCTGTCTTTGCGCTGACAGGAACTGCATCTTCTGAATCAAGGCCGAGGTCATGGTCAATCTGCTTTTTGATTCTAGGCAAATCCGCGCTAGGAAGGTCAATCTTATTGATTACAGGAACAATCGTTAAATCCTGCTCCATTGCCATGTAAAGGTTAGAGACGGTCTGGCTTTCAACGCCCTGAGAAGCGTCAATCAAAAGAAGGGCTCCCTCACATGAGGCAATGGCCCGGCTGACTTCATAAGAAAAATCGACATGGCCCGGAGTGTCAACGAAATTAAGCTCGTAGTCGTTTCCGTCTTTTGCATGATAAGGAATCGTGACGGCCTGACTTTTAATTGTGATTCCGCGTTCTCGCTCAATGTCCATATTGTCGAGAATCTGATTCATCATCTGGCGGTCATCAATAATCTTCGCTTTCTGAATCAAGCGGTCTGCAAGTGTAGATTTTCCATGGTCAATATGCGCAACGATACAAAAATTGCGCTTAAATTTCATCTCTGTCATTATGCTCTAATTCTATAGGAAATCACGATTTGGAGCAATCGGGCTTAAAAATAGTATGGGCTGTCGAGCGCACCTGCAATTCCCATCATGCCGTCAAGATAGCCTTTTTTGCGATTCTTGGCGTAAATCTCAGCATAAATCGCAGAATTCTCATCGTTCAGTTTTATATTTCTGATTTCAATCGGGTCATTCTCAGAAAATCCCGATTCATCAGCTATAGACCCCTTTATAATCTGCTCAACAGAATATTTTCGGGAGCTGGACGTTGAGACAGAAATCAATTTCATTCCGAAAATCGGCAGGAAAGACTTTGCGATTATGTCACCTTTGTAAATATTATAGCCTGGATTCTCTGGACGAGTTCCAAGATACACATCGCTCTCCAAGAATTCTTCTTCGCCACGGCGGTATTTAACCCTGATTATTGATTTTGATGCCGTTTTCATGAGAATGTTCTGCATATCCTCAAGAGTGCGGACTTTCTGGCCATCAACCTCACAAATCAAATCGCCCGGTACAATCCTTGCCCTGCTAGCGCTTGCACCAGGGAAAACATACTGAACTTCAAGCCCCGCATCCTTTCCAAGCTCTTTTTTGGTGTGACCATAGCAGCCGAACCACGGATGAAGAACCTTTCCGCCGGCATAAAGAGCTGGCAATAGGCTCTTTAAATATTCAACAGGAATAGCAAAATTCAAGCCCTCAAACTGCAACATTCCCGCAAAAACGATCGCCTGAACATTGCCGTTCGCATCGATACATGGGCCGCCAGAATTTCCCTGATTAACAGCCGCATCAATCTGCATTACAGAACCGAGCGTGAACAATTTTCGGTCAGTCGCGCTCACAATTCCGCTCGTAAGAGTGCGTTCCAGGCCAACAGGCGAGCCAATCGCATAGATTTTATCACCAGCGTCCAAATCCGAGCTTGAACCAAGAGAAAAGACATATGGAGCATCAACTTCAGTTTTGATTAAAGCAAGATCAACTTCAGGGTCATATCCAATTACCTTCGCAGGAATACGAGTGTCGCTGTCCTCCGCAAGCTTTATATAGAGGCGGGAAAATCCTTCGCTCTTTTTATCAACCAAGTCAGAAATAACGTGATGGTTCGTAACGATGTAGCCGTCCTTTGAGATAAAAAAGCCCGACCCAATCACACGATCGGCAAATCCCATGCCACGCTCAACTTTGATTCCCTTGTCAACCCAAATCGTAACCGTACCATTTATATAGGAAGAAACCTTCTTTGCTGCGCTTGATTTTTCGCCGTTCAAGCCAGGAACATTCTTTTTTGAAAGAGAAGCAAGCTCAGAAGATGATTTTGAAAGCTTGGAAACTGCCGGCGAAGAAAGTGTTTCAAGAGATTTTGCGATTCGGAGCGCGTTAAACCAATCTTGCTTTTCGACAACCTCATTGTATTCTTCGAGAACCTTTGCCTCACACAAAGAAATTGTCTCGTCGTCCTTCAAAAGATAGGCCCGCCATAAAGCCTGTACGGAATTCTTCTCCAGCAAGTCATTTATACGCTTTTTTTCTTCGTTACGGACATCTTCCTGAGTATAATCAATGTCAGAATATACATTTTCCGGGTCACGCACGGAAGAGCATGACAAAAAGCCCAAAAAACTAAAAAAAAGAAACAGGATTTTTAATTTACACATATTTTTCATATTCACACATGTTTTTTATATAGCAAAAGCAACAGGAAATGGGGCGCACCCCTAAAATCCTAATTGATTATTTCCATTGCAAAAACAAATTTTTCGATTCGTACGGCAAGGAACCGCTTGTTTTCGGCTGGATTATTGCTTTCTACTATAATAGAAACACCTTGTTCTGGTATTTGGTTAATCTCTGAGAGAATATTTTTTTCATCATCTTTTGCGCCGTTCTTTGCAATCCAATAAAAACCGTCTGCCTCACCTTTGATAACTGAAAGCACACTGTTCTCACTTTTTACGAAAGAAGGAACTCCGTTTACGGAAGAAACCGTTATAATTCCATCTATACGCTCAGAAGCATTCTTTTCTTCTGAGAATTTCGCAAAATTAAGTATAGGATAATGGAATTTGGCTTCCTCAAACACTTTTTCTTTTACAGAAGATGGATATTTTATATACTGGATATCCCAGTTTCCGTCACCGTTCGTATCCCATGAAGAAATTTTACCAGGAACCTTATCACCCTTGTCACCCGGAAGATATTCTTCGGTAAAATCAGGGATTGTGTCTCCGTTTCGGTCAACGGTGATTTTCTTGACATAGAATCCGGTTCCCTGTGCTGGAGAGCCAAAAAGATTCGTCATTATCTGCATTTCATCATTGGTGGAAATAAAAGTCTCGCTTCCGTCCGAAGCAAACCCATAATACTCATTAGTTTCAAAAAGTCCGTCTCCATCAATATCAACTTTGCGGGAAACAGGAATTCCGTTCTCAAACTGAGCCATCGCATAAATCTTTTCGCCCACAGAATAACTTGCAATCTGGGCGACACCGTTCAAAAGGCTCACCTGAATCACAGCCCCAGCTCGTTCCTTGGAAGGAATCGAATAGCTCAAAGCCGAACGCAACAAATCAGAGCCAGAAACAGAAGTTTCATCAGTAGGTTTAAGCTCAGGAATATAAAAATCAAAATCAAGGCTCTTCTTAATAGACTTGTCAGGAACAACGACAAAAGGAGTCCATGCAAGGGTCTCTGCAATCAGAGTGAAACGCAAGTCCGCATGAGTGCCCGGCATTTTATAAACAGCCGCACTTATATACGGCCATGCAGAATATTCAAGAGCAAGTGCATTCTCTGCCATAGAAAGGTTCAACGGAACGCCAAAATCACAGTTCGCAACCCATTCACAATCGTCATCCTGATTGACATCAAAAGAAATCTTTTCAGGACGACCACGCTTGTAAACCGCCGTAAGATTTGGATGCAAGTCGCCGTCAGAATCAATCGTAATAATGCCGCCATATGAATTGAGATATTCGGAAAATTCTTTTTTTACATCGTCAGATTTTAAAAGCGCGACAAAATCCTCAAGAACTGAAAGAGAGATTTTTTTGTCCGAGAACTGATAGAAATAATCCAAGGCAGAATCTTCGCCCAAAAGCCCCACGCGAAGAGCCTCCAGAGCATACAAAGGAGACTTTAGTCTTTTGGAATTAAAAGCCTTAAGCATGCGAAGCTTTTTTGCCTCATCCGAAGCAAATATCGCCGCATAAATTTCCAGATCACCGTGAGCGTGTTTGTAAAGCGGAATCATCAGCGTAAAAGCATCGGAAAGTGCACGGGCATCGTCCGAAAGCTTGCCATTTTTACGCAAAATCTGATATTCATATCTATAAAAAAGCTCGGCAAATCGAGAATCAGCCGGATAAACGCGTCGGGCCGCATCCAAGCGGGTACGTGCGTTTTTGACGCTTGCCTCGTCACCAAGACAATAATACGACTTGGCACGGATATACTCGGCATCAGCGGAATAAATGAAAGGATCGGAATCAAGGACGCTAAGAGCCTGTGTGAACTGGCGGTTTGTGCAAAGGATGTCCGAATACAAGATTCTTGCGCCGTCACGGTTATAATCAACCCATTCGGCTTCTGTGAGAGCCGTAACAACCAAAGGCAGGATATGAGATTTTTTTTCGCCAAGATTCATCTGCGAAACGGCACGAATATACCAGAGGTCAGCGATTTTGTCATCATAAGCCAAGCCCATTTTGGCATTCGTATCAGCCTCGCTCCAAAGCCGCTCAGAAGAAAACTGTTTCGCAAGCTGAAGATAACGGACAGCTGTGCGCCTGTTTGCAACCGAAGCTGAATTTGAGACATCTTGTGCGCTCAAATCGAACGCAGCCAAAGAAAATGACAGAACAACAAATAAAGAAATCGCTTTTTTGAACATTAAGAAATCCTTTTTTGTTATTTTACCACAATTTAGCTTATTCTACAATCCAATTTTTAAAACCAAAATGAAATGCAATCAAAGCCTTAATTTCAGAACGTTTATTTTGGGCGGAGCACAATTCCTCAACCGAAGGAACCTTGTCGCGCAATTCTTCGGGGATTTTCCAATCAGAAAACACCTGAGACACAGACTTAAACTTTCCGTCACCCATCTTAATTTTGTCGCCTGCACAAAAACTTCGGACAATGCACGGCAACCGAACTGGAACGGATATTTTTTTTGAGCCATCATTTTTTGAGACAAACGAAAGCTGAACTCTTTGAGAATCAGGAACGGTCTCGGCAAGAATTTCTAGATTTTCAAGCTCCGCCCTGTCATTCTCCTTGGAGAACACAAAAGAAAATCCGCTTTCGATATATTTTTGCCCTTGCGCCTCACCATTCAAACGAGAAAACGAAAGAGAATCGGTATCAAGGAAAATCTTGACATCTTCAAAACAAAGGCTTTGCGTTTTTTTGGAATTCCACGCGCAGATTTCCTCAAAAAGATAAAATGGAAAACGAGCGCCAAATCCGATTTTATTCAGCGAATCAAAAAAAACGCGTCTCTGCAAAGCTGGATGCAATGAATAGAAATAAGCTCGCCCAACCTTTAAGGAAGAAGCTCTTCCCTGCTCAAAAGCCGCAAGGGATTTCTTTAGCTCACCGTCAAAAAAATCTTCATCCGCACAAGCCTTTTTTGCACCGCCGAGCACAGCCCTTTGCCAGCCGGAAAAGTTTTCGTTCAAAACAGGAACAAGCACGTTCCTGATTCGATTACGCAGATATTTTGTGTCGGAATTCGTGGCATCAGTCCTCCATAACTGATTTTTTTCACGAAGATAAGATTCTATTTCTGCACGGGAAAGCTCCAGAAGAGGTCTGACATATTTTCCCCGCTTTTGGGCAATTCCGCCCATTCCTTCAATACCACTTCCCTGCAAAAAACGCATGAGAAGAGTTTCGCACAAATCGCCTTGATTGTGAGCAAGACAAAGCGCAAGCAAATTCTCACTCTCGATAAAATATTCAAAGGCCTCATAGCGAATATTTCTTGCAACAGCCTCAACGCTCAGCCCAGATTCTTTTGAAACATCTTCGATTTTCCCATGTTCGATTTTTTTGACAAGACATTTTACCCCAAGGTCCTCGCACACCTTACGCACGAATTCCGCGTCCCCACCACTCTCTTCTTCTGAGCGGATACCGTGATCAACAGTAATCACACGAAGACATGATGAATCAAAAATCGAAGCCAAAGAAAGCAAAAGAGAAACAGAATCAGCACCACCAGAAACGGCAACACCGAGCGGAGAATTTTTGGAAACATAATCAAACTCTATCCCACAAGATTTGAGACCAGAGAGGACTTTATTTTCAAATGGATTTTTCACAACGGAATCGAACTAAAACAGCAAAGAACATGCCTGATACGGCACTTTATTACCATAAATAAAAAAAATCCCCCTGTTATGGGGGATATGACTAAATCACGCGATTAGCGAGCTGGAGCAACGCTTACGAGTGAATCCTCTGCGTTTGTGAGGACTGTAACTTTGTCGCCCAAGTTCATATCTTTTACGCGGAAAATGTCGCCGATATTAACACCAGAAACATCGATTACAACACGAACTGGAAGATCCTTTGGCAAAGCCTTAACTTTTACCTCTGGAACATGCTTAACCATGAAGCCGCCCTTGAGAACGCCAGCAGGCGTGCCCTGATACTGAACTTTGTATGTGCGGATAACAGGTTTTGTGTTTGATACAGCGAAGAAATCTGCATGAAGAACTTCGTCTTTGATGATATTGTACTCTGTGTCGCGGATGAAAGCATCGTATTTTTTGCCTTCTACATCAAGAGTAACAAGGGTTGTAGATGTGATTGAACGCCAAGCTTTGTTGAACTGAATTGAGTCAACTGTGATAGATGTAGCTTTTCCAGCCTCATCATAAACAACTGCAGGGATACGACCTTCTGCACGAATGGCTTTTGCAGCCTTTTTGCCTGTCTCTGAGCGAACTTTTGCTTCAACAACAAACTGATCCATTTAAGAACTCCTAAAATTTTATGGAAAAGCCTGCGTGAAGCAAACAAGTTGAATAAGATTAGAATCTTGCACCCCATCGTTCGTCACGCCAGAGCTTTCCAAAATATATGCTGGGCCGACAGGATTCGAACCTGTGGAATGATGGCACCAAAAGCCATTGTCTTACCGCTTGACGACGGCCCAATAAATGAGGAATAAATATTAACTTATAAATTAATTAAAGTCAATTAGTCTTCAGCTGCGCTTTCATCAAAATGACCAGCGGCAAACTCTGCAAGAATCTTTTCCTGCAAAGCATTTCTGAAATCAGCACTGATTGGATGGGCTACATCCTTATACTCACCATTGGCTGTTTTTCGGCTTGGCATGGCGATAAAAAGACCAGACTGTCCTTCAATAACCTTTACATTATGAACAACAAAACAATTATCAAAAGTTACAGTTACGTAAGCCTTCAACTTTCCTTCGGCGGTTACTTTTCGAATTCGCAATTCAGTGACTTCCATTTTTACAAAATTCCTTTTACGATAAAATTTTACGTGCATGGCAGCTAATAAGCCAAAACACATTTCCATTTTTTTTGACATTTCAAGAAAGCCTTTTCAGCAGCAGACTTTGACTCAAAAACACCAAAAACTGTAGCACCCGACCCTGACATATCTGCCCAGTCAGCTCCACATTCTAAAATATCCTCAAGAGCTTCGCCAATCAAAGGATATTTTTCGATAAGAACTGGAGTGAAGGAATTTGCAAACTCCCAAGCATCAACTGAATCGTAATAGAAACGCCTCAACTCCGCGAATTCAGGACAAAGGACTTCTTTTCCTGATTCGTATGCCTCATCAACCAATGAATATGCCTCCGCGGTGGAAGAATGGATTCCTGGAAAAATCAGCAAAAAACTTAGATCTGTTCTGGGATCAATTGGCTCGACAACTTCCCCGCGTCCAGAAACTAAGGCACATCCACGACCTTTTTGAAAAAATCCTGAATGTAAGAAGAAAAAAACATCGCTTCCGACTTGTTCTGCAACGGAGTCTGCCAAAGAATGAGTTAGCTTAATGTCAGCTAAATCAGAAAGTGCTTTTAACAGGGATGCCCCGTCAGAAGAACCACCTCCCAAGCCGCCGCCAGCAGGCAAAACTTTGTGAAGCTCCACATCGATGCCGAAATCAATGCCTGTTATGTTACGAAAAGCTGTATAAGTTTTCGTAAGAGTATTCTCCAGAGGGAGCCTCATTTGAGCACAATTTATCACACACTTCGGTTCTGAAATGCGATGAACTTTGAGCTCGTCCGCAAAATCTATTGTCTGAAAAATACTTTCGATGTTATGAAAGCCGTCCGCACGCTTTTTCAAGACTTTTAGTCCGATATTCACTTTTGCAGGAGCTTTGACACACACATCAGAAAACATAGCTTGTCTAGTATACCACGAGGTTGCTAAAAGTCAAGCATTTTTTGTACTTATTTAGAGAAACAAAAGTAGAGAATTTAGAGAAAAATTTTCAGAACTTATTGACAGAACAGCATTATAAATTTACACTTTTGTGTCTTTGACAAGGAATCAAAATGCTGATTAACGATGAAATGAATGATGTTAAGGTTATGGCTCTTGGTTTTTCATACACAGATGAAATTGACGAAAGCTATGTGGATTCAGGCGATGAGGACGATTTTGACTCGATTGACGACAAGGCCCTCAACAAGTTTGACGATGACATCTACGACGATACGCTCGATGAGGACGACGTAAACGTCAGCTACGATTCCGAACCAGAAGATTATAACGACGAGCTTACCGAAGACTATTCAGACGAAGAATAATAATTAGCAATTAGTAATGTGCAATGAGAAATTAGCAAATAACAATTGCCAATTTCTCATTGCTAATTTCTCATTATTTGAGTTTTTTTCCACCGTGCCAGAGTTTTTCAAGCTCATAGAATTCACGAGCATCCGCACTCATAAGGTGAACCACTACAGGTCCAATATCAATCAAATTCCAGTCATCGCCAGAAGCGGCTTTATTGTGAGTAACGTGGATTTCCATCTCGTTTTCTTTCACATAGTCTTTAATCTGCTTAGCCAAGCCCTGCCAGTGAGCGGAACTATGAATTGTGGCAATCACAAAAAAATCAGTCCATGAGTTCAATTCCGAAACATCAATAACACTGACATCTTCTGCCTTCGAATCCTCAAGAATCTGAGCAATTTCAAGAGCTTCTTCCTGTGCTGTTTTCATGCTTATCTCCTATAAAAATACCGCGTTAGCGGCGTTGCATGGAGGCAACGAATGTGCGAGTTTTTGCCAACGGCAAAAACTCGGCCATGATAAAATTACATGGAAGTAATTTTATCATGCCTCCTATTTCTTAACATATCGTCCGTCGAAATCTTTTCCGAGGATAATCGTAAAATCAACATTAGATGCCGCGGTAGTGCTGTCAGCGTCCAACGAGACGGATTCCTCGATGATATTTGAACAACGAATAAAATCACCAAGACTTTTCGCAATCTCGGCGTTTCCAATATGATTTATAATCACAGTTTTTTCATAATCATTCGAATCTGCGTTTCCTGTGCTAAGAATATCATAGCCCGCGCTCTGGAGCAATGCCATAGTATTGCGAGCCAACCCCTGCACCGTAGTGCCGTTCTGTATTTCAAGCACATACGTTCGGTTAACGTTCGCATTATCAAGCGAAATCAAAGAGTTCGACACCTGCTTGAAGACATCCTTGATAAGCTGACCGTCATAATACGGGAACAAAAGCGTTTTGCCGTCTACGATTCGCTTGGAGCCGGTTATTGTCTGTGGAGCAAGATGCTCAGAATCAACCTGCGAAATTACGCTCACAAGACGATGAAATTCTTTATCGTCAAGATTCGAAGTCATGCGCTTGCCTATCGCGGCAAAAGATTTCTTGTCACGAATAATCTTTTCATTACGAGAAAGAGCCGCAAAGAAAGCAAGAAGAACATTCTGACGACGCTCAATCACGTCATCTTCCAGTTCGTCAGATTTTTCATAATTCAGATAAGTTTGTATTTTATCACCATCAAGCGAAACTACGCCACTTGGCAAAAGATATCGCTCGCCATCCTCATTCTTCACATCAACAGGCGAAGAAATAAAGACCTTCATTCCGCCAAGCATATCAGTAAGCTCGCCGAATTTCGTAAGGTCAAGGACGATATAAAACGGAATCGACTGGCCTACAAGTTTTTCAATCTCAGCCTTATAACTCGAAATTCCCTTTTCAAGATAAACCGAATCAATGCTGTCTACACGCCCGAGACTTGAAAAAATCGCACCGGTATTTTCAAGGATATTAATCAACGCGCCCCTCTGAGAGACAGGATAATAGATGAAAACATCCGTAAAAAGCACGCGATTCTTGTCTTCCATTACGACAAGAGTTTTGATAACACGGTCGGACTTTAAATTCTCATCGACAGTGTTAACGCGCAACGAAAGTGCAAGCCCCACCGTAACAGCAATCAAAATCAGAAAAATCAAGGTCAGGAGAAAAGCACCTTTGTTTGAATTTGGGTTGTTGACTTTCATAGATTAGACAGCCTTTTTCTCCTTTAAAAGTTTTTCTCGCAACGCAAGCGACTCTGGGGCCACTGTTTTGCCTCGTTTTTCAAGATATTCGATATTCTCTTCAAGGACCGCAAGAACGATTCCGTGGCAAGAAAGAGACATGAGATTTGCACGGTATTCATCCGTTGACTGAGGGCGACCAGGCTCAATCTTATCCGCGACGAAAAGCAAAAGTGCAAGATCACAAGAATCAACGGAACCGAAAGTGTGGTTTGCAATCGCATCGATAATCTCAGGATCTGTCACGCCGAACATTTCTTGAATCCGAACGGCGGCAGCACGGCCATGAAGCAAGAAAGGCATATTCTGCTCCATCTTTGTGATTTCATGTCCATCTTTACGGGCAAGCTCAAAAAGTTCCTCATCGCTCACGTCTTTGCACATATCATGGGCGATTCCCGCAAGCCAGCCCTTTTCTTCGCTGAGACCGTAATTTTTGCACAAATCTGCAAGCATTTTTGCCGTGCGCTTGGAATGCTCAAAGCGGCTTTCCTTTACGACAGTTTTTGTATATTCAGAAATTTTGTTAAACAATTCACTTTGCATAAAGATTCCTTTCTATAATATATTCAAAAACTCGCTCGCTTACAAGATAACGCCATGCGCCAGTTTCCGCGATTTTCTGCCGGATTTCAGAAGAAGAAAGCTCAATCCGCGGATTTTCGACAATTTTATGCGGGAAAGGAAAATTTTCCCGGGTTACGCCCAGCATTGGATTCTTTCCGTATTTTGCTGTAGGAGAATTCTGGAACTCCGCCTTTAAGTCAGAATCTTTTGGCCGCACGGCAAGAATCAAATCTGCTTTTGAAGCAAGTTCTGCCGCCTTGTACCATTTGTCGTAATCAGCGATTAAATCCTCGCCCATGATAAGCCCAATTTTGCCAGTGAGAACCGAAGCATACTTTTGCTCAAGGAAGCAGATTGTATCGTAAGTGTACGAAACTCCACCCCGCTCGATTTCACAAGGCTCTGCCTCAAAACGCTCATCGCCAAGAACGGCAAGACGTGTCATTTCAAGGCGGTCGCTTGCCGCAACCTCACAAGAAAGCTCTTTGTGAGGCGGATTTGCCGTGGGCACGAAAAGGATTTTATCGTAACCAAGATTTTTGCAAACTGAATCGGCAAGAATCAAGTGCCCGATATGAATCGGATTGAAACTTCCGCCGAGCATTGCTATTTTCACGAATCATACTCCGATTTTTCCGAACCAGGCAGCTGCTCTTCCATAAATTCATCGACAGAGCGAGATTCCATGAATGAAGAAGCCTTTGCCTTTGCTTCGGTCTTTTTTTCTTTCCATGACGAAAGCTCACCGACAAGACCAAGAATTGCGATTCGGACATCATTCAAGCCCTTGTGAGCCGCAACAGAAACTGGAATTACTTTTGTATCAGGCTCAGTCTTTTTGATTTCCTCTGCAATTTTAGCAGCATTCTCGGCCGCTCCCTCAATATCAATTTTGTTACAAAGAACAATATGAGGCTTGTTGAGCAAATCTTTCGAGAAGCCTTCAAGCTCATCACAAAGAGTTTTGTATGCTGTAAGACAGTTTTCGTCAGAACAGTCAATCATGAACAAAAGACCGGCCGTGCGCGAAATGTGCTTTAAGAAGCGGATTCCAAGACCCGCACCCTCGCTGGCACCCTCGATGATTCCAGGAATATCAGCGATGATTACATCCTGCTCGCTGTCTGCGCGCAAAACGCCGAGGTTCGGGATTTTTGTTGTGAACGGATAAGGTGCGATTTTTGGTCGTGCATTTGTGAAAGCATCAAGCAAAGAAGACTTGCCTGCGTTCGGGAAGCCGACCAAACCGACATCAGCCATAATGCTCAGCTCAAGAAGCAATTTTCTATATTCACCGGGCTGACCTTTGTTAGCCGTTCGCGGAGCCTGATTGGTAGATGACTTAAAGTGAACGTTTCCCCAGCCACCGTTACCGCCTTTGAGGAAGACAAACTGTTCGTCCTCACTTTCAGTGGTGAATTCTTTGATAAGTTCTTTTGTCTCAGCGTCACGGATTGCTGTTCCAGGCGGAACTGCGATAACAATATCCTCGCCATCCTTTCCGTATTTGTTCCAGCCCATGCCGTCACCGCCGTTCTTGGCTTTAAAAAAACGCTTGAAACGGATATTCGCGAGAGTCTTTACATTTCTTTTTACACAAAAGATAACGTCTCCGCCTTTGCCGCCGTCACCACCGTTCGGGCCGCCCATCGGAACATATTTTTCGCGGCGGAAAGATACACAACCATTTCCGCCCTTGCCTGACGTTACTTCAATTATTGCTTCATCAGCAAATTGCTTCATAAAAGCTCCTTCCCAGTTTACAGAGTTACCTCTAAAAAAAAACCCGGAGACAGAAAACTGAATCCGGGCTTTCATCAATTAAGTCGAAACTTATGCCTGAACAGGAACTACAGATGCGTACTTTCTGTTCATGCGCTCGTGGAATTTAACATTTCCGTCTGCTGTTGCAAACAAGCTGTCGTCTCCGGCACGTTTAACATTGTTGCCAGGGAAGATTTTTGTTCCACGCTGTTTAACGATGATTGAGCCTGCGGTTACGAATTCTCCGCCGTAAGCTTTAACACCCAAGTATTTAGGATTTGACTGTCGGCCGTTTTTTGCGCCGCTACCACCTTTACTTCGTCCCATTTTATTCCTCCATCAGAATTACATTCTCAGGAAATTCTTTTGTAAGAGCTAAAATACCAGTTCTTAAAAAATCTCCGATACATTTAAGCTGGGCTTCCGTTTCCGGACTCTCAGTTTTTGCCTCAACGCTGAAGGAAAGTGCCCCTCGCGAAGAAGCATCAGCAATCAAAAAAACATCTTCATTATGTGAAAGAACCTGCATTGCCGTGCGAATCAGAATTGTGATTGCCGCACAAACTATGTCGGTACCTTTCTTAGAAAAATCTGCGTGCCCGTTAGCTTGACATTTTTTTATCACGCCATTTTTGCCATAAGAAAGTGTTATGGAAGTCATCTATTAAAGAGTGATGTCCTTAACACGAATGTTTGTGTATTCCTGTCTGTGACCGATCAAGCGGTGATAGTCTTTCTTGCTCTTGTATTTGTAAACAAGAACTTTTTTGTCGCGGATGCTGTTTTCAACAACTGCGCTGACTTTTGCGCCTTTAACGAACGGTGTTCCTACAGAAATTTTGTCGCCGTCGCTAACCAAAAGAACTGAGTCGATGTCGATAGCTGCACCTTCTTCAGCATCGATTTTGTCGACCTGAATGAGAGCGTCTTTCTCAGCCTTGTACTGTTTGCCTTTGTATTCAAAAAGTGCGTACATGTAAAACCTCTTAATCGCCGCAAAGTGTAACGGAACTCTAACGACTAAAATTAAAATATAAGTGCGAAATTATATCATTTTTAAGGAATTATGGTCAATACAAGGAATTAGCTTTTTGCAAACATAAAAACGAAAAAAAAGCCACACGTCTTAATCCGTGTGGCAAAAGCTATATCTTGCTGCT